>Ga0209343_10007391_pt1 | contig 12939 bp, 16 predicted proteins | sample RifCSPlowO2_02_FD_184026 | JGI IMG/M metagenome (GOLD analysis project Ga0209343, IMG submission 184026) | Groundwater microbial communities from Rifle, Colorado - Rifle CSP2_plank lowO2_0.2 (SPAdes) (version 2) | ecosystem: Environmental > Aquatic > Deep subsurface > Groundwater | place... | reverse complement strand
ACAAGGACCCCGCCCCGATTATTTCCCAGGCCGCTCTCGACGGGTCTTCCGATCTGTGCGTCCGCGCGCTCGATATGTTCGTCTCGCTCTATGGCGCGGAAGCGGGAAACCTGACGTTGAAGCTCATGGCCACGGGAGGACTGTACATCGGCGGAGGAATCGCGCCCCGAATCATTGCCAAGCTGCGGGGACCCACGTTTTGGACAGCGTTTACCACCAAGGGCCGCTTGAGCCCCCTGCTCGAAGCGACGCCCGTGCGCGTCATCATGAACGACCGAACGGCCCTGCTCGGGGCCGCCCGCTTGGCTGCCTCTACGGACTCGTTGCGGTAGCAATCTGTGGGAGACCCGCGCCATCCCCTGTCTTGACGTAGCTATACCCAGTAACTACAATGGCTTATGAGATTTGAGTGGGATGACGCGAAGCGCCAATCCAACCTTCTCAAGCATGGATTTGATTTCGTAGGAATCGCAGAGGTGTTTGAAGGCGATACTGTCACCATTCTCGATGACCGTTTCGATTATGGAGAAAAACGCTTTATTACACTCGGATTGCTCCAGGGGCGCGCAGTAGTCATTGCCCATACGGAAACTGAGGAAATGATCCGAATCATTTCCGTGAGAAAGGCCACCAAGAATGAAGAAACCAGCTACTTCCAGCAAGTCACAGACTGATTGGAAGCGCATCGACGCGCTGCAAGATGAGGAGATAGATCTTTCTGAAACTCGCGAGATACCACCAGAGATGTTTGCAGGAGCAATGGTGAGGAGAAGGCTGCAGGAAGTCCGGCGCAAAGAGCAGCTTACCTTGCGGATAGATAGTGATGTGGTGGAATGGTTCAAAAGACAGGGGCAGGGCTATCAGACCAGGATCAACGCTTTGCTTCGAGCCTACGTGGAAGCTCACAAGAGATAGTGGCGCGGAACTGCGGGTACGGTGAGAGGAGGAAGGTCATGAAGCGAATGATTGGCGTCTTGGGTTTATTGACCGGTATCGTTATTAGCCTGAGCCAAGGGGGCGGCCAAACCGTAGCGGCGCAGAGTAGTCCGCTGGGCGCGCGCGAGGCGCCGAAGTTTCGCGTCGAACCCAACTGGCCGAAGATTCCGAACAACTGGCAATTCGGACAGGTATCCAGCGTTTCTATCGATGCCCAGGATCACGTGTGGGTGTTGCAGCGCCCCGGCACGTTGAAGCCGGAGGAGAAGTCCAGGGCCGCGCCGCCACTGTTGGAGTTCGACGCGGCGGGCGCCTTCATCCAGGCATGGGGTGGACCAGGTCATGGATATGAGTGGCCCAGTTCGGAGCACGGTGTGTACGTCGATCCCAAGGGCTACGTCTGGATCGGAGGCAATGGGGCCAAAGATAATCACGTCCTCAAGTTTACGAAGGCCGGGAAGTTTGTCATGCAAATCGGTCGGGCTGGGCAGAGCACAGGCAACGCCGACACGCAGAACCTGAAGCAGCCGGCGGACACATTCGTCTACGCCAAAACGAACGAACTCTTCGTTGCCGACGGGTATGGCAACCGACGCGTGATTGTGTTCGACGCGGACACCGGCACGTTCAAGCGGATGTGGGGCGCGTTTGGCAACGTCCCGACCGACGCCCCCCCCAACCCCGCGCTGGCCGATGCGGACGAAAACGGCGCTCCGCAGTTCGTTCAACCTGTGCACGCCGCCCGCGTGTCGAATGACGGGCTTGTGTATGTCTCCGACCGGGGCGGCAAGCGGGTGCAGGTGTTCACGCTCGAGGGCAAGTACGTGGCGCAAGTCTTCATCGGCCGGGAATGCAAGGCACCGGAATGCGGTAACGGGATGACGGCCGCGAGTACGGCGTTCTCAACGGACCCAGAGCAGTGGTTCCTGTACGTCGGCAACAGAAGCCAGGCAAAGGTCATGGTGTTGAACCGCAGGACGCTGGACATCCTCGATTCATTCGGACGGTGGGGTTCGGCGCCGGGGGAGTTCGGCACTCTCCACCACATGGCCGCCGATTCGAAAGGAAACCTCTACGTCACGGAGGTCACTCCCCTCAGGCCGGAAAACAGACGGATCCAAAAATTCAATCTCATGGGGCCATCGACGGCGGCGAAGTGACGGGGCGTCACCCCAGATCTTGGTCCGTTTCCTCGCTTGCCATCTTCGGGCTGTGGGCTGTGGCGGTCGCTCAGCCGCTGCTCGATCTGCTTTCCAGGAACCCGGAATTCTTCGTCGCGCACCAGGCGGGACGCTCGGAAATCCTGATCCTCGTGGCCACCCTGATGCTCCTGGGCCCGGCCATCCTGATTGCCGGCCTCTGGATCGCCGGGCTGGCGGGCCCGACCGCCCGCGGGATCTCGGTTGCGACCTGTATCGCGGCGTTCGCGGGCGTGGTGGCCGTGCAGGTCGCCGAGCAGGTCGGCGTCACGTCGTGGATGGTCGCCATCCCGGCCGCTGCAATCGCAGGCATCGCGTGCGCCTTCGCGTACCAGCGTTTCGCTGCCGTTCGGATGTTCGCAGCCGCGATGTCGCTGGCGGCTCTCGTGGCTCCGGCGATGTTCCTGACGCGCCCTGCCATCAGACGTCTGTTGGTTCCACCGGCGCTTGCCGCCCGATCTGCATCAGCAGCGATCGAACAGGTGCGGCCGAGGCCGGGCGTCGAGCCGGGGCCGGTCGTGATGCTGGTGATCGACGAAACGCCGCTGGTCTCGCTGCTTGACGCCGACGGCCGCATCGATCCCGTTCTTTACCCGAATCTCTCTGCTCTGGCGGGGGACGGGATCTGGTATCGGAATGCGACGACGGTGAGCGATTACACGCGCTGGGCGCTGCCGGCCATTCTGACGGGCAAGTATCCGCGCGCCGATTCTGTGCCGACACTTGCCGATCATCCCGACACGCTGTTCACCCTGCTCGGCCAGGCCTATGAACTCGAGGTGGTCCAGGCGGTGACCGACTTGTGCCCGGAAGATCTCTGCGGTCCTCCCGTTCTGCCGTTTGGAGAGCGACTCTCCGCCATGGCGGCGGATGTCCGCATCTTGATGCTGCACCTGCTCCTGACCGACGATCTCAGGGCGGGGCTGCCGGACCTGACAGCAGACTGGGCCGGGTTCGGTGACGACTTCGCGCGCGAGCAGCGGCGCCGCCGCAGGGCAGTGCGCCAGTCGCGCCCGCGCGATAAGAAGGAAGTGGCGCTGGCCTTTGTCGACTGGATTTCATCAGAGGATCCGCCGCGCACGTTTTATTTTCTGCATACGCTCCTGCCGCATTTTCCGCATCCGTGGCTGCCGTCCGGCCAGCGCAACGGGACGCGCGCGGCTGTGCCCGCCGAGGTCAAAACGGCGTGGAGCGACGACGAGTGGGGCGTGATCCAGCAGTATCAGCGGCACCTGTTGACCATCGGGCTCGTGGACACCATTGTCGGTCGCCTGATCAATCGTCTCCGCACGGCCGGACTGTACGACCGTGCCCTCATCGTCGTCACGGCGGATCACGGCATCTCGTTCCTGACCGACGCGCCGCGGCGAAGCTTCACCGAGAGGACGGCTGCCGCCATCATGCGGGTTCCGCTCATCATCAAGCTTCCTGCAGGCCTCGGCGTCGGTGGGCGGGTCAGCGACCGAAACGCCGAAACGGTGGACATCGCGCCGACGGTGGCGGACGCGCTTGGGATCGAGCTGTCGTGGAAGGCCGATGGCGCGTCGCTTCTCGACGAATCCCGTCCCGAACGAGGGTCGAAGAAGATGTTCTTCGATTCGGCCAGAAGGACGCGCACCTACGCGCCCAACGAGCCGGACACGGCGGGGCTCCTCCGGAGGAAGATCGAGATCTTCGGCGGCTCCGACAACTTCTACCGGGTGCCCAGACCAGCCCGGTTCGGCGATCTCGTCGGGCGTCCCGTGAACGAGGTACGTCTCGAGGACGGCGGCGGCCGCCTTGACGTCGACTTTGCGTCGAGCTTCGACGTCATCGACACCAAAGCCGAGACCGTGCCGTTCGACCTCGGGGGCCGCGTGGCGGAAGCAAGGCCGGACGGCAGGCCGACGTACGTGGCTGTCGCGATCAACGGCACGATCCGGGTCGTGACACAAACGTGGAGCAGCCAGCCGCAGCGATGGCTCGCGACGCCGCCGCTTGACGCCTGGCGCGATCGTGCCAACCAGATCGAGATCTTCGTCGTGGACGAGGATGCGGACGGAACGCTGCTGCGTCGCACGGTATCGCGGTAGTTCGGGTACGCGAGCGTGAGGCTGTAGTCACCCCCGACGGCTGAGGTCGCTGACCAGGGGGCCTGTCATGTTCGTCGTCACGAGCGCCATCACTACGAGGATGGCGAATCACCGCTGAAATCACCCCGAGGTCGTGGCCGACGCTGAGGGCGATCAGCTCCAGGAATCCACGGGCCTGTTGTTTGGCTATATCAACACGGATATGATCTGCCTATCTCGTCGTGAAGCTGCCGAGATCGGCGATGATCGGGGTCCTACGTGAGTAGGACGATCGCCGCTGACAACAAACCAAGATCAATTCGTCCGGCGGAATCGTCGACGAGACGGTTGATTGTCGTTGGCCGGCTCGGATCGGGCGCTATTTCCAGCGGCAGATTGCAGCAGTAAACCAAGCGACGACGGTCGAGTGGAGTTAGCGATCATGAGCCTGCCTCACGAAGTGGAGGTAGTCGCGGACATCGCGACGAAGTACCGCGTGCAATTGGACGCCATGACCGGCTTGCACGATGTGGTCGTCGGCATGATGACGGCGGGCTCGTGGAACATCGGGAAGCCTGGTCTTGATCGACTCGTCGTCGAAACGATGATGGGACTGCTGACGAAAGCCTGCAAGACGTTTCGATCGATTCAGATCCTGTGCGAACGCGGGCTGATCGAGGATGCCGAGGCGCTCTTGCGGGTACTGATGGAAACGACCATCGCTGTCGCGTTCATTCTGCAGAAGAAGCCGCGCGAACGGGCGCGGATTTATCATGCGCACACGGTCGTTCAGAGCATCAAGATGCTCAACGACTGGAAGAACACTCCAGGGCTGAAACGTAAGGCAACGAAGAAGATGATCAGAGAGGCGAACAACGCTCTGGCCTCGTGGGCGAAGGGGTTACCGCCGGGAACGGACGTTAAGCATCACTGGTCCGGCAAGCCGAACCTGCAGGACGCGTTGAAGGCGCTTCGCGGCGACGTGATATACGCGACGTTGTACCGCTTCACGTCCTCGATATCCCATGCCTCGGATTTCGGCGCGCACTTCGAGATCGAACCTGCGTCCGGCGATCTAATCTGGGAAATCGAGCCCCTGGCACGGGGCTTCGAAGCTCCGTCTTACGCCGCCCGCGCACTGCTCTGGAATGCGGCGAGCCGGATTGATCAGCGGCTAGGACTTGGATTCTCTGCCGTGGTCGGCCCGCACAAGCTGACCAGGGCAGATGTTGAGAAGGGACTGAAATGATTGCGGCCTTGTACTCTCGAAAGAGCGGTGCGACCAGCCGATAGCCAGCGGGCGGCGCTTGGAAGATGAATTGCTGGTCTGCGCCGTTCGAGTATCGATTGAAGCTCTCTGCAGGTCAACGTCGTGCAGTCGGTGCTTCTTCACCCGAAATGGCGCTTCGCGAAGGCCCGGCCGGAGCCGGACTTCAGGTAGCCCTCGAACTGGACCGCGATGGCCTCGTCTGCGAACTCCAGAGAGACCACCAGCTCCCAGGGCTTGAAGCGGGCCGTGTGAGGGGATCGGCCGGCGTTGTGTGCGGCGAGGCGCACAGCGACGTCGGCAGTCAGGCCAACGTAGGGTCGCTCCGGCTCGTGACGCTGCGAAGCAAGTACACGAAGCGCTTATTTCCCTGCATTGCACAACGACGGTGCAAGCCGGGCGCCGCCGGCAGATCAGCCCAATTCGGCGCCAACATGAACGTCAGGTGCCGGATGGTGGCGGTTTCTTCGCCTGAAGGGGAGTCGGGGCATTGCAGCTCTTCACCGAGGGATGCTGGCTCGAACGAGGACGGGTATGAAGGTTGGCTTGCCACCCGTCCACCTTCGCAGCTTCGCTGCTACGGTGGACACCCTTCGCCGGTGTCCATGCGAGCTCGCTGGAGTGTGGCTCAGTAGCCTTCGCCTGGAACCAGAGCGAAGGTTGGCTTGCCACCCGTAGCTCGCTCATGATTCAGGCGAGCGAAGGGTGGTGGACCAGAACATCGCCAGTTGGAACCAGGTTGGCGAATGGCTCAGGCGGCTTGAGGCGCTTCGACGAGGGGCATGACCGTCAAATAGCAATCCCTGCCGCTACGAGTTGTGCAGCCAAGCGCTCCGCGTCGCGCGGGTGCCCTTGGGTGCGGAGATGCTGCAAACGACCGCGAAGCCGGTTCATCGCTTTGGTGGCGATCGGCAGGCCATCCTCATATCGCTGGACGATTTCGTAGACAGCCGCGCGCACGTTGGCCCTTTTCCGATGCGGCAGACGGAGACGGCACCCATCTACCAAATTGCCGGTGACGACGTGGGCGCGACGATATCCGGCGTTCATGACCTTCTTGTGCCGGACGGAGAATCCGGCGGCCTGAAGTGCCACGATGGTTGGAAGGATCGCTTCGCGGCTCCGGACACCTGAAAAATCGATATTGTCCACGTAGCGAGTCACGACGAGCCTGAGTCCCTCGGCGATCTGTTCAAGGATGACGTCCACCGGCGAGAGGATGAGATTGGCAAGGGCCCCGCTGGTGGGCGTGCCTTGTGGCAAATGCCCACTGAGCGTGGTCAACCGCGTCAACGTGTGGGCGAGGTTGTCACCGAGACCAACGGGACCCCGGAAGACGCGGAACACCATTGCGTTGGTCATTGACGGGTAGCAGTCTCGAATATCGATGGACGCGACGTTCGGCTGATTCACGTGCTGCACCGCGTTCATCGTCGCGGATCGACCAGGCACGTCGCTATACACGATCGACGACAGCGGGATCGGTAAGAGTAAATGTTCTCGAATCGCTCTCTGAACGATCTTTAATTCCTCGAATGGCTCGGTAATATAACGTTGCTTGCCTTTGACGTCCCGCCAGCCTGATTTGTAGAGCCGTTCGGCCGTGGACGCCAGTACTCGTAAACGCTCGCGCGGATGGCTCAGGGTGAACGACAACCATCGCTCCGAGTAGTGTTCGACGGGCATCCTCATCAAGAAGTCTTCTTTCTCTTCGACGGCTTCTTTGTCATTGGGAGCGTTGGTTGTTCACCAGCTGCGACCAAGACGCGCACGAGCGATCTAGACAATTCGGCGACCTGCTCGGCGTTTTTGGGATCGTCGAGATCCCCCGGTTCTGACGCGAGTAACGTCAGAAGATGTGGTGGAATCCGGAGCACCGTTGAAATCTCGTCGAGCACTTCCACGCTCGGTTTTCGTTTTCCCCGCTCGATCAAGCTCAAGTGACTAGCACCGATGGTGAGTTGTCGTGCCAGCTCGGCTTTTGTCAGACCGTGCGCGGTTCTTACGATACGAATTGCTCGACCGTAGTCCATGGGCTCCCGGTAATCCTCCCGAAGGCAGTTTCTAGACCAACTTTGTTCTCGCCCGTTCGCACTCCGCTGCTGACTTCACTTCTTCGAAAATTCTTCGCACAAAGCCTTGCCGATCACCGCGATCGATCTCGTGACTCTCTTGCGGGAAGCCGTCGTTTTCGATCCTCCTTTCAATTCGGCTTCCAAGTTGTGAAGTGCACCCCGAAGTTTCTTCTGCTGAACCAGCTCCGACCCTCTCGACGAGAGTAGACGACGAAGCATCGTCACTAACTCGTCCGCGTCCTGAAAGTTCTCCATGACGTTCACCCTCCAACGTTCGGATCAACAGAGACATTTCTGTTGTCTTCCCGTCTGGCGTGTCCGGGAAGGGTTTACGTGGGGTGAGAGAGTCGAGCGTTGGCCTAGTGGCTACCGAATCCCAAAAGGAAGCGGAATCGTTTCCTGCTGGCGTTCAAGGTGTGACATACCACTCTGACCATTCCTGACGTCATTCCGAGAATCCTCACTCGGAATCTTGAGAGCCAGGACCATTCAGGAGCGAGATTCATCACCCTATGTCCGTTCGCAGGTTCACGGTTCAGCGACATCCGCCGAACCGCACGGACGAACACAATCGTTCGCCCGCGATAAAGAGGGCTCATCACGCGAGCCCGTCCTGTAAACCCGTCCCCGACAGCCTATCCATCGGAGTGTCATGAAGTTTTCAAAGAACACGGTCGCTCATCCGGTCCGGATGATCGCCTTGCAGTCTAGGTGAAGGGTGGTCGTCTTGTCAACAATAAAGTGTGCCTAAAGTCATTATAGATGACTTTCAGAAATTGTATTTGCTGTAGGGCTGGGATGGCCCTCTCCAGATCGAGCACTGTTGACCAATTCGACAAAATAAGTAAATATCTTAGATATTGTAAATATATTAGGCTGTAATATTGCCGTTCTTGAATGGCTATCTCTTAGTGGATACGTAATTATTATGGCTATTTTTATTATTTAGGACTATAATAGTTACACGATGCCGAGGAATGTTGCGCCCTTACTTCCGCCTACCGAGCAACTGCTGCGTCAATTCGGTGAGCGGCTTCGCCTAGCCCGGCTGCGTCGACGCCTGTCCGCAAAGCAAGTAGCGGTGCGCGCAGGTATGGCGCCAATGACCCTACGCAGTTTGGAGCGTGGCCGATCGGGCGTAACGATGGGCGCCTACATGGCCGTCATGCAAGTGCTCGGCATCGAAAAAGACCTAGATCTGCTAGCCCAAGCGGACCCCACCGGTCGTACGTTACAGGACGCTCGATTGCCGGCACGCAGGTATAGACCAGCACGCGCGAAGCCGTCGTCCGTCCAGAATCCAACACAGAGCAGGCGTCCCGCGCCTGTTGATGCTGCGGCTACGCAGCTACATCACTTGATCGAAGAGGCGCCTCAGGCGCAACTGCACAAGGTGTTCGAAGCGTTGCCGACCGAGGAGATGCGCAGCGCTCTCGAAGCCCTTCCCAAAAAGCAAATCCAGAAGGCCCTCTCCATCCTGCCTTCCGAGCAGTTGCGAGAAATAGTCGATGCGTCGGCTGGTGCAATTGCGAAGCTAACTAGCCCCGCTGAAGACACACGGCGCTGGATCGAAAAGAGTCGCCTTCTGATAGAGAACGCACCTACTGAGCAGCTACGCAGCGTATTCGAGTCGCTACCGCTTGAACAGATGCGTAAGGCGCTCGAAGCTATCCCCGCAGCACAGATCCAAAAGACTCTTTCAACTTTTCCTTCCGAGCAATTGCGAGAGATGGCCGCCACTTCGACCCGGGCAATGGAGGACCTACTTAAGCCTGCCGAAGACGCGACAAACTGGATCGAGAAGAATGGCTTTGCCAGTTCGCAGGCACTGGCCAACTTGATTGATTCGGTGTCGAAGGTGAAGAGGCGCTAACGTATGGCGGTCGTCATCGCCGTCTATGCCGACTGGGATGGCTTGCCCGAGCCGCTTCGTCTCGGCCTACTCCATGCACGGCGCGGCCCTGGCCGCGAAGTTTTCGAGTTCGAGTTCGATTCGGTGGCGCTTGCCCACCCCGTGCTCGTCAATCCGCAGCTTGATCCGAGGCTCGGCCTATATGAAGGGCGCCAACATCCAGCACAGGGCAGCGAGACTTTCGGCGTCTTCGCCGATGCCAGCCCGGACCGCTGGGGGCGTATGCTGATGCGCCGTCGCCTGGAGCGTGAGCAGCGGGCAGGGAAGGTGGAAAAGACAGTTCGACTTCATGAATCCGACTATCTACTGGGTGTGCACGACACCTTTCGAGTCGGCGGTTTGCGCTTCCGGCTTGATGATGCCGGCGACTTCCTCGACAACCGCCACGACGTGGCGGCGCCTCCATTCGTCCAACTCCGAGCGCTGGAGGCGGCGAGCCTCGCCGTCGAGCGAGACGAGGACAACACCGATGCCGCGAGTAGCGAATGGCTTCGCATGTTGATTGCGCCCGGTGGCTCGCTTGGTGGTGCGCGCCCGAAGGCTAGCGTGATCGATCCGAACGGGCATCTGTGGATCGCAAAGTTCCCCAGCGTGCGTGATGAGCACGACGTAGGAGCTTGGGAACTGGTAGTGCATACGCTGGCCCTTGGCTGCGGGCTGCGAATGCCAGAAGGCCTGGGGCGCCGCTTCGCGAACCCGCATCACACCTTTCTCGTGAAACGCTTCGATCGCACCGACGCGGGACGGCGACTGCACTTCGCATCGGCAATGACTCTCACCGGTCACAAGGACGGTGACGATGCGTCGACGGGGGCGAGCTACCTTGAGATTGCGCGCGTGCTCATTGACCATGGCGCGCACACCGACGCTGATCTCCGTGAACTGTGGTCCCGCATCGTCTTCAACTTGCTCGTATCAAATACCGATGACCACCTGCGTAACCACGGCTTCATCATGGTTCCCGGCAAAGGCTGGCGCCTTTCCGAGGCCTACGACATGAATCCTGTGCCGGAGTCCCACGGTTTAAGGCTCAACATCAGTGAAGCCGACAATTCGCTCGACCTGGACTTAGCTCGTTCAGTGGCGCCGTACTTTCGAGTCGCTACCAAGACGGCGAACGAGATTATCGAGCAAAGCCAAGCGATCGTGAGGCAATGGCCCAAGATCGCTAACCGCCTCGGAATTCCAGCTCAAGCGCACGACTTCATGGCCCCAGCGTTTCGCCTTGCAGGCTGATTACGTCAACGGTTATCCGGACGAGCGTGATCTGCATCTCCTGCAACTACGACCTTCGATGGAGCACCAGGGAAATCTCGCGGACCAACCGAGCGCATGAGCTAGAATCGGCCGCAACCAGCGGATTCCCGTAGCCAGGCACATGAAGGAACTCCTCGATAAGCTGTCGTCCTACAACCTGTTTAACTACTTGCTGCCGGGCACGTTGACGGTCTGCTCGTCGTCGACTACGGTGCCAATGGACAGCCGATGGGTGTCGAGATCACTGCGCCGCTCGCCGTGCCTTTGGAGCGGCTGAATTCTCTGCTCACAGAGCTTGGAGAGGCCCCACTTCCCGAACAGGATTACTTGCCGCTTCGTGCCGCGTAGCCAGGTCGATCAATGACGGATGGCTGAGGTTCTGTTACGCGCGAATCCTTTGACAACGTGACCGTGCGGATCTACTCTAGTTCTTGAAGTCGCTGTGGTCGTCCTGACCACTCCTCCACGTCGCCCGACATGGAGCTGGTTTCTAGTCGTCGCCCCAGGGCACGGAGAACAAAGCCCCTTACTCGATCAATTGACCTGAACGCCGCGCCAGCATCCCAGTGCTGCTCGCGAAGCCGTTCCCTCTCCATCGGCGGGAATCAGAGCACCAGCCGCTCCTGATCGACCGCGCCGAGTTCCGAGCCGTGCACGCGGCACATCGCCGCTCGGTCGAGCCCAAAGCTGCATTTACGTGATGGCCCGGCGAACTTTGGCTTGGGGAAGCGATGGAAGAGATCAATTCGGCGGACGCGCCTGATCCGATCTCGATCGATCGTTGTCGTGAGTTGTTGGGCGACGAGGCTGCGGGCCTATCGGACGAACAAGTCGACCGGATTCGGCAGCACGCAGAGACGATGGCGCACGTCCTGATCGAAGTGTTTCTGCAGGATCGCTCGACGGTGTATAGATGAGTCCGGGCACCCTGCCAGCATCGGCGAACGGGTCTAAGCTGCGGCAAATGGTCGGAGCAGTCACCTACATCCGCGTCAGCACGAAAGAGCAGACCGAGAACCTGAGTCGGGCGACGCAGCTCAAGGCCTGCGAGGAGTACTGCGAGCGTCAGGGCTTCGAAGTCCTCGCACGATTCCGTGAGGAAGGCGAGAGCGCGAAGACCGTCGACCGGACTGAGCTTCAGAAGCTGCTGCAGTTCTGCCGCACCCACAAGGGCAGGGGCAGTTTGTCGTCGTGTTCAACCTCACGTGCTTCGCGCGCGAAAAGTACGACCACTTTGCACTGCGAGCACATCTCAAGTCCCTCGGGATCTCGTTGCGGTCTGCGACCGAGCCAATCGACGACACGTCTACCGGGAAGTTAATGGAAGGCGTGCTCGCCGCCTTCGCGCAGTTCGACAACGACGTACGGTCGGACAGAACACGCGCCGGGATGCGAGCAGCGCTAGAGCTCGGGCGGTGGACGTTCCTCGCGCCGCTTGGCTACATGAACGCGCCGCGCGCGATGCGGTGACTGTCGGGGGCGTGCTCCGCTGCTGACGGAGAATGGACACGCCTATGACTCGAAATGACGCCTCGCGAACGGGCGGCCCGAGCCCGATTTAAGATAGCGTTCAAAGAGGACCGCTCGTTTCTCGTCCGGAAATTCAATGACGACGTGGCGTTCCCAGGGGCGGTAGCGCGCGGTGTGTGGACAGCGGCCGGCGTTGTGGTCTTCCAGTCGCTTTTGCATGTTGGAGGTCAGACCGACATAAAACCGAGGACGAAGATCCGCGTTCCTCAGGACATAAACGAAGCGCTTCTCTCCGGGCATGCCGCGAATCGCGAGCAAACCAAGTGCCTGCGGAAAGCTCGCATGAATGCGCCCAATTGGTTCCGAGCGGCGGGTCGGGGTGGCAGTTCTTGACAGCTATGTGAGCCTGGCGGCTTGCTGTTTCTGCCCAAAACAGGCCCGCCTTCGCCGCTACGCGGCTGCGGCGCGACATCCTTCGCCTGGAGCTCGCTTGGTTTACTGAGCCGAAGCTCGCTGGAAAGGCGGCGGAGGATGGTTTACCGAGCCGAAGCTCGTTCGGGGACAGAATCAGCCCGCCTCTGCGTTGCTTCCGCCGTCGCGCTTCGCGCTATGGCGCGACAAGCCGCAACGCTACGGCGCGGCATCCTTCGCCTGAAGAAGACTCGCTTGGGGTTTACCGAGCCGAAGCTCGTTCGGAGACGGCAATAGGCCCGCCTACGCCGCTACGCGGCTACGGCGCGGCATCCTTCGCCTGCATTCATGAGCGAAGGAT
>Ga0209343_10007385_pt1 | contig 12946 bp, 12 predicted proteins | sample RifCSPlowO2_02_FD_184026 | JGI IMG/M metagenome (GOLD analysis project Ga0209343, IMG submission 184026) | Groundwater microbial communities from Rifle, Colorado - Rifle CSP2_plank lowO2_0.2 (SPAdes) (version 2) | ecosystem: Environmental > Aquatic > Deep subsurface > Groundwater | place... | reverse complement strand
ATGCACAGCTACTATCTGCGCGAGCTGTACATCAACAACCGCCTCATCGAAACCGACGCGCTGACCATTGCCGGGCAGCCGATCGATCTGAACCGCATCACCCAGCCGCTGTACGCGGTGAGCGCGGAGGACGATCACATCGCGCCGTGGCGCGCGACCTTCCGCGTGGCCAACTTCGTCAACGCGCCGGTGCGCTACGTGTTGTCGAGCTCGGGTCATATTCTGGGCATCATCAACCCACCGGTGAAGCCGTCCAAGCGGGTGCACTGGGCCGGGCCTGCGCGCCGCGGCGACGATCCGGGCTCGTGGAAGGCATCGGGGGCGCAGGTGCCGGGAAGCTGGTGGCCGGACTGGATGAAGTGGCTCAAGCCACAGTGCGGGTCGATGGTCGCGCCGCCTTCGCTCGGGAACGAGCAGTGCGCGGTATTGGGGGATGCGCCCGGAAGCTACGTGCTGGAGCAGTAAGGCGCTAAGCCGGCATAGCCCGAACCAAACAGATCGGCTGGCCTTGCCGTCCTGTTTCTCCCGATTTTGCGCAGTTGCAACTGCGCAACTGCGCAAAATCGGGAGACTTGAATAAACCCACTACTTCGCCAATTCTCTCAACACTTGAGTCCCAAGAATCTAAGGTCGGGGCTTCGGAGGCTGGATGTCGCCGAAGTAATCGGGCGCGATCTCGGCGGCGTAGCAGGGCGGCGAACTGTAGCCGCGCACCGGTTCGTCTAGAAACCGCAAGCCGTTGTCCGTGCGCCGCTCATACACGCCACGCTCGGTGACGACGTAGTCCACCGGGATGTCGTGGGGTTGCGGGCGGATGGTCTCGATGAACTGCATTTCGTAGCCCACGGCTATCACCTGCGGCCGGCGCGCAATCATCGCAAGCGTGCGGTCGAAATAGCCGCCGCCATATCCCAGCCGGTATCCTCCGGTATCGAACGCCACCACGGGCAGCAGCACTGAATCAGGCTGCACCGCCGGGCTGTCCGGCGGAAATGGTATACCGAGTGGGCCCGGTACAAGGGCGACGCCCGGGTGCCATTCCCGGAACACGAGCGGGGTCTTGGGCGCGACGATGGCCGGTAGCGCGGTTGTCGCGCCGTGCCGGCGCAGGTCCGCGAGCAGGTGGCGCGCATCGTATTCATTTTTGTAGGGCCAGCAAAAGGCGATCACCCCGTGCACCAGATCGGGGAAGGCGCGTCTCAGATGGGTATCGATCCTGCGGCGGTATTCATCGAGGGTCGAGCGCGGCAGAGCCGCACGCCTTTCAATGAGCTCGTGCCTCAAGGTCCTGCGCCAGGTTTGGACTTCCTGCGGCGTCACGGCGAAATAGCTTTAAATATCACGCGGAATTCATTATTCCGCGAAGAAAAATCCGGTGTACTATTATTCATGCTTAAGCCCATGGCCCCACGGAATATAGCACTGATGCGTTGCCTGCTCGCGGCCTGTCTGGCCGCGGCGCCGGCGCTTGCCTCGGCCGCGCGCAGCCTGTCGCAGGACGAGGCGTTCCTCGCAGCGCGCGACGCGTTCCGCGTGGGGGATGCGGCGAAGATCGCCAGGCACGCCTCGAAGCTCGATCAGTACCTGCTCAAGCCCTGGGTCGACTACTGGCTGCTGAAGACACGGCTCGAAGAGGCCCAGCCCGAGGAGATCCGCGGGTTTCTCGAAGGCAATGCCAACGGCTATCTCGCCCAGACGCTGCGCCGAGACTGGCTGCACGTGCTCGGCAAGAAGCAGCAGTGGACCCTCTTCCAGCAGGAGCGGCAACTACTCGCGGTCGAGGACGCGGGAATCGCCTGCTATGGGCTGCTTGCACGCTGGCGCCAGAACGGCGAAGCCGATCTCGCCCAGTTGAAGGATCACTGGGTGGCCCCACGCGAGCTGCCCGAGGGCTGCATTGCGCTCGCTGAAGCGGCGCTTCAATCCGGGCAGTTCGGATCGCAGCAGGTGTGGGAACGTTTCCGCCTGCTCACCGATGCGGGCCTGATCGGCGCCGCCAAGCGCACGCTCGGCTGGCTGCCGCGCCAGGAAGCGCCCAATTCCCAGCAACTCGACGCCGCGGTAGCGTCTCCCGCGCGATTCCTGGATCGACGACCCGACCTGCGACTGCGCTCGGCGCGGGAACTCGTGATTCTTGCCTTCTCGCGACTCGCGCGCAGCGATCCGCAGCTCGCCGCCAGCCAATGGGGAAAAGTGCGGAATCGTTTTTCGGCCGATGACCAGGGTTACGTCTGGGGCCAGATCGCCACCGAGGCCGCGAAGCGGCATATCGCCGAGGCGGTGGGCTGGTTTGCCGAGGCAGCCAAGGTGCCGCTTGGCGACGAGAAGCTTGCCTGGCGAGCGCGTATCGCACTGCGCCAGCAGAACTGGGCCGAGGTTCGCGGCGCAATCGAGCGCATGTCCCCGCGCGCTCGAGGCGAGCCGGCGTGGGTCTACTGGCAGGGACGCGCGTTGCGCGAGCTTGGCCAGATCGATCAGTCCGGAGCCGCGTTTGCGCGCATCGCCGGCGAACCGCAGTTCTACGGCCAGCTCGCTTCCGAAGAGCTCGGCCGGCGCGTGGAGCTCCCGCCGCGCGCCGCGGCAGCAACTGCGGAGGAACTGGCCGCGGTCGCGGCGAACCCGGGGCTGCAGCGGGCGCTGGCGTTGTATCGCCTGGACATGCGCATCGAAGGCACGCGGGAATGGAACTGGACGATCCGCGGCATGGACGATCGCACACTGCTCGCGGCAGCAGAGCTGGCGCGCCGCAACGAGGTGTGGGACCGCTCGATCAATACCGCCGACCGCACGGTTGTTCTGCACGATTACGCGCTGCGCTACCCGGCGCCGTACGCCGAGGTGCTGATCGCGCAGGCGCGCTCGCACGAACTCGAGGAGCACTGGGTGCTGGGGCTGGTGCGCCAGGAAAGCCGCTTCATCGCCAGCGCCAAATCGTCGGCGGGCGCCTCGGGCCTGATGCAGCTCATGCCGGCTACGGCGCGCTGGGTGGCGAGGAAAGTCGGACTGCGCGACTACTCCTGGTCGCGGGTCACTGACGTCGGTGTCAATGCGGCGCTGGGCACCGCCTACCTGAAGCAGGTGCTGGCCGACCTGGATGGCAGCCCGGTGCTTGCGGCGGCGGGTTACAACGCGGGGCCGGGGCGCGCGCGCAGATGGCGTGACGCGCGGCCGATCGAGGGCGCGATCTACGCCGAATCCATCCCCTTCAACGAGACGCGCGACTACGTCAAGAAAGTCATGGCCAATACGGTCCTGTATTCGGCGGTGCTGGGCGGTTCCATGCGCACTCTAAAGGAACGCTTGGGTGTGATCGCTCCGCGTTCGTCGATCGAGCGCGTTGCCGCAGTCGCGAAAATGGGGTCAGAGTAACTTTTCCACACTGATCGATTGCGAGGAGTGCCGTCAATCTGGAAAAGTTACTCTGACCCCATTTTCACTGTTCCGAGATTTTTCATCGACAATCCTCTAGCGACCCACCATGACCAGAATCGTCGTTTTCGGAGGCAGCGGTTTCATTGGCGGCCATGTCGTCCGGCAGTTGAGCGAGCAGCGTCATGACGTGGTGGTGCCTGTGCGCCGCCGCGAGCGCGCCAGGCATCTGTATCTCCTGCCCAAGGTGGATGTCGTGCAAGCGGACGTCCGCGAACCGGACACCGTTGCGCGCCTGGTGCGCGGCGTGGATGCGGTCATCAACCTCGTCGGCGTCCTGCAGAGTCGTCCGGGCAACCCGTACGGGCTGGATTTCGCGGAGGCCCATGTCGAGCTTCCCAAGCGGATCGTCGAGGCCTGCCGGCACCTGCAGGTGCCGCGCCTCGTGCACATGAGCGCGCTCAACGCGCGCACCGATGGCCCGAGTCAGTACCAGCGTTCCAAAGCCGAAGGCGAGGCCTGGGTGCTGGCTGCTCAGAAGGAACTCCAGGTGACGGTTTTCCGGCCTTCGGTGGTATTCGGGCCGGAGGACAGATTTCTCAACCTGTTCGCCGAGCTTCAGTTCTGGCTGCCGTGCGTGTTTCTCGCTTGCCCGGGAACGCGCTTCCAGCCGGTCTATGTCGAAGACGTCGCGACCTGCATCACACGCTGCCTCGACGATCGCTCGACCATCGGCAACGTCTATAGCCTGTGCGGGCCCAAGACCTATACGCTGCGCGAACTGGTCGAGTATGCCGGGCGCACGAGCGGCCATCCACGTCCGGTCTTCGGATTGTCGGACAGACTTTCCTATCTGCAAGCCTGGAGCATGGAATGGATTCCGGGGGGGCTGATGTCGCGCGACAACTATTACTCGATGACCGAGGACAACGTTTGCGAATGCAAGTTTCCGTTCGGCATCGAGCCTGCCGCGCTGGAAACGGTTGCGCCGTTTTACCTCGCGGGTCTTGCGCCGCGCGCCCGCTATAACGTACACCGCTCCCGCGCGGGGCGGTGACGTGACACTCCAGCTCGTCGTCGCGAACAAGAATTACTCGTCCTGGTCCATGCGGGCGTGGGTGCTGCTGCGTGAGGCGGGCATCCCATTCGAGGAGATATCGCTCAAGTTCAACGACGAGGGGCACATACCCGGGATCGGACGCTACTCGCCATCGGGCCAGGTGCCCGTTTTGATCATCGACGGAGAACCTGTGTGGGATTCCCTCGCGATCTGCGAAACGGTCGCCGAGCTGTTCCCGGACAAGCATCTGTGGCCACGTGATGCCCGTGCACGTAGGCGCGCGCGCGCGATCTGCGCCGAAATGCACGCGGGTTTCCGGTCCCTACGCGGGGCGATGGGGATGAATATCCGCGCCAGCCACCCGGGCAAAGGCATGAATCCTGCCGTGCAGGGGGACATCGACCGTATCGTCGGTATATGGCAGGACTGCCGCGCCCGCTCGACGGCCGAAGGATCGATGCTGTTCGGCGCTTTCGGTGTGGCCGACGCGATGTTCGCGCCGGTCGTCAGCCGGTTCGTGACCTACGCGGTCGCGCTGCCGCCGGTGGCGCAGGCCTATGCCGATGCGGTCCTGGGCCTTTCGGCCGTGCGGGAGTGGATGGACGCGGCGCGCCGCGAGACCGAGTTCGTCCGTGCCGACGAACCCTACGCGTAGCGCATTGTGGAAATCTACTGCGTAGGCGGCGCAGTTCGTGACGAGCTTCTGGGCCTGCCGGTGGCAGATCGCGATTACGTCGTGGTCGGCGCCACGCCCGAGGAAATGATCCGGCGCGGGTTCAAGCCGGTCGGCAGGGACTTCCCCGTGTTCCTCCATCCCCGGACCGGGGAGGAATACGCGCTCGCCCGCACCGAGCGCAAGGTGGGCCGCGGCTACAAGGGCTTCACCATCCATGCGGCACCGGAGGTGACGCTGGAGCAGGACCTCGCCCGGCGCGACCTCACGATCAACGCCGTCGCGATGGACGCGAACGGCAGTCTCATCGATCCGTTCGGCGGCGCACGCGACCTGCGTGCGGGCATCCTGCGCCACGTAGGCCCGGCCTTTGCCGAGGACCCGGTCCGAATACTGCGCGTCGCGCGTTTCGCCGCCCGCTACGGATTCCCGGTGGCCGAGGGGACCATGGCGCTGATGCGCCAGATGGTTGTGGATGGCGAAGCCGATGCGCTGGTGCCGGAGCGCGTGTGGCAGGAGTTCGCAAAGGGGCTGATGGAGGCGGCGCCCGCGCGCATGTTCTCGGTGCTCGCCAGGAGCGGACTGCTCGCGAAGCTGGCCCCGGAGCTTGGATTCGGATTCGACGGGGACGCGCCGGTCAACGACGCGGCGCGCACGGCACTCGCGGCCCTTGGCTACGCGGCACGCAATCACTGTCCACTGCCGGTTCGGTTCGCACTTCTGTTCCCGGGGCTGCGCGCCGCGGGCGGGGCCGAGCCGGCATTGCGCGCGCTCGCCGAGCGCCTGCGAGCGCCGAACGATTGCCGCGAACTCGCCGTGACGATGCTTCGTCACGGGAACGGCGCGAAGCGGGCCGCAACGCTGCCTGCCGACGCGCTGCTGGTGCTGCTGGAGGGCTGCGACGCGTTTCGGCGGCCGGTGCGTCTTGACGAACTGCTGCTCGCCTGCGAGGCCGAACGCTTCGGCGAGCGCGGGTGGGTCGAACTGCCGTTCCCGCCGCGCCAGGCGCTGGGGCGCGCGCTTGCCGCAGCCGCAGGCATCGACGCCGGCGCCATTGCAGCCAGAAGCGAACGGACGCGCATCGCCGCAAACGTGCGCACCGCACGCGTGGCCGCCATTGGCAAATCGCTGGCCAGGGCACCCGTGCGGCGCCCATGAGATCAGCCCTGGCGCTGCTCGGCGCCGGCGTGTGCGCAAACCTGATCGCGGGCACGCGGCTTGCGCTTTTTCTCAGAGTGAGTCGGCTCGAGTTCCGGGTCTCGGCGGGCCACTACGCGACGCTCGTGCTGGTAAGCCTGCTGTTCTGGGCCGGCGGCGGCATCGTCCGTGTAGGCCTTCCCGAGGGAATCGACATCCAGGCCCTGACGGTTGCGCTCGCGCAGGTGCCGGTCCTGCTGCTTGCTTGCCTGCTCGCCGCACAGGTGTTCGAGCGGCCTTCGCTGGCGCTTGCCTTCGCGGTGTTGTTTACGGCGAGCGATCCCCTGTTCGAGGTGGCGGGCACCGCGTTGCGCTTCCTGGTTGGCAGCGAAGGCTACGCCGAATGGACAGGCGCGGTGAACTGGCTGTACATCGGCTGGGGCTTTGCAGTGATGATCCGCGCGCAGTGGCTGCTCACCGGCTGGCGAATGCCGAGATCGATTACCGCGTCCGCCCTGTTTGCCGTCGTGCTCGGTGCGTTCGTGTTCCTGCTGCCCCGGAACGAGCTCTGGGCGCCGACGCCTTCAGGCACGGAGGAAGCGCAGCCGAGCGTCGCGAGAGAGGACCTGTTTCATCTGCAGGCGGAGCTCCTCGAATACCGGCTTTCGGAATTGGAGCCGGAGCGGCCCGGGATCGAGGACCTGTATTTCATCGGTGTCGCACCGTACGGGTTGCAGGACACCTTCGCAAGCGAATTGAGCGTGGTGAAAAAGCTCATGGACGAGCGCTTCGATACGGGCGGCCGTTCGCTCGTGCTCGTGAATCACACCGCAACGCTGCACGAGCAACCGCTCGCGACCGCGACCAATCTGCGCAGCGCGATCGAGCGCATCGCCGCCGGCATCAACACCGAAGAGGACGTGCTGTTCCTGTTTCTCACCACGCACGGGACCGAGGAGCACGAACTGGTCTTCGAGCTGCCGCCGCTGCAGCTGCAGCAGTTGACCCCTACCGCGCTCGCGCGGCTGCTCAACGACAGCGGCATCAAATGGAAGGTCGTGGTGATCTCGGCCTGCTTCTCCGGCGGGTTCATCGAGCCGCTAAAGGACGATCACACGCTCATCGTCACCGCGGCGGACGACTTGCACCAGTCCTTCGGCTGCGAGTACGACAGCGATTTCACCTGGTTCAGCAAGGCCTATTTCGATCAGGCGCTTCGCCGCACATTTTCGTTCACCGAAGCGTTCGGGTCCGCCCGCGCCGCGATCGCCGAGCGCGAAAAGGGCCGGGGGCTCGCGGCATCGAATCCGCAGATGTACGTCGGCGCCGCAATGAAGGGAAAACTCGAGTCGCTTGCCAGGCGGCTGGAGGCGCAGGGCCCGGCGCAGCCGAGCATTCGCGCAGGGCTGCAACGATTCGTTTCGGCGTCAACGCGCGCCGCAGGCTGTCCGTTTCAGTGAGCATCGACCCCGAGGGAGGCATGCCATGCGCAACGCCGGACTCATCGCGGCGCTGCTGCTTGCGCCCGCGATCGCCCTCGCTGCAACCAACAACGCGCGGCTCGCCGGGCAATTCAGGCGTGCCGATGCCGACGGCAACGGCATGTTGTCCCGCGCCGAGGCCGAACGGGCCGCACCGCTGCTCGCGAAGCAGTTCGACGCCGTCGACGCCAACCGCGACGGCCAGATCAGTCCGGAGGAGATCCGCGCTTTCCGCAGGGCTGGAAGGGGCGAGCGCAGAGCGAGCGGCGGCGCGCGAGGGGCTCAGGCGGGCGCGAAATTCGAACTGTACTTCGCCCGCGCCGATAGCGACGGGGACGGGGCGCTATCGCGGGCCGAGGCCGAGCGGGGCCTGCCGCGGGTTGCGAAAAAATTCGAGCGCATCGACCGCGACGGCGATGGTAGGCTGACGCGCGAGGAGATGCAGGCGTGGCTGGCGGCCAGGCGCGCCGCACGCACCGGCAAGACCGGCTGAGCAAGGAAATCAATATTACTGCGGCACGATCGCGGTCGACGCTGCCCTCACGATTCGTGCGAGCGAGCGTATCATCCTCAGGTGAAATAGCTTCGTCCTCGAGAAACGACAACATCAGCAAGAGCAGGGGGAAATCATGAGAACCATCGTTATTGCAGCAATCGCGCTCGCCGCGGCCGGGGGCGCGCTGGCGCAGGGCGGTTATCCGATCCGGCCTGTCGCCATGGTGGTCGGCTTCGCGCCCGGTGGGGGCACCGACACGGTTGCGCGCATCCTCGCGAAAAATGTCGGCGATAGCCTCGGCCAGCAGGTCATCGTCGAGAACAAGGCGGGCGCGGGCGGCAACATCGCGACCGACTACGTCGCCAAGGCGGCGCCGGACGGCTACACCATCCTGCTCGGCAACGTCGGCTCGCTCGCGGTTGCGCCGCACATCGTCGCCAAGCTGCCTTACGACCCGCTTCGCGACTTCGCGCCGATCACCATGGCGGTGGTATTCGCCAACGTGCTCGTGGTGCAACCGTCGCAGGCGAAGACGCTCGCCGAGTACGTGAAGCTCGCCCGCGAAAAACCGGGCACTGTGACCTATGGCTCCTCCGGAATCGGCGGCGCCGGCCACCTGGCGGGCGAGTTGCTCAAGATGATGGCGAAGATCGACATCGTCCACGTGCCCTACAAGGGCGGCGGCCCGGCGATGCAGGGAATGCTGGGAGGCCAGGTGACGTCGATTTTCGCGACACCGGTCTCCGCCGGAGGGCAGATCAAGACGGGCAAGGTCATAGCGGTCGCCACCACCGGCTCGAAGCGGGCGGCGCTGCTCCCGGACGTGCCGACCGTCGCCGAGTCCGGCTATCCCGGCTACGAGGCGATGAACTGGTACGCCTATATGGCGCCCGCGAAGACGCCGAAAGAGATCATCGAGCGGCTCCACAGCGAGATCGTAAAGGCGCTCGGCGCGCCGGACGCTGTCGACCTGCTGAACAAGCAGGGACTCGAGCCCAGCCCGAGCTCAAGCGATGAACTCGGCCGCTACATCGCGCGGGAGTACGAAACCTGGGGCAAGGTGGTGAAGCAGGCGGGAATCAAGGCGCAATAGCTGTCGCCCCTGCGGCCGAAAGTTCGTCCTGGAAAAGCGCCCGGTACGCTGCCTGGCGCAAGGCGGCGGAGCGCCCGAGGGCGTAATAGCAGGAGTGGGGCGTGACCAGCGCGTCCTCGTGCCCCAACGCATTGGCGCGGAAGCTCGACCAGCGGTAATCGCCCGGCGCGGCGACCAGACGGGCGCGCACCGGGTTGGACTCGATGTAGCGCATGCAGTCGAGCAGGTGCCGCCTCGAGCGGAGGGTCAATGCCTTGAAGCGTTCCTCCAGCAGCGGGCCGCAGCGCTCGTGCGCCTCGCCGATGTATCGCATGTAGCGCTCGCCGAGCGCGTGCATCAGGCGCGAGGCGCCTTGCGGGCGCGATGGCGTCACGAGCAAGTGCACGTGGTTGCCCATCAGCACGTAGGCGTGCACGGCGCAGCCGAAGCGCTCGGCGTACGCGCCGAGCCAATGGAGATAGGCGACGCGGTCCCGCTCGCAGAAGAAGCACGCCACGCGGCAATAGCCGCGCTGGATCACGTGCAGCGGGTGGCCGGGGACTTGGGCATGTAATAGGGCCTGCATCCTGGAGAGTCGTCGGGTTCTCGCAAGACCAACGGCCCGGGCGCCCTCGGGGTTGACGCAAGCAGTTCGCTGCAGCGGATCGGCTTGATGACATGGTCATCGGCGCCGTTTGTCATATGGTGGGCCCGCCTGGATTCGAACCAGGGACCAAAGGATTATGAGTCCACCTGGGAAACCCGCCCAAGCTCCTGATTTATTTTGCGTGTCGTTCGGATTGATGCCCAATATTCAAGCAACTATGCGCGCGTAAGTGTTTGGTAGGGCTCTACGTGGCTTAGGGATATTTGGCGAGTGTTACAGATGCGGAACGGCTTTTCGATTTCGAACGATCGACACAAGGATTTTCAGTTTTAGCGGGTAAATTGGGTGCTCAAGGAGATCAACAGCTTACCAATGCTTGCCATTACCCAATCCAGCCTAAATCAGCGCTATTTAAGGTGCTTTCAAGATCACGCGAGCACAATTTCAGCACATGGGGTTCAAGGTGATCGTCAAGCGCAACGCCGGCACGCGCGAGTTGCGCTATACGATCGGCGGGGCACTGGCGGTGACCGGCACAAATACGGCGCTCACCATACAGAACGCCATTACGGAAGAAACACGCCAAATGGCCTTTGAAGCACCGCGCCCGCACTGCTCCCAATGTAATGGCTCGACGCGGCAGGGAGTCATGACCGATTACCTGATCTGCTCTACTGGGGCTTGATGCCCGCCGCCTTCAAAACTTTTCCATACTTCGCTGTCTCGCGTCGGATGATTTCCTCGAAATTCTCGACCGGCCCGCCGGCGATCTCGAATCCCGTTTTCACCAGACGGATACGAACCTCCGGCTCGCCGAGCGCCTCGTCGATATGCCGGTTCAGCCGGCGCAGCAATTCTCGCGGGGTCGCCCGAGGCGCTACGACGCCGTGCCAGGTGACGAGTTCGAAACCCGGGATAGTTTCCGATACCGTGGCAAGATCGGCAAAGGGCGGCGTCCCGCGCCGCGGGTTCAGCGAGGCGACGGCGCGAGCTCGTCCCCCGCTCACCGGCCCGACCGCGGCACTTACGACATCGAACATGAGATCGAGCTCGCCGCTCATGATCCCGTTCATCGCCGGCGCGTTCCCCTTGTACATCACCATGATCAGGTCGGCCTTGACATGGGAGCGCAGCAATTCGCAGGCTACCGTGGACAATCCGCCGGGTGAGCCGCAGCTGACGGTGCCCGGCTTCGCTCTCGCCTGCGCGACGATCTCCGCGACGGTCTTGGGGGCGAAGCTCATACTCGAGAGCAGGACGAAGGAAGCATTGACCACGTGGATTACGGGCGCGAACTCGCCGGTATCGGGGCTCCCGGCGAAAAAGAATGGGTTTGTGACGATCGCCGGCGTGACGTACAACACCGTGTGCCCGTCCGGCACCGCTCTGGCGACCATTTCTGCGCCAATATTGCTGGCCGCGCCCGGGCGATTCTCGACGATGACAGTCTGGCCGATGCGCTCGGTGAGTTTCGGTGCAATGATGCGCGAGACCACGTCGACGGCACCGCCCGGTGCGTAAGGCACGACCCACCGGACCGGCTTCGTGGGCCAGGCGATCGTCGTCTGCGCGTGTGCACTCGCGGCGAATGCCGCCGCTGCAGCGAGAACGGCGAACACCGCAGGCAACTGGGCCACGTCCTTGCTCCTCATAAGTGTATGTTTCAGGAACTCATCGTTCCCACTAAGCGCCGTATTTCTCTAGGTCCCATTGTCTTTCATGCCGTTGGAAATTTATTTCCATAACACCACCCGATAGCTTTCGGTACTGTGTCCAATCGGACATTTTCTTTCTTAACACACGTTGGTAGCAATTACTAGAACCTATCTCAAAAATAGTTCCGAATGAGGATCACGTCGGGTCAGCATGAGCGACCTGAAACAACAACAGCAGGCACCGCCACACTTCAACCCGTCGAAGCCCGATATAGCGAACAGAGGTGGCCCCAGGAATTCGGACAGGGGGATAAGTGATAGCCTTGCTTCGAGCAACGACTGCGAAAGCGGTCAATATGAGGAGCAAGAGCATGAGAAAGACCAGAAGGAATCACGCCGCAGGGTTCAAGGCCAAGGTGGCGTTGGCGGCGGTTAAGGGCGACAAGACGCTTTCGGAATTGGCCAAGCAATTCGAAGTCCATCCGACCCAGATCGTGGAGTGGAAGCAGCAGTTGGTTGAGGGGGCGGCGAATGTGTTTGGCGCCGCGGCCGAGCGCGGCAAGGCGGCCGAACCGGACCTGAAGGTGCTGCACGCCAAGATCGGGCAACTGGCGCTGGAGAATGATTTTTTGGAAGGCGCGCTCATCAAGGCGGGCATGCTGAGCGCAAAGCGATGATTAACCGCGAACACAAACTGTCGGTGGTGCGCCAGTGCGAGCTGCTGGGATTGGCGCGCTCGGGAATCTATTACGAGCCGCGGCCGGTGTCGGCTGAGGATCTGGCGCTGATGCGCCGCATCGATGAGTTGCACCTGGAGCACCCGTTTGCAGGGGCGCGCATGTTGCGGGACATCTTGCGGGACGAAGGCAATCCGGTCGGACGCAAGCACGTGGCGACACTCATGCGCAAGATGGGCATCGAGGCGCTGTATCGCAAGCCCAACACCAGCCGCCGCCATGCGGCGCACCCGGTCTACCCATATCTGCTGAGGAACGTGACCGTCGATCGGCCCAACCAGGCGTGGGCGGCCGACATCACCTACATTCCGATGGCACGCGGGTTCATGTACCTGTTCGCGGTGATCGACTGGTACTCGCGGCGGGTGCTGGCTTGGCGCCTGTCCAACACCCTCACCACCGACTTCTGTCTGGAGGCGGTGACCGAGGCGATCACCCGTTACGGGGTCCCGGAGATCTTCAACACCGACCAGGGCTGCCAGTTCACCAGCGCCGAGTTCACCGGTTTGCTGCTGAAACACGGCATCCAAATCAGCATGGACGGCAAAGGCCGATGGGTGGACAAGGCTTACGTTTCACACTGCACCTCCTTCGCTCTATCAGAGACGACTTTGGGATCAGAGCGCCTGAGCGAGAGTTTTGTACCCTGTGCCTTGCGC
>Ga0209343_10007384_pt1 | contig 12946 bp, 10 predicted proteins | sample RifCSPlowO2_02_FD_184026 | JGI IMG/M metagenome (GOLD analysis project Ga0209343, IMG submission 184026) | Groundwater microbial communities from Rifle, Colorado - Rifle CSP2_plank lowO2_0.2 (SPAdes) (version 2) | ecosystem: Environmental > Aquatic > Deep subsurface > Groundwater | place... | reverse complement strand
CCCGCCGCTCGCCGAGCTGTGGCAGGCGCAGCAGACGATCGACGGCTGGTATATCGCGTGGAGTGAAGCGCAGACCGATGCCGCGCTCGATGAGAAGCTGACCATTACGTTGATCGGGGGCAACCGCAGCTTGATGACGCGCGGCGAGATCCTGCTGCACGTGGTGAACCACACGTCGTATCATCGCGGCTTCGTCGCGGACCTGTTCTACCAGGTGCCGGCGCGCCCGCCGACCACCGATCTGCCGGTGTTCTTGAGGGCGGAGTCGTGAAACGCACGCGGCTGTGTTTGCCATGTGACGTAGGGTGAGATTCATGTAGGGTGCGCATTGCGCACCAGGCCGAGTAGGGTGTGCACCGCGCACCACGCCACGTAGGGTGTGCATCGCGCACCACCTCGAATGAGCATCCGCACCTATCAAATCGGATCTTCCCGCAAACGCGGCGACGGACTTCGCATCGGCGCGGTGCGCTTTCTTCCGCGAGGTGTGAAGAAGCAGGACTACGCGCGCCTCCACCTGTTCGACGTCTGGCTGCCCGTGTTGGCCCCGAGTCGCGCGCTTCTCCGCTGGGCGAAAGGCAGGGAATGGAACGCCCGATCGATAAAGACATTCTTCGCGCGTTACGCACGCGAGATGGAAGCCAGTACCGATTCCTGGCAGGTGATTCGGCTGGTTGCCCAGGCGAGCCTTCGCACGCCGATCAGCGTCGGCTGCTACTGCGCGGACGAAACACGCTGCCATCGCTCGGTGTTGCTTAAATTGATCCGCAAGGCGCAGAAGGCGCGATGACCAACCGTCAACGTGGATACCGAAGGAATAAGTGATGACCATTCGCGACGGAAGCCTTGACGAACTGGTCTTCCACGGGGTCGTTCGAACCGGCGTACAAAGTCACGCGACGCTGTTCGTTCCGGGCCGCAGTGCGCTGCAGCGGGCGCCGAACGATTGGCCCGAGAAGCTCTATCCGGGATCGCTAAATGTTCGGATCGATGGATACCCTTCCGGTCTGGATAAACATGGCCTACCATCGCGGATAGTTGCCCTCGACACTGGTCGTTTTGGTCCAGAATTCGAAATTCTTCGCGATGAATTCGGCGACAATAAGTTGCTGCCGAGCTCGGATGCACCGAGAGGTGGAGACGCGCAAGTCTGGCGGGCCCGACTGCAGTCGCATGAAGTGCAGAGCGTAAACTGTTGGGTGCTACGCAGATTCGGGTCGCGCGTGGGTGAGCAACTCGAGTTCGTGTCGGATCAGCGCCTTCGTGATCATGGATTTACCGATGGGCAACGCGTGACAGTTTCGCTATTCGGTGTATGGCGTGACAGCTAGGCACTACTGAAACGATGGTGCTCTTCTTTATGCGCCAGTCGCGTGACACAATCACCTTATGCCAATAAAAAAATCCGACCTCTATAGCTCGCTCTGGAAAAGCTGTGACGAACTGCGGGGCGGCATGGACGCCTCGCAGTACAAGGACTATGTCCTGGTCCTGCTTTTCGTCAAATACGTCTCGGACAAATACGCGGGCCAGAAGGACGCGCTGCTCGATGTCCCGAAGGGCGGCGGTTTTGCCGACATGGTCGCGCTGAAGGGCGACAAGGAGATCGGCGACAGGATCAACAAGATCATCGGCAGGCTCGCCGAGGCCAATGATCTCAAAGGCGTGATCGACGTCGCGGACTTCAACGACGCCGACAAACTGGGCAGGGGCAAGGAGATGGTGGACCGGCTCTCCAACCTGGTCTCGATCTTCGACAATCCCGCGCTCGATTTCCGCGGCAATCGCGCCGAGGGCGACGACCTGCTGGGCGACGCGTACGAGTACCTGATGCGGCACTTCGCGACCGAATCAGGCAAGAGCAAAGGCCAGTTCTACACCCCGGCGGAAGTCTCGCGCGTCATGGCCAAGGTCATCAGCATCGGCAGCGCCAGGAGCGCCAGCCAATCCGTCCACGACCCCACCTGCGGCTCGGCGTCGCTTCTGCTCAAAGCCCATGACGAAGCCAGGAGCATGACCGGGCTCGACCTGACTCTCTATGGGCAGGAGATGGATAACGCCACGGCGGCGCTGGCCACGATGAACATGTTCCTGCACGACTGCCCCACGGCGGAAATCTGGAGGGACAACGTCCTTTCCAGCCCGCACTTCAAGCAGGCAGATGGCAGTCTCAAGACCTTCGACTTTGTCGTCGCCAACTTTCCCTTTTCCACCAAGGCCTGGAGCAACGGCTTCAACCCCGCCGAAGACGAGTTCAACCGTTTCGCCTTCGGCATCCCGCCCGCGAAGAACGGCGACTACGCCTTCCTCCTGCACATCCTCGCCACGCTCAAGAGCACCGGCAAAGGCGCGGTCATTCTCCCGCATGGCGTGCTCTTCAGGGGCGGGGCCGAGGCCGATATCCGCCGCGAGATCGTCCGGCGCGGTTACATCAAGGGCATCATCGGTCTGCCGGCGAATCTCTTCTACGGCACCGGCATCCCGGCCTGCATCCTCGTGCTGGACAAGGAGGCGGCGCACGCCCGCAAGGGCATCTTCATGGTGGATGCCTCGAAGGGTTTCATCAAGGACGGCAACAAGAACCGCCTTCGCGCGCAGGACATTCACAGGATGGTGGACGCCTTCACGCGGCAGGTCGACATCCCGCGTTACTCGCGCATGGTGCCGCTGGTGGAGATCGAGAAAAACGATTTCAACCTCAACCTGCCGCGCTACATCGACAGCACCGAACCCGAGGACTTGCAGGACATCGACGCCCACCTGCGCGGCGGCATCCCCAACCGCGACATCGATGCGCTGGATGCGTACTGGCAGGTTTTCCCCGCCGTGCGCGCCACGGTCTTCAAGAAAGGCGACCGGCCTGGCTACACCCAGCTCAAAGTGCCGGTGGGCGAGGTCAAAGCCGCCATCTTCGGCCATGTTGAGTTCACTGCCTTCAACCAGTCGGTGACGGCCCTCTTCGAGAAGTGGAAGAAGGCCAACACCCCGCGCCTCAAAGGCATCGCCGTTGGCGACAAGCCCAAGGCGCTGATCGAAACGCTGTCTGAGGACTTGCTGGAAACGTTCCGCGCTGCCCGCCTGCTCGATCCTTACGACGTGTATCAGCATCTCATGGACTACTGGGCCGGGATCATGCAGGACGATGTTTACATGCTGGTGCAGGAAGGCTGGAAAGCCGTAATCGATGGCAAGCCGAATACCGACCTCATCCCACAACCGCTCATCGTGGCCCGCTACTTCGGCAAGGAGCAGGCGGCCATCGAGAAGCTGGAATCCGACTGCGACGCCATCACCCGCCAGATGGAGGAACTCGACGAGGAGCACGGCGGCGAGGATGGTCTGCTGGCCGACGCCAAAACCGACAAGGGCAAACTCACCAAGGCCGGCGTCAAGGCCCGGCTCGCCGAGATCAAGGGCCAACGTAACGATGGGGACGCTGCCGACGAGCGCAAGCTGCTGGAGGACTACCAGGCTCTCATCGAAAAGGAAGCCGCCACCGGCAAACAGGTGAAGGACGCGCAGAAGGCGCTCGATTCCAAGGTGGCCGCGAAGTATGGCCACCTCAACGAGGCCGAGATCAAGACTCTGGTGGTGGATGACAAATGGGTGGCGGCACTGGCCGCCGCCGTGCAGAGCGAGCTTGAACGTGTGTCACAGGCGCTCACCGGCCGCATCCGCCAGTTGGCTGAACGCTACGCCACCCCGCTGCCGCAGCTCACCGGTGAAGTCGCGACCGTCGCTGCTCGCGTCGATGAACACCTCAAGAAGATGGGCGCGGTGTGGAACTGAAGCCCGGCTACAAGCAGACCGAGGTGGGGGTGATTCCGGAGCAGTGGGAGGTGAAGCCCCTCGGCTCGGTTCTGGGCAAGGGCCGTTTGGGCGGCAATTATCCGAACCAAGATCGCGAATCGAATTACCCACTCATGAAGATGGGTAATATCGCTCGCGGCCACATGGACACGAGCAAGGTCGAATACATCTTACCGAGCGTCACGCCTGACCCAAGCGACAGGCTTCGCCACGGCAATGTTCTCTTCAATACGCGCAACACTCTGGACTTGGTTGGGAAGGTGGCAATCTGGAGGGATGAGCTACCGGTCGCCTACTACAATTCCAATTTGATGCGGCTGGAGTTCGACCCGCAAGAGGTGTGCTCGGACGAGTATGCGAATTACGCCCTGAATTCCGCCGGGGGGGTCGCTCGGTTGAGAGCGTTGGCGACGGGCACAACGAGTGTTGCGGCCATCTACACTCGGGACTTGTTGCGGATGCCGTTCATTGTGCCTCCACCGCCCGAACAACGCGCCATCGCGGGAGCGCTGAGTGATGTGGATGCGCTGATCGGCGCGCTGGATCAGCTCATCGCCAAGAAGCGCGACCTCAAGCAGGCCGCCATGCAGCAGCTCCTCACCGGCCACCAGCGCCTCCCGGGTTTCACCAGCCAGTGGGAGGTGTCGACAGTCGGCCACGAGTTCGACATTCAACTGGGCAAGATGCTGGACGCAGAAAAAAACCGGGGTGTCCCGAAGCCCTACATCGGCAACAAAGCTGTGCAGTGGAACCGGATCGAATTTGGCGATCTTCCGATGGTACCTATGTCTCGCTCCGATCTCGACCGATACCGCCTGATACCTGGTGACTTGCTCGTATGCGAAGGTGGCGAAGTTGGCCGGGCTGCGATTTGGGAAGGACGGATTGATGAATGCTACTATCAGAAAGCGTTACATCGGCTCCGTCCTCTACGGGGCTTCAACCCGCGACTCATGGTTGAGCTGCTCCGATACTGGTCTGACCAGGGGTTGCTCGCCAACTATGTCACCCAGACGAGCATCGCTCATCTAACCCGTGAGAAATTCGCAGACGTACCGATGCCTGTTCCACAGCCCGACGAACAACTGGCCATCGCCACCCTCTTCTCCGACATGGACGCCGAGATCGTTGCCCTCGAAACCCGCCGAGACAAGACCCGCGCCCTCAAGCAGGGCATGATGCAGGAACTGCTGACGGGAAGGACCCGGTTGGTTTGATGCCTCCGAGGGTGCCCCGGCGTTTGCCGGGATAGGTAATTGAACGGCGCGATAACCGGCAATTGGCCGGTCTCCAAATAGTAATTTGGCCGGGCCGCTAATCGTAGGTTAGCCGTGGTCCGGCGCTTGGAGTAATATTCATCCGACGCTTTGAGAGGTGGCGGCATGAAACAGTCGTCTGTTGTGCACTCCGATCCGGACATCCTGGGCGGCACCCCGGTGTTCGTTGGAACGCGTGTCCCCGTTCAGGCGCTGATTGACTATATCGAGGGCGGACACTCCCTTGAGAAGTTCCTTGATGATTTCCCAACCGTGAGCCGGAACATCGCGGTGGCGGCTCTCGAGCAGGCGAAAGTGCACTTACTCGCCGATGCGCGTGCTGCTTGACGAGTGTTTCCCCCGAGCTCTACGCGCGGAGCTTCCTGGCCACGAAGTCACGACGGTTGCTGAAGCCGGGAGTCGTGACGCACATTCACGGCTAATCGCGCAATGCACGCCGGCACGCGCAAGAGCGGCGCGCGCGGGTGATTGCGAACGACCCGCTTGGTTTGACGCCCCCGAGGGTGCTCCGCCGCTTGCCGGAATAGGCAATTGGCCGGTCTCCAAATAGTAATTTGGCCGGGCCGCTAATAGTAAGTTAGCCGGAGGAGTACCCAGCAATTGGTCGCCCGGAGGGTTTCAAGTAGCCGGAGGGTAAAGTTGCAATCAGCCGGAGCCGCACCCGGCAATCGGACGCTCTGATAACCGGCAATTGGACGCTTGCATAACCGGCAATTGGACGGTAACCTAGCCGGCAAATGGCCGAATCTGCCTACCCTCGCAACGTCCGGCGCACGCTAAAGCTGGCGCTGACCGATACCCCGGTGGTCGCGCTGCTGGGGCCGCGGCAGTCGGGCAAGAGCACGCTGGTACAGACGCTCGCACCCGACCGCGCCTACGTTACGCTGGACGAGGAGCCGCCGCTCCGGACCGCCCGGGAGGATCCGGTCGGCTTCATCGCGGCGCTTCCCGCCCGTGTGACGCTCGACGAGGTGCAGCGCGCGCCGGGGCTTCTCCTTGCGATCAAGGCGGCGGTGGATCGCGACCGGCGGCCGGGCCGCTTTCTCCTGACGGGCTCCGCCGATCTGCTGCTGTTGCCGAAGGTGGGGGATTCGCTCGCGGGCCGCATCGAGTTCGTCCAGCTGCATCCTCTGACGGAGTCCGAAAAGGAGCGCCAGCCCGGAGCGCTGCTTCAGGCCTTTCTGGCCGGGCGTCTTGCACCTCGCATTCCCGGCATCGAAGCGGCGCCGGCCGGCCATTTGCAGGAGCGGCTCCTGCGCGGGGGCTATCCGCCGGCGCAACTGCGCTCGCCCGAACGGGCCCGTCAGTGGCACCGGCAATATCTGCGCACCGTTCTGGAGCGGGACGTCGCGGATGTCGCTCGCGTGCGCGATGCCGCCGAACTCGGCCGGCTCATCGAAATCGTGGCGCTGCGCTCTGCCAGCCTGCTCAATCTTTCCGCTCTGGGTGCGGAGCTCGGCATGCGCCGGGAGACCGCCGATCAGTACCTGTCCGTTCTGGAGCGACTGTTCCTCGTGCGGCGGTTGCCGGCCTGGCACCGAAACGAGGCCAAGCGCCTCATCAAGACGCCCAAAATCCACTTGCTGGACAGCGGTCTCGCGGCGACACTCGCGGGACTCGAAGCCGGGGATTGGACGACGCGACGCGACCGTTTCGGCCATCTGATCGAATCGTTCGTGGTGCAGCAGCTCATCGCCCAGGCCGGATGGACCGACCCGGACCTGCGCTTCTGGCACTATCGCGACAAGGACCAGGTGGAGGTGGACCTCGTCATCACGCGCGGCCGGCGGACGTGGGGGGTGGAAGTGAAGACCTCGGCGACAGTGACGCCGGCGGACGGCAACGGCCTGCGCCGCCTCGCCGAGCAATGCGGCAAGGACTTTAAGGGCGGCATGATCCTGTACGCGGGCACGAGCACGCTCCCGACCGCAGACCGCCGCATTCTCGTCGTGCCGCTTGCCGAACTCTGGACGAAGTGAGAATGTGAAGCCCATGCCCGGCACCGTCGGCCAGATCGAAAGGAAAACCCAGCAGCGCGTGGTGAAGCTGTTCCGCGACACGCTGGGCTATCACTACCTCGGCAACTGGATCACGGGGGCGTTACGCGTGGTCGATCAAGGCAAAGACCCGCTTGGTTTGACGCCCTCGTGCGTGCCTTGGTGCGTGCCGGGACAGGCAATTGGCTGGAGCGATAACCGGCAATCGGACGGTCTCCAAATAGTAATTTGGCCGGGCTGTTAATAGTAATTTAGCCGGCATTCTAATAGTAAGTTAGCCGACTGTATAATAGTAACTTAGCCGGCCCTATAATAGGAATATGGACGCTCCCGACAACTGGCTCCCGCGGCGCATGGCGGATCGGCTTGCGGAAGCGATGGCTGATACGCCGGTCGTGTGTCTGCTCGGACCGCGCCAGAGCGGAAAGTCATCGCTGGTGCGGCGCGCGTTCCCGAAGCGGGTGTACTACAGCTTCGACGACGCGATTCTGCGCGCCACTGCGCAGAATGATCCGGGGGGGTTTGTCGCAAGCCTGCCGGAGGCGGTGACGCTGGACGAGGTGCAGCGGGCACCGGAAATACTGCTGGCGATCAAAATGACGGTGGACGAGAACCGCCGCCCGGGACGGTTCCTCCTGACGGGGTCGGCCAATCTGTTTCTGTTGCCATCGGTTGGCGAGTCGTTGGCGGGCCGGATGGGAATCGTGCGCCTGCACCCGTTGACCGAGGCGGAGAAGGCGCGCAAGCCCGGGCGTCTGGTGGAGAACTTTCTCGCTGGAAACCTGCGCACGCGCATCGGACCGTCGGCTCCGGGCGCATCCGATCTGATCGGGCGGGTGCTGCGCGGTGGCTACCCCGAGGCGCTGCGTCGACCGCAGATGGCGCGGGTGAGGCAATGGTACCGCGATTACCTCGACGCGCTCATCGAAAAGGACGCACCAGATGTGGCCAATCTTCGCAATCTCGACCATCTGTCGCGCCTGCTGAAGCTCCTTTCCAGCCAGACGGCACAACTGCTGGCGGTCGAGTCGGTCGCGAAGCATCTCGCCATCCGGCGCGAGACCGTGCAGAACAATCTGGCGGCGCTGGAGCGCCTGTTTCTCATACGCAGGCTTTCGGCATGGCACCGCAATGAGGGCAAGCGGCTGGTGAAGGCGCCGAAGGTGCATATGGTGGACAGCGGCTTCGCGGCAACCCTTGCAGGGCTGGAGGCCCAGGACTGGACAACGCAGCGCGGCCGGTTCGGCCATCTGGTTGAGTCCTTCGCTGTGCAGCAACTCATCGCGCAGGCAGCATGGACGGAACCCGAGATCGAGTTCTCGCATTACCGCGACCGCGACCAGGTCGAGGTTGATGCAGTCATGACCCGGGGGCGCAAGACTTGGGGGGTCGAAGTCAAGGCTGCCGCCAACGTCGGCCCGTCGGACGGTGCCGGCCTGCGCCGTCTGGCGGAACAATGTGGCAAGGATTTCCAGAGCGGGATGATCCTGTACGTCGGTGCGAGTACCTTTCCTACCGCGGACCGCCGAATCATGGCGGTTCCGATTTCCGATCTCTGGACGAGTTGAGGAATTCGCATGTCCTTCGTCGGCCAGATCGAGAGGAAAACCCAGCAGCGCGTGGTGAAGCTGTTCCGCGACACGCTGGGCTACGACTATCTCGGCAACTGGATCGACCGCGAAGGCAATGCCAACATCGAGCCGGCGCTGCTGCGCGCCTGGCTGCGGAAGCGCGGTGTCGATGACGCGCTGATCGAGCGGGCGCTTTATGTGCTCGACAAGGCCGCCGGCGACACCAGCAAGAGCCTCTACGACCGCAACCGTGCCGTCTACGAGCTGCTGCGTTACGGTGTCAAGGTGAAGGCTGACGTCGGCGAGAACACGCAGACGGTTTGGCTGATCGACTGGAAACAGCCGGAGAACAACGATTTCGCCATCGCCGAGGAAGTCGCGATTACGGCGACCGACCCGAAGGCATTCGGCAAACGCCCCGACGTGGTGCTCTACGTCAACGGCATCGCGCTCGGCGTGCTGGAACTCAAGCGCTCCACGGTATCGGTGGCCGAGGGCATCCGGCAGAATCTCGATAACCAGAAGAAAGAGTTTATCCAGCCTTTCTTTTCGACCATGCAGTGGGTCATGGCGGGCAACGACACCGAGGGCCTGCGCTACGGCACCATCCAGACGCCGGAGAAGTATTACCTCAACTGGAAGGAGCCGAGCCCGGTCGAGAACCTGCTCGATCGCGCCCTGATTCAGATCTGCGGGAAAGCCCGTTTCCTGGAACTGATCCACGACTTCATCGTCTTCGATGCCGGCATCAAGAAGCTCTGCCGGCACCACCAGTATTTCGGCGTGTTGGCCGCGCAGGGCAATGTCAGGGGCCGCGAGGGTGGGATCATCTGGCACACGCAGGGCAGCGGCAAGAGCCTGGTCATGGTGTGGCTGACCAAGTGGATACGCGAGAACGTGAAGGATGGGCGGGTGCTGATCATCACCGACCGCACCGAACTGGACGAGCAGATCGAACGGGTGTTTCTGGGCGTCAACGAAGAAATCTATCGCACAAAAAGCGGCGCGGACCTGATCGCCCGGCTCAATGCCACCACGCCGTGGCTCATGTGTTCGCTGATCCACAAGTTCGGCGGCAAGGAGGACGGTGAGGGGGTCGGCGACATCGCGGGCTACATCGAAGAGGTGAGGAAGGCGCTGCCGCCCGACTTCACGGCCAGGGGCGACCTATACGTGTACGTGGACGAGTGCCATCGCACGCAGTCCGGCGAACTGCACAAGGCAATGAAGGCTATCCTGCCGAACGCGATGTTCATCGGTTTCACCGGCACGCCGCTCCTGAAGGCGGACAAGCAGAAAAGCATCGAGGTTTTCGGCCGCTACATCCACACCTACAAGTTCAACGAGGCGGTAAAGGACAAGGTGGTGCTCGACCTGCGCTACGAAGCGCGGGACATCGACCAGAACATCACGTCACAGGCGAAGATCGATCAGTGGTTCGAGGCCAAGACCAGGGGATTGACCGATCTCGCCAAGGCGCAGCTCAAGCAGCGCTGGGGCACGATGCAGAAGGTGCTGTCCAGCCAGTCGCGGCTGCAGAAGATCGTCGCCGACATCGTCCTGGACATGGAAACCCGTGACCGGCTCAAAAGCGGTCACGGCAACGCGATGCTGGTATCGGGCAGCATCTATGAGGCGTGCAAGTTCTACGAGCTGTTCTCGAAAACGCCGCTGGCCGGCAAATGCGCCATCGTGACTTCGTATGCGCCGGCGCCGGCCGACATCAAAGGCGAGGAGAGCGGCGAGGGCGCCACCGACACGCTGGAAAAATACAACATCTACCGGCAGATGCTGGCCGATTGGTTCAACGAGCCGCCCGAGACGGCGGTAAAGAAGGTGGAAGCGTTCGAGAAGGCGGCGAAGAAGAAGTTCATCGACGAGCCGGGGCAGATGAAGCTCCTCATCGTCGTGGACAAGCTGCTGACCGGCTTCGACGCGCCCCCGGCCACCTTTCTCTACATCGACAAGCAGATGCGCGACCACGGTCTGTTCCAGGCCATCTGCCGCGTGAACCGGCTGGACGGCGAGGACAAGGAATACGGCTACATCATCGATTACAAGGACTTGTTCAAGAGTCTGGAAGGGGCGGTGCACGATTACACCTCCGGTGCGCTGGATGGCTACGATAAGGAAGACGTGGCCGGTTTGCTGGAAGACCGGCTGGGCAAAGCGCGGGAGCACCTGGAGGAAACGCGGGAAGCCGTGAAGGCGATGTGCGAGGCGGTCGAAGCGCCGAAGGACACCGCGGCCCACCTTCGTTACTTCTGCGCCAAGGATTCAGGCGACGCTGGGCAGTTGAAAGCGAACGAGCCCACGCGGCTTGCGTTGTACAAGCACGTGGCCGCGTTTACCCGCGCGTATGCGAACCTCGCCAACGAACTGACGGAGGCCGGGTATACCGATGCCGAGATCGAAACGCTGAAGGCTGAGACTGACCACTTCGAGAAGGTCCGCAACGAAGTAAAGCTGGCGAGTGGCGACTATATCGACCTCAAGATGTACGAGCCGGCCATGCGCCACCTGATCGATACCTACATTCGCGCCGAAGAAAGCGAAAAGATTTCAGCCTTCGACGACATGTCGCTGGTCCAGCTTATCGTCGAGCGTGGCGCCGGTGCGGTAGACGCGTTGCCCAAGGGCATCCGGCAGAATAGGGAAGCCGTGGCGGAGACCATCGAGAACAACGTCCGCAGGCTGATCATCGACGAGCAGCCGATCAACCCGAAATACTACGAGAGAATGTCGCAGTTGTTGGATGCGCTGATCAAGGAGCGCAAGCAGGAAGCGCTGGAGTACCAGAAGTATCTCGAAAAAATTGTCGCGCTCACCAAACAGGCGATGAATCCAGGTGCGGGCACGGCGTATCCGAAGGCGCTCGATACTTCGGCAAAGCGCGCGCTGTACGACAACCTCGGCAAGAACGAGGCGCTGGCGCTGGAAGTGGACAAGGCCATACACGCCAGCAGGCAGGATGACTGGCGGGGCCATCCGCTGAAGATCAGAAGGGTGAAGCTCGCGATCAAGGCGGTGATCGAGCAGGCATTGAGTGACGCGCAAGTCGCCGGCTTTACTGGAATCCGGGTCGGTGAGGGTGAGTACACGGCGGAGAGTGAGGCGACCAGGATTCTGGAACTGGCGAAGAACCAGAATGAGTATTGAAACAACACGCCAGATAACTATAAGCGGGTTGCGGGTCTCGGTCGTCCGCAAGGCAATCAAGAACCTGCACCTCGGCGTGTATCCGCCCAACGGCCGGGTGCGGGTGGCGGCGCCGTTGAGGGTGAGCGACGATGCCGTGCGCTTGGCGGTGATCGGCAAGCTCGGCTGGATCAAGCGGCAGCGGGCGCGATTCGAGTCTCAGCCGCGTCAGTCCGAGCGGGAAATGGTCAGCGGCGAGAGCCACTACTTTCTGGGCCGGCGCTACCGCTTGCGCGTCGTCAAACACGATGGGCCGTCACTGGTGGCGCGGCGCAAATCCGCGATCGAGCTTCATGTCCGGCCCGAGACGAGCGCGGAACAGCGCGAGCGCATGTTGCAGCATTGGTATCGGCAACAACTGAAGACCCTGATTCCCGCGTTCGTGGAGAAATGGCAGGCGGCCCTGGGTGTTGAACTTGCGCACTGCGGCATAAAGAGGATGAAGACCAAGTGGGGCAGTTGCAACGCGGAATCCGGCCGCATCTGGCTCAACCTCGAACTCGCCAAGAAGCCCGTGCAATGCCTCGAATACATCGTCGTCCACGAACTTGCCCACCTCGTCCAACGGCGCCACGACGCGCGCTTTACCGCGCTGATGGACGAACACCTGCCGCAGTGGCGGATGCATCGGCAGGAACTGAATTTCGCGCCGCTGGCGCACGAGTCGTGGACGTATTAATGTCCAAGAATGGACAGTATTGAGTCGCGGGCGTACCTTTGAACTACGATTCGCGTTGTCATGCCCGTGAAAAAGGGTATCCCCTCCACCCGCTTGCGGGGGGACGTAGGAGGGGGGCCATGTCGCGTGTGGGAACGCTGTATGGGTCCCCGCCTGCGCGGGGACGACATGGTAATTGATATCGCTTCCAGCCAAGTTCGAGAGGATGAATTGAGTCGCTTCTTTGTTGTGATATCTCTCGCGCTGGTGAGCCCTTTAGCCGCCGCGCAGACGGTGCCGTATCCCACCAAGCCGATCCGCATTGTCGTGGCGTCGTCGCCCGGCGGCGGGCTCGACATCGTCGCGCGCGGGGTGGGGCAGCAGTTGACGGCTGCGTGGGGACAAGGCGTCGTGATCGACAACCGCGCCGGGGCG
>Ga0209343_10007378_pt1 | contig 12956 bp, 13 predicted proteins | sample RifCSPlowO2_02_FD_184026 | JGI IMG/M metagenome (GOLD analysis project Ga0209343, IMG submission 184026) | Groundwater microbial communities from Rifle, Colorado - Rifle CSP2_plank lowO2_0.2 (SPAdes) (version 2) | ecosystem: Environmental > Aquatic > Deep subsurface > Groundwater | place... | reverse complement strand
AACTAAACTAAATTGATACAATTATTTAGTTCCTCCACTATAACTTTACATTAATTTCAGTTTATCCGAAAATTAAAGTTATTTCCTATAGTTTGTTCGAAAACTAATTCCATTTAGTATATTTACCTATGTTGTCAAAATAATTAGTGTAACAGACAGCAATTCTTATAAATCAATCTATTTTTCTTCATAGAATGAAAAGGCATTTTACTCTTGAGGATATATCTTTTGATGAATATAATGCTATTTGCAGAGAATTAGGGCTGCCTATTGACCATTCTCCTTTTTCTACAAACAAGAAACATATGAATGGTTATCCAAAAAGATATACCAAACTAAAAGAAAAAATAACTTATAAAGGATTATCTGAAATTATAGAAGGAATAGAAGATGAGTATACCACAACAAATCGCCAGAGAATTCATATGGTTTATACTATACCGTTTTTATTAAATTTTGGTGCAACCAAAAAATATTTACAGGAAAAACCAGCAGCTTATTTTGAAAAACTACGGGAGTTTGAAGAGGCAATCAGAAGAATGGAGTTTACTTTAAAAAAAGGAAAAAATCAGAATGCTTTTTACAGCGATTCATTTACATTCACGGAAGAAGATAATTTCTGGGTTTTAAGAAAGGTAGTTGTTCACAGGCCAAATTATGAATTCTACACATTCGAAGGATTGAATGAAGCATCATTAGAACGATGTTATTCTTTGCAGTGCGTTCTTCCAAAGTAGATTTATTTCTTTTTTTTGTTAGTTCTGGGGACGCAGTCCACCGTTACATGAAAAATTAAAATGGGTGCTGGGTGCTAGTGGCTAGGTGCTAGTTACGATGAATTATCGCCACCAGCACCTAGCACCTAGTTTTCATAGTGAACGTGTCCAATCAGGTAGGAAATAAAATAATTAAAATAATGAATTTGTGGTTGCGCCAAGGAACTGAAAAAAGAAATATAGTAAGTGACGTAAATTTTTATACATATCGTGTCACTTACTATACTTCAACAACAAATAACTTATCTAAATTGTTTGTTGTTGTAGTCTATTGTGTCTCACAACTAACTAATTATTTATTTAGGTGAGCCACAATATATACTAAAAGTGATTAATTTTCGAACAAATTAATCACTTTTGTATATACAAAAGTGCAAAATAATGTTCGATTATTTTGCACTTTTAGTATATTTGTCGGACATAACACTTTGTATAAATATTTATGTCCGACATTATAACAAAATAACTTATCAAAAAAACGTTCCTATCAATCCCATCAGCACCTGACCGCCGTCAAATGGCGGGATTGGTATCATGTTGAATAAGAACAGGAACATGTTTATTCTCTTTGTAAAGCTTAATGCAGTTATAGCAGTATGGCTCAGCTTTTTCGCTTTCTTCAATATTAGCCATGATCCTAACCAAAGCACCAGATTAACAAATGGTCCTGCAAATGCAATTAATGAGGATTGCCATGGGAATGCAGTTGCGCTATGTGCAACATAGGCAGGAACAAAAAATAATATTGGTGAGCCAAATGCTTTTAATGCAACACCAATCAGCAGCCAAAAATAAGCAGCGTTGAATGTTGCGTACAAACCAAACATTAATGCAATGATTTTGTGCCCAAACTCGTGCAGGATTATTGCAGGCCCTACAATAAGAATTGCAAACTTGAAGTCATTCCAGTCAATAAATGATCTTTCAGATTTGTATTCTTCAAAATAATCTTCATAAGAATGCGTCATTGCTCTTGGAAACATATCTTTAAAGATATATCCAACTGCTAAACTAATAATAATCATGTCAATGATTTCCCAGATTGTTAAAAATGCCATTTTTTATCTTTTGATATTTATATTACTATTTATGTTTAACCATTTCCCAATGTCCTCCTTTATCTGGACCAACTCTTTTAATAATTCCTTTGAATTTAAGTTTTTCAATATCCCTTTTAATGGTCTTTTCATTTACTTTTAAAATTAAAGCAAGTTCGGGGATGGTTATTTTAGAGTTATTTTTAATTTCTGTTATAATAAGGCTCTTTCTATCTTCAGGGACATTTTCAGGGACATTTTCAGGGACATCTCTACCTTGCCCTTTAGTTACATCAAGTAAAGTAATAGAAAAAAAAGAATTAAAGCTAAATAAAAGTTCGGGTAAGCCCGCATTGGCCATCGCTTTTTTCATTCTGTTAATCCCAGTCCCTAGTTTTTCAACTAACTCTGTCTTGGAAAGCAGTTCTGCAATAAGTTGATTTCTGGGACTGCTAATCTTTCCAAAATCTTCCGGCTTAAGCCACTTAACTAGTCCTCCAGGATTGGAGATTGTGATTTTATTCCTAAATACTTCTATAGTAACCTCTCCTGATTTTTGGAAATAGTCGCGATGCATGACTGCATTAACAATTGCTTCTCGATATGCTTCAAGCGGATATTGTGGAATTTCTCTGCGCCTCGCAGCTTTGATTTCAAATAGTACATCTATATGTTTATTCACATAATTGATAGAGTTTTGTATATTTCTGATAATACCTTCGTCAAATATTTTTTTGTCTAAAATATTAACTTTCTCATTGGTCTGATAGTCCACACAAACCACTTTAGAGGTCATAAAGAATTTTTCTGGCTCTTTAGCGAAGAATAATACTCCCGCATTATTGAATTTAATTTCATCTTTTATCTTTTTAGCCACTTTAAGATTGATTAATAAATTTTCTGTGGAGAGATTATTGATAAGCTTAGTTAGTTGTAAATATTCTTTTAACTTAAGAAGATCAAAATCTGTAGGATAATCAAACTTATTACAAATTTGCTCATCAAAACTTATCCGGCCTTCTTCGATAGAGAAGTCTAAAATTTCGTCTCGGGTTAATTTTTGGGAATTAGGTCCATTTCTTAGATAGAAACCATTAGAGCAGGTATAGGGCTTATTCGTTCCCTCTTCAACTTCAATAATAAGTATATTGTCAAACTCTTCCATTTTTATTTTAATGGATGGGTCACAGTTTCTTGCTACATCCTGAATTTGTGATTTAAGCGAATTGGTTATGTTTATCCCTCTGGCTTCTTTTTGGTCTGTAATGCCTAAAAATATTTTTCCTCCTTGCACATTAGCAAAAGCCACCATCTCTTTAGCAATATACTTATCAAATCCTTCTTTAAATTCTATAAACTGCCCTTCACCCTGTTTTAAGATAAAATTTAATTCTTTTTTATTCATTATACTCTTCATTATATTATTCACAATTAAATGATTAGTTATTATTATAAAATCAAACTCTCCTCCATTTCTTTATCTTTCTTTATACCAATTAATTGCAATATCGTGGGTGCAATGTTTGCTAAACCTTTTCCTTTTTTCAATGTTATGTTTCTCAGTCTATTTCGTTTGTTTCCGTTCAGCAAAGCATTATCACCACAGATTAACATAAATTGCACAGGGTTGAGTGTATGCGATGGTTTTGGCTCGCCGTTAGGGTAAAACATCTCTTCGCAGTTTCCATGGTCTGCTGTAAGCATTATAACATAATTCTTATCTATCGCAGCCTTAACAATTTTTCCAACACACTCGTCAACAACTTCACAGCATTTAATTGTTGCCTTTAAATTTCCAGAATGGCCGACCAAATCACCATTTGCAAAATTAACCAAGATAAAATCAAACTTGTCAGATTTTATCTTCTCCAAAAGCTTGCTTGTGATTCCATAAGCACTCATCTCTGGTTTTTGCGCATAACTTGGGCATTTTGGCGAAGGAATCAATACTCTTTCTTCTCCCTTGTTTACTTTTTCAATTTGCGAATTAAAGAAAAATGTAACATGCGCATATTTTTCTGTCTCTGCTATTCTTAACTGTTTCAGCTTATGTTTTGCAAGTATACTTCCTAAATTATTCTTAACATAAGTTTCAGGGAATGCGCAGTTCAGCTTCATATTTCTGTCATAATTGGTCATGCACACATAATTCAAATTTTTCAGTTTCTTAACTTTAAATCTGCCTTTATGCTCTTCAAACTTTTCGTTGGCAAAAGCATAGGTTAACTGCCTTGCCCGATCTGTTCTGAAATTCCAGAATATAACTGCGTCTTTGTCTGAGATGTTTGGTGTGCCTCTCATTTTCATTGGCTTCACATAATAGTCACTTTGTGCGCCGTATTTGTACGCCTTTTTCATCGCTGTCAAAGTGTCGTCTTCAATAAACCCTTTTCCGTAGACTAAAAGCTCATAAGCCATCTGCGTCCTGTCCCAGTTATTGTCTCGGTCCATTGCATAATATCTGCCGATGATTGATGCGATTTTAACAGTTTTATCAACACCGAGGGCTTTTGTTCTTTTCTTAAACTCATTAAAATAGGTTGCAGCGCTTTTTTCAGGCACATCTCTACCGTCGAGAAAACAATGAACATAAACATTTTTTACCTTCTGCTGTTTTGCCATCTTGAGAAGCGCGTAAAGATGCTCTGTTGTGCCGTGAACACCTTCGTCGCTGAACAGGCCCATTAAATGGAGTTTTGATTTAAACTTCTTGACGTGGTGCATAGCATTTAGCAGAGTTTTGTTTTTGAAAAATGATTCTTTGCTGCTTTTTGAATTTTTAGAGCTGCTGGCAATTGACCTGTTAATCTTTTCAAACTCCTGCCAGATAATTCTGCCTGCGCCGATTGTGTAATGCCCAACCTCGCTTCCGCCTTGAGTATTTGCAGGAAGCCCAACTGCATTTCCATGCGCGTTTAAAAGAGTGAACGGATAATTCTTCTCATAGTAATTTGTGTTTGGCATTCTCGCTAATACCTGCGCATTGCCTGTTTTCTTTGGGTTTTTTGTAGAGTATCCCCAGCCGTCTCTTATAATCAGGATGATTTTATTTTTTGGTTTCATGATTCCTCTTTTTTCTAAACTTTTGCAGTTTGAATTAATAATTTATTTTATGATTTTATTATATCATTCAATATCATCGAAAATAGCAAAACAATAATTGTTATATAAAAGTCTAAAATTGAAAAACAGTCTGTGCCGACTGATTTGAAAATTAACCAAACTGTCCATCCAATAGATGCAAGATATAATATTACTTTTGTTTGGTTAAGCATTTTATCCCTTTATTACACCTAATATTCTTAAAATCAATAATATAAATGCAATAATTGCAACTGTCCATCCCAATGCTTCATACCATTTTAATCTAGCTTGTTTATTCATGATATCACCTTTAATTTTTTATTTAAAATTACTCAACTTTTGCGATTATTCGTAAATAGCTAAGTTAAGCAACACAATTAAAGCATTAATTCATATTTAAATTTTAAAAACCGCAAAAGTTCAGTAAAATTACAATTTTTAGTAATAAAAGTGCATTTAATATTCATATTTTACTGTTTTTGGTAATAAATAACTATCTTCTGTTTTTTATCAACTCTAAATTTATATCTAACTTGTGTTAGGTTTTTAACATCCAACCCATTTATTACATTTATTAAGAAAACCAACTTCTTAACATCTCATCAAATTTTCCTAACCTCTCATCACATTCCCAGCATATCTCGCTTTATTTCCAAGCTCTTCTTCTATTCTCAATAATTGGTTGTATTTAGCTAATCTTTCGCTTCTGCACGGCGCTCCGCTTTTTATCTGCCCGCAGCCAAGCGCTACTGCGAGGTCAGCAATAAACGAATCCTCTGTTTCTCCGCTTCTGTGGCTTACCATTACTCCCCAATTGTTTTTCATTGCGAGCTTTGCAGCGTTAATTGCCTCGCTTAATGTTCCGATTTGGTTTACTTTTAACAACAGCGCATTGCACATATTTCTGTCAAGAGCCATTTTTATTCGGCTTGGATTTGTGCAGAGTAAATCATCCCCGACAATCTGTATTCCTTTGCCGCCGCACGCCCAGCTTTTATCTTTGCCAATTCGTTCTCTCAGCTCTTTCCACGGCAGAAAATGATCCTGCTCAAACGGATCTTCAAGGGAAATGATAGGATAATTCTTGACGAGATGCTCATAAAAATCTATCATTTTGCTGCTTTCAAACTTTCTCCCGTCGACATGATAATATCCGTGATGATAAAATTCTGAAGCAGCAGCGTCGATTGCTATTTTTATCTGCTTTTTATAGCCGAGAGAATCTATTGTTTTTACCAGAAGGTTCAGTGCATGCTCGACGTGCTCAATTTTCGGTGCAAAGCCGCCTTCGTCGCCTACATTTGTTGATTCCTTGCCGTATTTTTCTGTTATTGATTTCTTTAATTCGTGGTAAACCTCTGCACCCATTCTCATGCTTTCCCTGAAATTCTTTCCAAAAGGCGCAATCATAAATTCTTGGAATGCAATCTTGTTTGCAGCGTGTTTGCCTCCATTAATTACATTCAAAAAAGGAATTGGCAGCAGTATATCTGATTTTTTTCCATTGCCCAAAATAGAATAAAGCGGTTTGTTCTCTAATTTTGCCAACAGGTTTGCGCATCCTAAACTTACACTTAATATTGCATTTGCGCCTAACTTTGATTTGTTTGCAGTTCCGTCTAAATCCAACATTGCTTGGTCAATAAGTTTAGGATTCCTTAAATCCATGCCTTTTATTTTTTTTGCGATTAAGGTGTTTACATTATGGACTGCGTTAAGAACTCCTTTACTCTGATATCTTTTTTTATCGCCGTCTCTCATTTCAAGAGCCTCATGAATACCAGTAGATGCGCCGCTTGGAACTCTGCCAAACCCCATTCCAGAAGAAGTGTAAACCTCTGCCTCGACAGTAGGATTGCCTCTTGAATCTAAAATCTCTCGTGCATGAATCTTTGTAATTTTAAATGAATTTGTTTTTGTAATTTTAAAGCTTGGCATGTTGCACCTCTTTTGATAAATACTTATATTTTCTCATAGTTTTTCTCATAGTTTAAAGGAGATTGCTAATAATAATCGTTTCTAAATGTTTAGATTTATATATTTTTATATCTGTCATTTTGTAATTATATCAAATCACTTTAATAATTGGAACATTAGTGACTAGCAGAAAGTGATTTGATTATTAGGAAATATAGTAAGTGACCTAAATTTTTATACAAATCGTGTCACTTACTATATTTATCGGACATAACTATTTGTATATTTCAGATTAAATGTAAAATTAGTTATTAAGTCACATTTAATTTGAAACAACAGAATTCCACCCATCTGGAGTTTATGGTCGAGTGGGATTCTGTGTGCTCAAGAACCACCGCTTGATTGGTGTAATTCTGAGCATCAAGAACCACATATTTATTGTATCATTGTACCTTCATGATACTTAATTGCGGTGAGTGGTTCTTGACAGATTAAAAATTTAATTTATTAAATTTTCAATAAGTATTTATGTCCGACATTATAACTTTACATTAATTTCAGTTTATCCGAAAATTAAAGTTATTTCCTATAGCTATAATGTTCAATCAAACTTTTAGAATTCTGTTCTTCACTATAAAAAAGTAATATTTATAAAGAATTTAAGTATTTGCTGAGATTATGTTAAAATCGATATCTTCTCGTCGAATGTTTGAAAAACATCCTAACTTTCGCAAGCGATATCCTCGTGGAAGTTTCTGGTCGGGATATGAGCACCATCAATCTACAGGGTTGAGAGATTTAAGAGCTTCTGAAAGCTACATTTTAGAACAGCAGAAGCACCATAACATTAAAATTGTGGATGATACACAAAAGAAAATGTCCGTCGCCGAGCAAGATACTGCGTACTCTGAAAGAGCCGCAGAGTAGCGAAGGCGGAAGGGGATTATAAGGGGTCGCTACCCCTTATTTCATTTCTTTTGTTTTCTTAATAAATTCCCTATAATTTGAATTTATTTTACAAAGTTTTACAGTATTTTTACCAAATTTAATGGGCTCGCAAGTAATCATATTTAGTTTTTCAGCAGCCTCAACATATCTGCCAGCAGTTTTAGGATGGATATTCAACTCTTTCCCAAGAGCTGCTGGCGTCATCTTTTCTTTCTTATCTAAACAATCTATTATGCCTTTAAGCATCGAATCAACTGTTTTTGGTTTCATCTTTCTATCATCCATTTCATAATAATATCATGCCTTATATTTAAATGTTTTGAAATAGTTAATTATTTAAACTTTAAACTAATTTAATAGGTATATGACAACTCAAACATGCTTAGATGAAACAAATTTTAAGGAAATGGAAAAGCATATTTTAAATCAAGTAATGGATGTTTCTAAATCTATGATAGAGTCCTTCAAATTTAGAATGATTTATGGGATGAAAATATCTGCAGAACAGAACAAAAAAACTATTAAATCACTTCAAGAATTTAGAGCAAAAAATTGGGACAAGAGTATAAGCAAAAAAGAAGCATATAAAAAATATATTAGCTTATACTAAATCTCTTCTTTTCATCCACTTCTTAATTTCCTTCTCTTTATCAAAATCACGTTTAGGTAAAGGCATAACATTTAGGCCTAACTCTTCACAAGTTTTTAAAAATCCTTCATCTCCTGAATGTGCAAAATTGAGTTTGTCACGCAAAAATCCACCAATAATTATAATATCATTGTCGCCTATTTTCAAGTTAGGATTATTGAATTTTTGAATCACATTGCGATTAGCTTTCTCTACCATCTCTTCAAATAACTCATCAGAATCAATTCGTTTGATATCCTTCATGTTAAACTGTGATATCAATTTTTTTAATCCTTCTTTAGCTTCCTCCTTTGTAAAGTTATGTTCATTGATTAATACACCTATTGTTTCTGACCATGAAATCTTATGATAATAAAATAGGTTTGGTGGAAATCCAAATCCTCGTTTTTTAAATTCTTCAAATTCAGAGTCAAAGATGGCAATAACATTGATGAGAGTACTGCTATCTAACCCATTCTTGATAAAGCCCTTAAAATTAGCCATACACCCCATTGTGTAGACCTCAACAGCCTTTTTTTTCTTTTTAGCAATGTCCATTAAACACCTATAAGAGCTAATACCTATTTAAAGTTTTTTAAAAAAATTCAAAAAAAAGAAATAACCTCTTTCGAGGCTTCAGCAATTGCTTTCAAGTTATCTCTTCTATTTTCTGAGAATTTAAGTTGATTAAATAACCTTTTCTTGTTTTTTTATATTCATTGAAGCACTTTCTGTTTATTATTTACTCTAAAATTTATATCTTCATAATTCTAGTTAACTCTAAAATTCACGTTTAACTGATTATGGTGTAACTTATTTGGAAATGTTTTGTTTTTTCAATTTTATTTGTAACCCTTTGAGAAAGTTATATAAAATTCACTACTATATAAAGATAAAAACAACAACATTTATAAACCCAATTCTGTTCCCTTTTTACATATATATTATAATACTGTTTGAAGGTAAGAAAGTTTGAAGGTTAGATAGTTTAAAGGTATTATGGGGTTAATAATCACACACCTTAAAAACATCTAACCATCTTACCATTAAACCATATATAATTGGGGGTATAAAATGACAAGCTATCAATCGCAGATAAGAGACGTTGTTAAGTACATTAATAGAGAATTGATTGCAGAAGTTCCGAGAGATATTTATGAGCCGCATACAGATGCTGTTGACAGATTAGATGATATTATTGCAGGAAACGTAAGCCCAAAGATTGTTCCTGTTACAACTACAATGCTGTTATTAAATTCTTGTTTAGGCAATAATACTCTTATGGAAGGTGGCTCAGGCACAGGTAAGACAAAATTAGCCTCAGTTGTTGGCTCTTTATTATTTCAGATGCCTTATGAATTTCTTGACAGAAAAAGAGTTGCCGGAACACCTGGAGCTACTGTCAACGAGATTTATGCAACACACGATTTAGCTGAATTAGCAAGAGGCAATGATGTCGCTTATTTATATCTCTCATTTTTTGCGCCGTTTGTATTAATAGACGAGTTAAACAGATTCTCAGAATTAGAGCAGAACAGAATCAGAGAAGGTATTGCTACAGGTGTTTGGAGCTATGCAGGAAACCACGCTTTTATTATTGGTAATCAGGTTGTTGTTTCTGCTGTGAATCCAGAAGCTTATGGCGGTACATTTCCATTAAACGAAAATTTGTTAGACAACTATTCTGTTGTGTTAGAGCCAGCTCATTACAATCCTTTGGCTCATGCTGAATTAGTCAGGAAAGCAGAGGAGAAGATAAAGACACAGTTAGGACTTTTAGAAGCTGTTGATAAACTGATGGTGTTCTATAAAACGCACAAAAATGAGCCAGACTTAATTAAACAGGAAATTGTTAAATTGCAAGGAACAACGCTGAAAGCATATCAGGACAGAAAAATACCTTTCCTTGCAAATGGATTTATGGCAAAAATCAGAGAGGAAATTAATGTAGTTCCTTTTGCGCCAGAGGCAAACTTGTTTTTCTACTCTTTGTTAGGAGAGATGACGCACAGCAGAAAATTCGGAAGGTTAAGATATGAAGACACTGCTTCTGACGACAGTCATGATGCAGTTTATCTTTCAACAAAATTAAAAGAAGGTCTTGCAGGAAGATTCCTTAAAGACTGGACAGAGATTAGCAAGGCATTGGCATGGTACTTTGGAGTTTCTCATGTTGGTGTTGACGAGTTAAGGGCAGCCTTTGTTTATACTGCTGCGCACAGATTAAAGCCAGAAACAAGATTTTTCCAGGATGTTCAAAACAATACAAGAAACCTGCCTGTAAAGTTTGAGGTCGCAAGAAGAATTGCTGAAGATGCATGGAAGAATTATTCTGATTTCAAAGGACCAGCAGAAAATGAAAATCCGAGCTTTAATGAATTAAGAAAAGCAATCAAGCTAATTGCAGGGCAAGAAAAATTGGATGCAGCAGATCAATCAACAAGAGAAGCCTTGAGAATCCTAAGAACAGCAGATCATCCATTAGCAAGGTCTGTGTTAGAAGGTCTTGCAGTCTCATTGTTGAGAAAGATGTAGTAAGGTGAGGTATGACTGACAAAACCTTGCTTTCAGGACTTGAAACTATTGATGATGCGAGAAGCGTTCAAACTAGACCTCTCACTGTTCTTGAAAGGCTTCTTGACATCGGAGACAAGATTGTAGATAAACATTCTAAAGAAATGCCTAACCATTATGATGCATCAGAAATAAAACTTATGGATAGTTTTTATACAAGATTATATTTGGATGTGCTTCAAAGAACAAGGGATATTAATTTTGACGAGCAGGATATTGCCTCATTTGTAAGAGCAAAAGCAAGTCATGATTTAGTTGGAAAACAAGCGCAAGTTTTAGGCATATATTCTGGCTGTTTGGCTCAGCTTCTAACAGAGAGAAATGCCTTGCAGGGAAAAAGAACAATTATTCATTTAGACGGACATATAGGTGATAATTTAAATGATAGATTTAGATTTGATTACTTGTTTTATTTTGCAAGAGTTTTAGACACAGTTATTTTGGAAAATTTTAATGGTGAAGAAATACTCGCATATGCTGGCAGTTTTGGCGGGAGAGCTGATACTCTTGTTTGCAGTGGAATTAATGGAAATTATCTTCTTAATTTCTGTGGGAATTATCATGGCCGTCTTAATAAAGTAATAGCAATTAATGTCGCAGAATGTGAGCAAACTTTATCTGGGTGTGGTGCTCATAGTGGTCAAGTATTACAAATAATTGAGATTAATATAAAAGGTCATTCTACTTTATCTTCCTGCGCAACTGGAAATGGTTATATTGATCAAATAATTGGAGTAGGAGTTGATGGTATTGGTACTTTTTTAGGTATTTTGGGGGTTGGCAAAATTCATCAAATCATCGCTGTTGATATTAATGGAAATGATACTTTAAAATCCATGAATTTTTATGATGAATTAGACCAAATAATCTATGATAATATTTCTGACAGCGTAATCACTTCTTGTAAAGAGCATATCGACGGAAAAAAAGTAAGAGAAACCTACAAAGAAGATGAAGCAGAGAGGATTGAAATGGTAATTGGATTAGTCAGAAGCCTAAAAGGCAAACCTTACCACGAAGTGTTGGCAATCGCAGACGAGCTTTATGCTTTGAGATATACTTGCGGAAGATGTTTTACAGAAGGTGTTGTAAAATGAAAGACGAACCAGACTCAAGCTCAAAACCAAACCAACCACCAGCAGCATCATTGCCTATATTTGATGGAGTGAAAGGTATTGATGACGCAAGAGATGTTCAGGTTAGAGAAAAGACTGCACTGGACAAACTTTTGGAGCTTTCAGAAGTATTCACTGCTTCTCCACCAGAAAGATTAGGTGATATAGATCACAGTAACTATCCGTCAAAACAGTTATGGTTCTGTGCAAAAAATTATTCAAATAGGATATTTTCTACATTGATAAAAGAGCTAAAAGAAACCTCTTTAACTGAACAGGATATTAAAGAGTTTGTTCTTGCAACATCTAACATTGAAATGCCTTCAATTGATCATCGTGTAGCGTTAGGTATATACTCTGGATGTTTATTGACTCTGCTTGCAGAGAGAAATAAAAGAGAAGGAAAGGAAACTAAGTTTCATATTAATGGTCATGGAAATCGATTTGATTATTTATTTATAGGGGTTAATGGATTAGATGAGATAATTGTACAAAGGTTTTCTGGAGATGACATCCTTAATAATATTTATGGTGTTAAAAGGATCATTGGTATTGGAATCAAAGGAGATTCACCTTTATGTTATTGTGATGGATCAGATAAAACTGAGAGTCAAATCGTAGGTATAGGTATTGAGGGTTCACATACATTTTACCATACCTCTTCTGTTAATCAAGTGATAGGATTAGGTTTATCTGGAAAATCCCTTTTTACAGGAGTTGGTTTTTATGGTGAGGTAAACGAATTATTTGCTGTAGGTGTTTATGATAACGGGGATGAAAGTCTTGCAAATCTTGGTGTTAAACAAATAACAATATTGGGAATGAATATGGAGAACTTATTTAGTCATAGTTGTGGTTTTGAAGAAGGAGTGGAGAA
>Ga0209343_10007376_pt1 | contig 12957 bp, 10 predicted proteins | sample RifCSPlowO2_02_FD_184026 | JGI IMG/M metagenome (GOLD analysis project Ga0209343, IMG submission 184026) | Groundwater microbial communities from Rifle, Colorado - Rifle CSP2_plank lowO2_0.2 (SPAdes) (version 2) | ecosystem: Environmental > Aquatic > Deep subsurface > Groundwater | place... | reverse complement strand
TCGGTTTCGACACCACGGCACGCCTTGTGCAACCCACATCGAGCCTGGGCATGGTTACCATGCGCGAGCGCGCCGAGTCGTTTGGCGGGCGGCTGCGCGTCGAATCCGCGCCCGGCCGGGGCACGCGCGTGATCGTGGAAGCGCCCCGCGTTGCGCCGGCCAATAACGGATAACGTAGCACACCATGTTACGCGACCATCCTGTTAACCCGACTGCACAGCAGTCACCCGGCAAGCTTGAGGGCAAGACCCCGCTCGTTGTATTTCTGGTTCTGGCGCTCGCCATCGGCGCAGTGGGATATGTGGTATTTGCTCATCTCAACGAGGCGATCCGGCAGGACAAGTATCACGAACTCAGCACGGTTGGCGATCTCAAGGTCAGCCAGATCGTGGGATGGCTCGACGAGAGGCGGGGTGATGCGGCAGCCACAACCAGAGATCCGATCCTCGCCCAAGTGGTACAGCGCTGGCTCCAACGCGGTGCCCCGCATGACGAGGCGGGGCGCAGGATCGAGTCGCGGCTGCAAGGACTCAGGGAAGCCTATGGCTACGACAAGGTGATTCTCCTGGACCGGGGGATCCGGCCGGCTCTTGTCGCCGGTGACGCGCTCCACCAGCATGCGCATGCCGAGTCCAACCAACGTGCGGCCGAGGCGATGAGCGCAGGCCAGCCTCTGCTGTCCGATCTGCACCTCGAGGCGAAAACCGATGGCGCTCCCGCCCAGGTCAATATCGACCTTTATGCGCCTCTCTTCGAGGCTGGCGGCGTCGTCGTCGGTGTAGTCTATTTCCAGATTGACCCGTACCGCTTCCTTTACCCTTTCATCCAGTCGTGGCCGACCCCGAGCAGAAGCAAGGAGACCTTGCTCGTTCGCCGCGACGGCGATGACGTCCTGTACCTCAATGAACTTCGCCACCGCAAGGATTCCGCCCTCAGGTTCCGGCTGCCCCTGAACACCCCGGACCTGCCGGCGGCAAAATCGTTGCGCGGGGAAACCGGGGTCATCGAGGGAGTGGATTACCGGGGCATCCCGGTGCTGGCCGCGCTGCGAACCATTCCCGGCACCTCCTGGCATCTGGTGGCAAAGATCGATCAGGCCGAAGTGTTTGCCCCGGTTCAAAATCTTGCCATCGGCGTGAGCATCGTCGTGGCCATCCTTGTCGCCGGTGCCGGGTTGTTGGTCGCGTTATGGTGGCGCAAACAACAAACCCAATTTCTCGTCATGCATTTCAAGGACGAGCTTGAGCGCCAGGCGCTGGTGCAGCATTTTGATTACCTCAGCCGCTTTGCCAACGACATTATTTTCCTGGTGGATGAAGACAGCCGGATCGTGGAAGCCAACGAAGCCGCAGTCGTGGCATACGGATATTCGCGGGAGCGGCTGCTGACAATGCGCTCAAGAGACCTGCGCGCGAGCGAAGCCCTACCGTCGTTCGAGGATGACCGGCAGAAAGTGGCAGCCCTCGGCAGCCGGAAATACGAGACCGTACATCAGCGCAGCGACGGATCGACGTTCCCGGTAGATGCCAATGTGCGGGTTATCGCCGTGGAAGGTAAACAGTACCGCCAGGCCATCATACGCGACGTCGGCGAGCGTAAGCACGTTGAGAATGCGCTTCATGAAAGCGAAGCCAAATTCCGCGGCATCAGCCATGCAGCGCAGGACGCAATCATCCTGCTGGACCCGGCGGGAAGCGTGCAGTACTGGAACCCCGCAGCGGCAAGAGTCTTCGGTTATGCGGAGAGCGAAATCCTGGGCAAGAACATGCATCGGCTGCTTGCGCCGCAGCGCTACCATGAAGAAGCGCAGCGGGGATTTGCGCAGTTCAGCAAGACCGGCACGGGGCGGTACGTCGGGCGCACGGTCGAACTGACCGGGTTACGCAAAGACGGCACGGAGTTTCCCGTCGAGGTGTCGTTCTCGGGATTCGAAAGGGCCGGCGCGTGGCATGCGGTCGGGATCGCGCGCGACATCACCGAGCGCAAGCGGACCGAGGAGGCGCTGCGCGACAGCGAATGGCGTTTCCGGCAGCTTGCCGAAAATATTGGCGAAGCCTTCTGGTTCTTGTCGTTCAAGCCGGAACAGTTGGTTTTCGTTAACCCGGCATTTACCAAGATCTGGGGGATCGCGGAGCACGATGTTCGTTACCACCCGCGGATCCTTACGGAGTCCGTTCATCCGGATGACAGGGAAAAATTTGTGCGCGCGTTTGAGTTCTGGCGTGCCAGGCACTCTACGCAAGGTTATGAACTCCAGTATCGGATCGTGCGGCCCGATGGAAACGTCCGGTGGGTGTGCAACCACGTCGCCGGCGTTATGGACGATCGCGGCGGCCTGTGGGGCGCGTGCGGCGTGGTGGAGGACATCACCGAGCGCTTGCGGGCGGAACAGGCGCTGCGCGACCATGCCGAGCAACTACGCCAGTTGTCGCGCCGCCTGTTCGAAGTCCAGGAAACCGCGCGGCGAGAGCTGGCGCGGGAGCTGCATGACCGCATCGGCCAGAACGTGACCGCCTTGACGCTGAATCTCAACATGATTCGCGCCGAGCTGCCAGCCGATTGCCCGGGGACAGTGGGCACGCGTCTCGACGACAGCGAGACGCTGCTCTACTCCACCGGGCAGCTCATCCGCGACATCATGGTTGATCTGCGCCCGCCCGGGCTCGAAGAACTGGGGCTGCTCGCGGCGCTGACCGAGCACGCCCGCCAGGTTGCGGGCCGCAGCAGACTTTCAGTCACCGTAACCGGCACCGAAATAACACCACGCTTGCCGCCGGCGACGGAAATCATGCTGTTCCGCATCGCCCAGGAGGCGCTCATGAATGTTGCCAAGCACGCGCGCGCAAGCGAAGTCACCGTCGCGCTGGAATCGGGTCCCGCTACGGTGCTTATGACCGTCGCTGACAACGGTCTCGGTTTCGACACCACGGCACGCCTTGTGCAACCCACATCGAGCCTGGGCATGGTTACCATGCGCGAGCGCGCCGAGGCGATTGGCGGGCGGCTGCGCGTCGAGTCCGCGCCCAGCCAGGGCACGCGCGTGATCGTGGAAGTGTCGCGTGCTGCCCCGGCTGCGGCCAGCCAGCCGCATCTGCCCGGGATGGAGCCGGCATGAAACGAGAAGCGAAAAAGCAGTGATGAGTGCAGAATGATTTAGTCGGGGTTTTCACTCATCACTCATCATTCATCACTCATCATTCATCATTCATCATTCATCATTGATCGTCCTGCCCCATGCCGATCACCGTTTTTGTCGCCGACGACCACGCCATCGTGCGTGAGGGACTGGCGAGCCTGCTCGCCTCGCAGCCCGATATCCAGGTCATCGGTACCGCCGCCGACGGACACGACACGGTACGTCAGGTTATGAAACTTCAACCTGAGGTGGTGGTCATGGACATCGCGATGCCGCAAATGAACGGCATCGAAGCCGCGCGCGAACTCCGCGACCGCGTGCCGCAGGCGCGGGTGGTCATTCTGTCGATGCATTCAAGCGTCGAGCACGTGTTCCATGCGCTGGAGGCGGGAGCGCACGGTTATGTGCTCAAGGAATCGGCGGCAAAGGAAATCATCGAGGCCGTGCGCGCGGTTCGCGCCGGACGGCGCTACTTGAGCCAGAGGATCGCCGAAGTCATGGCGGAGGTCGTCAACCGCAGCGCCACCGGCAGCCCGCTCGAGAGCCTGAGCAAACGTGAGCGGCAGGTGCTGCAACTGGTGGCGGAAGGGCGCTCGAGCGCACAGATCGCCGCCGTGCTTTCCCTTTCACCGAAGTCCGTGGACACCTACCGCAGCCGCCTGATGCAGAAGCTTCACATCGGCGATGTCGCCGGACTGGTCAAGTTCGCGATCCAGCACGGCCTCACCCCTCTCGAATAAAAAGCAGGTGAACAGCGAACGGTAAGCGGTGAGCGGGTGATTGGGGATTGGTGAACCGGTCATGGCAGGAAGCGGTTCTTGAAACGCTTGCCCGCTCCGGTCCGGTAAGTGTCGAAACCGGCCTGGTTCACGGTGACGATATCGGTGACGCCGATTGCCTCGGCAAGGCAGATCAGGGAAGCATCAGCCAGGTCCATCGGATGGTCGGCGTAGCGTTCCATCAACGTGGCAACCGCGCTGATCTGATCGGCAGGAATTTCCCGAAGCGTAACCCCGCCGCGCGCCACCCAGCGCACAAAACCGGCGCGCGCATGGAGCGGCAGCAGGTGGCTTGCCTCGGTAAGCACGGGCCACGTGGTAAACAGCACGCCGTCGAAGCGGCGGAAGAATCCACGGGCGCGCTCGTGATGCGCGTCGTTGCTGTTGAGCAGGGCGACCAGAGGCCCGCTGTCAGCGAGCGCTCTTCGCACGCAGCGATTTCTTTACGTAATGTCCGACGCGGGCTGACAAGTCACGCGGCCCGGAAAAACATCCAACAATGCCGAGTTCCTCGGCCAGAATGCCCGGCGTCTTGCCGTGGCGAGCGCTACTGGCGAGCGCGGACAAGCCTCGCTTCACTACCTGCGACCAGGATAGCCCGGTTTCATCGCACAGCGCCTTGAGCGCGGCGGCCTCTTTGTCGTCCAGCCGCACGGACAGCATTTTCATAACGGCCCTTCGGAGCTCTGTAATACATCGACTAACACAGGCAGCGGGACGAACGCGCAATCTCCAGCAAAGTTCGTGGTTCATGGGTCGTGGTTCGTAAGAAGTCGGCAGTTCACAGTTGGCAGTAGGCAGTAGGCAGTCACGAACGACGGGATTGCCGCGACCCTGCGGGCCTCGCAATGACAGAAGTGGCTGTCGTTGCGAGGAGGCGAAGCCGACGCGGCAACCTCGGAGTGGGACCCGCCTTGCTCAAGCCTTGAAGTGCTCGACTTTCGGCGTGGCACCGAGTCTGGTCGCAAGTCGCTGAAAATCCCGGTCGAAGCTCGCGAGCTTGGCGGCACCCGCGGAGGACGCGAGGATCATCGCGTCGCCGAAATCCATCCCCCCGGCATACCATGAGATTGCGTGCCCGGTGGCGCCCCCCGCTTCGACCGTGACCGTGGTGAGCCCGATGATCGTGCGCAGCGCCGTGGCGATCTCGTCCCGGCCCTTGCGATATACGCTTTCCAGGGTAAACACCATTTCCATCAGCGCAGCCTTGCTCACAAAGCACGCGTTGTTGGTAATGATCTCCAAAGCGAGCGGAGAAAGCCGGGCGTGATCCTTGGTGACGTAGCGCACCAGGATGCTGGTATCCAGACTGATCATCCCTGCTTGCTCCGTTTGCGCCATTTCGATACGGCCGCGGCGCGTGCCGCTTGTCGTATCCGGGCTTCGGAGGCAGGCCGGCCCGCGTGCGGGATACAACCGTACCCCTCCTTCGGCGTCACCGCCTTGAACTGCGGAACCGGCCGCAGCAGGATCGCGCCGCCGGCGAGCTCGAAACTCACCTCGGTGCCGGGCCGCAGGTCGATCGCTTCTCTCAGCGCCACTGGGATCGCCACCTGTCCCTTGCTCGATATTCTCGCGGTTCGCATCATGGCCTCCGAAGTAAAACAAAAGTAAAACCATATCCTAATACAACCGGGGGGGCGAGGCAACCGCCGAGGTTCGTTGTGCACCACCCCGCCAGAGTTCAGAGGCTGAGACTTCGGGTTTCCGATTTCGGGCTTCCGGTTTCGGGTTTCGCCTCTCTCCACCATCCTTCCGCCTTCCCGCAAGTTGTCTAGGATTCCCTACAGACGCCGCTCCCCCCGGGTTGCTACAGTCCGCTCCAGCTTCATAGCCCATTGGGCAACCCAGCATGCACGTTTTGTGACGAGGGCATTAATGGAACAACAAGACCAACTCACCGTGACAATCCTGATTGTCGAAGACCACCCACCGACGCTGATGGCCGTGCAGCGACTCGTGTCAACTGCGTTTCCGGCGTGCCGCATGCTGGCCGCCGAAAGCGCGGAACAGGCGCTTGATCTGTGCGCAAGCCACCCACCCCAGGTCGTCGTCATGGACATTGTTCTGCCCGGAATGGACGGGATCGAGGCCACCCGCCGCATCAAATCACTGCTGCCGGACACCCGCGTGGTGATGCATTCGAGCCACGACCTGCAAATTTACCGCGACGCAGCGGCCGCCGCCGGCGCCAGCGCCTTCGTGCCCAAAATCAAAACCTTCAGCGACCTCGTCCCCGCGATAACCGGCCTGCTTCCACCCGCCACGACGCGATCCGACGGCGGCGAATGATCCGGCATCCGGCCGGGGGCACCTCCTTACACACGTGTCAAGATTTCCTGACAGACAGCCCCCCGACGCCGGCTTAGATTGGCACACATGGGTAATGCGAAAGGATGAGCGATGGGTGATTCACGAGTTACCAGTCAACAGTTGGCAATCGGCAGTCACCAAGATCACGAGCCACGCATCACGATCCACGAACCACGAGCCACGAACCATCAATCACTATTCACTAATCACCAATCACCAATCACCGGAGTATGCCATGCGTAAATTGAAAGTACTGTTGGTGGACGATAACCCGGCGTTTCTAAAGACGGCGCGCGACTTGCTCAGCTGCGTGCCGTGCGTGGCGAGCGTCGACTGCGCGACCTCGGGCGCCGGCGCGCTGGCGCAGTTTGGCCAGGTGAATCCCGACCTGGTGCTGACCGACTTCGTGATGCCGGGCATGAGCGGGTTCGAGTTGATCCGCAGCCTGCGTGCCCGCGAAGCGCCGCCACGCATCGTGGCCGTCACCCTGCACGACGGCGCCGAGTTCCGCACCGCGGCGCGGCGCAGCGGCGCCGATGGCTTCATATCAAAGCGCGAGTTCAGCACGGTGGTGCGGGAGCTCGTTTCCCACTTGGCAGGCCCCGGCGACGCCTGATGACTTCACGCCGCGAGGATGCCGCCAAATCGCTGCACCTGGCCGGTGTAAGGTGAGGATTCACTGACATGCTGGAACTATCTTCTCAGATCCGACTCTTCGTCACGCTCCTCGTGCTGATCTTCTGCATCGAGGTAGCACTGATGTTTGGGCTGCAACACGTGCTTCCAGAGGACTCTTCATTCTGGATGCACGCATTTGTCGATGCGGGCGCGTTGACGGGCATCTCCTTCCTGTTCATCTGGCGGATGTTCATATTGCCGCTCAAATTCGCGTACACGGGCGAGGCCGCCCGGGCCAAGGCCGTAATGGATGGCGCGGCAGAAGGGATCATTACCATCGATGAGTGCGGCACCATCGAGTCTTTTAACCGCGCCGCGGAAGGCATGTTCGGCTACGAAGCGAAGGAAGCCATCGGAAAGAACGTAAGGATTCTGATGCCCGAGGCGCGCATAAGTGAGCATGATGGCCACATCGCGCGCTACATTCGCCCCGGGGAAGACCGGGGCATCGGACGACCCCGGGAGCTCCTGGCGCTGCGCAAGGACGCGACCGAGTTCCCGATCGAGATCACTGTAACTGAGATCCGCCTGGGGGACACGCGGCGCTTTACCGGCATTATCCGCGACATCACCGAGCGCAGGCGCGCCGAGGAAGCCCGCGCCGATCTCGCCGCGATCGTCGAAAACTCGAACGATGCCATCATCAGCCGCACTCTTGACGGCACGATAACGTCATGGAACGCGGGCGCGGAGAAGATTTTCGGCTACGCCGCTGCGGAAATGGCCGGACGCAACATTTCCATCCTTGCGCCGCCGGAACGGCAGCACGAGGCGCAACACAATGCGTGGCTGTTGGAACAGAACATGACCGTACCGCCATTCGAAACGGTGCGCGTCACCAAGGACGGGCGCCAGGTTCACGTCCAGATGAGCGTTTCGGCGATCCGTGATGCCGCCGGCAACGTCGTGCGCATCGCCACGATCCTTCACGACGTCACCGAGCGCAAGGAGGCCGAAAAAGCGGCCAGGGAAAGCCAGCGCCGTCTTGCGACATTGATGGACAACCTGCCGGGCATGGCCTACCGCTGTCGCCACGATCCTCAGAGGACGGTCGAATTTTTGAGCAATAGCTGCGAAGAATTGACCGGATACGCGGCGGCTGACTTCACGATGAACCGCAAGCTCGCCTACGCGGACATCATCCGGCCCGAAGACCACCAGTCGGTATGGGATGCGGTGCAGCGCGCCCTCGAGCTACGTAGCCATTTCACGCTTGAGTATCGCATCACAGCGGCCGATGGAGCGGTGAAGTGGGTTTGGGAACAAGGCTGCGGCGTGTACGGCGAAAACGGCGAGCCGATCGCGCTCGAAGGCTTGATCATTGACATCACCGCGCGCAAGCAGGCGGAGGCGGCCCGCGCCCAGCTCGCCGCCATTGTCGAGAATTCCAACGACGCCATCTTCAGCCGCACGCTCGACGGCACGATCCTGTCGTGGAACGCCGGTGCGGAAAGGATGCTCGGCTATACGGCCACTGAGGCGATCGGTAAGCCCGCCAACTTCAACCTGCCGCCGGGCCGCGAGCCCAACATGGCACGGAACAACGAGAGTGTGCTTCGCGGCGAGGTAATTGCGCCGCATGCGTCCAAGCGCGTGACCAAGGACGGGCGGGTGATCGATGTCCTGACCAGCCATTCTCCGGTCCGGGACGGTGCCGGGAACATCATCGGCGCCTCCATCATTCTGCAAGACATTTCGACGCTCAGGCGGGCGGAAGCCGCGCTCAGGGAAAGCGAGGAACGCTTCCGAGCCGCCTTCGAACAGGCGGGAGTGGGCATGGCGCTGCGCGGCATCGATCCGCGCAATTCCCGCTGGCTGCGGGTCAATCAGAAGTTGTGCGACATCCTGGGCTACACAAAGGAGGAACTGCTACAGCTCACCTCGGTTGAAGTCACTCCGCCCGAGGACCGGCATCTCGCGATCGACTACAACGAGAAACTCCTGAGCGGCGAGATCGCGAGCTACTCGCGCGAAAAACGCTATCTTCGCAAGGACGGGAGCAGCGTCTGGACAAACATTTCGCTCGCCGCCGTGCGCGGGCTGGACGGCCGCCCGAGTCACGTCATTTCCGTAATCGAGGACATCACCGAGCGCAAGCGCGCCGAACGTGAGCTGAAGCGCAAGGCGGAACTGACGCAACTGCTGGAAGCGCTGGCGCGTGCGGCGAACGAGGCGAGCACACCGGCAGAGGCGATGCAGCGGTGCCTCGAGCACATCTGCGAATACGGCAAGTGGCCCCTCGGCTGTGTCGGGACCTTCGTCGCAGGGCAGACCGGCGGTGTTCCGGGGACCACCCACTGGTACGCGGCGGATCCCGAGCGGTTCGCGGAACTGATGCGCGTTTCCGACGGCACCGATCATACCGCCACGCGCGGGCATTTCGTGGGGAAGGTGCTGCGCGAAAAAGGCCCGGTGTGGCTCGCCGACCTGCCGCAACTGGGGGCGAGCGGGCGCATCGGGCACGCCGCGCAGCTTGGGCTGCGCTCGGCGTTCGCCTTCCCGGTGATCGTGGGCGGCGAAATCGTCGCCTTCCTCGAGTTCTTCGCGGAAGAAGCACGTAAGCCCGACCGACTCTTCCTTGATGCGACCGGCACCGTCGGCGCGCAACTCGCGCGGCTCCTCGAGCGCCAGCGAGCGCTCGACGAGCTGCGCGCCAGCGAGCAGAAGCTCGGCGGCATTCTCGGCGCTTTGCAGGAGGTGGTGTGGTCGATGGACGCGCGCAGCGGGCGGCTCCTTTATCTCAACGCCGCCGCCAAGAAGCTTGCCAGGCGCCCGGTCAACGACTTCCTCGCCAACGCGCGGCTGTGGCGCCGGATGGTCCACCCCGAGGACCGCGCGGCGGTGCGCAGCGGCGTGCGGACGCTGCTGGAACGCGGCGAGCTGACTCACGAGTTCCGGATCGTGCTCGCTGACGGCGAGGTGCGCGTGGTGGAGAACCGGGCGTACGTGGTGCGTGACGCGCACGGCGCGCCGCAGCGCATCGACGGCACCCTCAACGACATCACCGAGCGCAAGCAGGCCGAAGCGCGCAGCAATTATCTGGCGCAGTACGATATGGTGACGGGGCTTCCCAACCGCAATCTGTTCCGCGGCCAAGTCACGCTGGCACTCGCCCGCGCCAAGCGCACCACGGAAAATGTCGCGGTGCTGGTCGTCGATCTCGACGGCTTCAAGGACATCAACGACAGCCTCGGCCACGAGGCCGGCGATCAACTGCTCAAGCAGGCGGCGGTCCGGCTCCAGGAGGGCTTGCGCGAAGTGGACACCATCGGCCGGCTCGACGGCGACGCCTTCGGGGTGCTGCTCGAAAACGTCTCCGGCGCCGAGCAGGCGGCCACCGTCGCGGAAAAAATCATCGGACTGTTCGGTGAGTCATTCGATTTGGGGAGGCGCGAAGTCTTCATTTCCGTGAGCATCGGCGGCGATATCTGCCTGCCCGGCGCGGGCGACACCGACAGCGTGATGCAGCACGCCGAGATGGCGCTGTGGCGCGTCGACCAGGATGGCGGAAACGGTTACGAGCTATACGCGGCGCAACAGGAGCCGCAACGGGGCCAGAGCCTGGATCTCAAGACGGGGTTGCGCCGCGCGATCGAGAAGGGCGAACTGCTGCTGCACTACCAGCCGAAGGTGAGCTTCACGAGCGGCGCGATCGTCGGCGCGGAAGCCCTGGTGCGCTGGAACAGTCCGGAATTGGGGTTGGTGAGCCCCGCCCAGTTCATCCCGCTGGCGGAGGAGACTGGACTGATCGTGCCGATCGGGGAATGGGTGCTGCACACCGCGTGCCAGCAGGCGCGAACGTGGCACGACCAGGGGTTTCCTCTCGAAATCGCGGTCAACCTCTCGCCGCGCCAGTTCCGCCACAAGGACCTGATGAGTATGGTGATGGCGGTGCTGGAGGACACCGACCTCGGCCCCGACTACCTCGAGCTGGAACTTACCGAAGGCTCGATGATGGCGCGCCCCGAACACGCGATTGCGGTGCTGCGCGAACTGCGCGATATCGGCATCCGGCTCGCAGTCGACGATTTCGGCACCGGCTATTCGAGCCTCGCCTACCTCAAGCGCTTCCCGCTGCACCGGCTCAAGATCGACCAGTCGTTTGTCAGGAATCTGGGTAGCGACGCCGATGACGCGGTGATCGTCACCTCAACGGTCGCGCTCGCCCACAGCTTGAGGCTCAAGACCAATGCCGAGGGCGTCGAGACCGAGGCGCAGCGCGATTTCCTCGCCGTCGCCGGCTGCGACGAGTACCAGGGCTATCTTTTCAGCCGCCCGCTGCCCGCTGGCGACTTCGAGGCGCTGCTGCGTTCCCGCGCCGACGTGGGCGCGGCGATCGCGCAGGCGGGCGGGAATCTCGCATTGATCAACCCGCAGACCAAAAAACGGCAACGATGAATGATGAACGCTGCAGTCAAATCCCCCCTCGCCCCCCTTTGAAAAGGGGGGGAATCATATACCCCCTTTCCCAAAGGGAGTCGCGCGCAGCGCGGGGGGATTTTCTTAGGGCGCCGAAGGCCGCGCCTCGCAAAGACAACAGTGCGTGGGACGCACCCTACAGCTCGACACTTCGTGCGCACTCACTGGATTAGCTCACGCATCACCAATTAAGGCAAATATGCCGCTACAATTTTCTCCGGTCCGAATCTTCATCAGCCTTCTCGCGCTGGTCTTCTGCTTCGAGATAGCGATGATGTTCTTCCTGCATTATGTGCTTCCGCATGGTTCGTCGATCTGGGTGCAAGCGACGGCGGACGCGGGCCTGCTGACAGCCATTCTTTCAGTATTTGTCTGGAGGTTGATCGTGAGACCGCTCAGATTCGCACTGGCGAGCGAGGCCGCGCGGGCCAGGGCCGTGATGGATACGGCGGCGGAAGGCATCGTCATCATCGATGAGCGCGGCGCCGTCGAGTCATTCAACCGTGCCGCGGAACACATGTTCGGTTACGAAGTGCGGGAAGTCATCGGAAGGAACGTAAAGATTCTGATGCCCGAGCTGCACGCCAGTGCGCACGACGGCTATATCGCGCGTTACCTTCGCACCGGCGAAGCCCATGTCATCGGGCAGCCCCGGGAACTCTCGGCACTGCGCAAGGACGGGACCGAGTTCCCGATCGAGCTCAATGTGACCGAGATCCGCTTAATGGGGGACGAGCGGTGCTTTACCGGCATTCTCCGCGACATCACCGAGCGCAAACAGGCGGAGGAGCGCATCAAGGCCCTGGCGCATTACGACAGCCTCACCGGTCTGCCGAACCGGGCGCTATTCTACGACCGCCTGCGCCAGGCGATTGGTCTTGCCAAACGCGACCGTCATGAGTTGGCGCTGCTCTATCTCGATCTCGACAAGTTCAAGGCCGTGAACGACACCCTGGGACACCCCGCCGGCGACGAGCTACTGACACGCACAGCCGAAAGGGTCCGGCGTCTGGTTCGCGAATCGGATACCGTGGCCCGCATCGGGGGCGACGAATTCACCGTGATCCTGCCCAAGATCGCAAGCCGCCAGGATGCCGCGGACGTCGCCAAAAAAATCATCGGCGCGCTGTCCGCGCCTTTCCACTTGGGCGAGCAGAAGCAGGAAGCGCGCATCGGAACGAGTATCGGCATCGCAATTTATCCGGCCGATGCCCAGGATATGGACGAACTCGTCAAGGCCGCGGACACCGCTATGTACAACGCCAAGCAGATACGGAATGTCTACCGGTTTTGTGCGGCGTAGGGCGGGATCGAGTCCACGCGAGAGACCTCGTACGTAGGGTGCGTTCCACGCACCGTATAGAGGTGCGCAAAGCGCACCCTACAGATCAATGCCGGGGAACGCTCCACGCACCCCGGCCTACGTCGCTGACGATCTAAACCAGCGCCTTCATCACCTTATAAAGATTCGCCTTGGCCTCGAAACCCACGCCCGGCACTTGCGGCATAGGCACCTGGCCATTCTCCACGGGTGTGCCGTCGGCGAAACCGCCGAACGGCTGGAACACGTCGGGGTAGGACTCATTGCCGCCCAGTCCCAGGCCGGCGGCAATGTTGAGCGACATCTGATGC
>Ga0209343_10007366_pt1 | contig 12964 bp, 13 predicted proteins | sample RifCSPlowO2_02_FD_184026 | JGI IMG/M metagenome (GOLD analysis project Ga0209343, IMG submission 184026) | Groundwater microbial communities from Rifle, Colorado - Rifle CSP2_plank lowO2_0.2 (SPAdes) (version 2) | ecosystem: Environmental > Aquatic > Deep subsurface > Groundwater | place... | reverse complement strand
GCGCGACGGCGCGTATGTGCGCGAGCATTTTTTCGGCAAATATCCGGAATTGCTGGAAATGGTCGCGGACATGTCCGACGACGAATTGTGGCGGCTGAACCGCGGCGGCCACGATCCGTACAAGGTGTACGCGGCCTATGCGGAGGCCGTCAGGCACACCGGCCATCCGACCGTGATCCTCGCCAAGACGGTGAAGGGTTACGGCATGGGCGCATCCGGCGAGGCGCAGAACCCGACCCACCAGCAGAAAAAAATGGATCTGGATTCGCTGCGCAAATTCCGCGACCGTTTCAACATCCCGCTGACCGACGCGCAGGTGGAAAGCCTGGATTTCTACCGCCCGCCCGAGGACAGCCTGGAGATGAAATACCTGAAGGAGCGCAGCCAGGCGCTGGGCACGGTGCCGGCGCGCCAGCCGGTCAATGAGCCGCTGCAGATACCGTCTCTGGATGCGTTCGACGTGCTGCTGAAAGGCACCGAAGAGCGCGAAATTTCCACCACCATGGCGTTCATGCGCCTGCTCGGCATCCTGGTCAAGGACAAGCATATCGGCAAGCTGATCGTGCCGATCGTGCCGGACGAGTCGCGCACTTTCGGCATGGATGGCCTGTTTCGCCAGATCGGTATCTTCTCGCAGGTCGGGCAGCTCTATACCCCGCAGGACGCCGACCAGTTGATGTTCTACAAGGAGGATAAGCACGGTCAGATCCTGCAGGAAGGCATCAACGAAGCGGGCGCGATGTCCTCGTGGATTGCCGCCGCGACAGCCTACGCGAATCACGGCACGGCGATGATCCCGTTCTACATCTATTACTCGATGTTCGGCTTCCAGCGCGTCGGCGACCTGGCCTGGGCGGCGGGCGACATGCTGGCGCGCGGATTTTTGCTGGGCGGCACGGCTGGGCGCACCACGCTGAACGGCGAAGGCTTGCAGCATCAGGACGGGCACAGCCACTTGCAGGCAGCCTTGATTCCCAACTGCGTATCTTACGACCCCACCTATGCGTATGAACTGGCGGTCATCATCCAGGACGGGCTGCGCCGCATGGTTGTGAGTCAGGAGAATGTGTTCTATTACGTGACGGTGATGAACGAGAATTATGCCCACCCGCTCATGCCTGAGGGTGCGGAAGCGGGCATTCTCAAGGGGATGTACTTGCTCAGGGAAGGGGGAAGGGGGAAGGGGGAAGGGAAAAAGCCCAAGGTACAGTTGCTCGGCAGCGGGACGATCTTGCGCGAGGTCATTGCGGCGGCGGAACTACTGGAAAAGGATTTCGGCGTAGCATCAGACATCTGGAGCGTGACCAGTTTCAACGAATTGCGCCGCGACGGGTTGGATTGCGAGCGCTGGAACATGCTGCATCCCGAAGCCAAGCCGCGCATCAGCCATGTCGAACAATGCCTCGCAGGGCGCGATGGCCCGGTGATCGCCGCCACCGATTACATGAAGAGCTATGCCGACCAGATTCGCGGCTTTGTGCAAAAAACCTATACCGTGCTGGGCACGGACGGCTTTGGCCGTTCGGACACGCGCGAGAAGCTGCGCCGCTTCTTCGAAGTGGATCGCGGCTATATCGCCGTCGCCGCATTGAAAGCGTTGGCCGGGGAAGGCACAATCAAGACCGGCGAAGTCGGCAGGGCAATCGGGTTGTACCGGATCGATCCAGATAAACCCAACCCGGCGACCGTTTAAGGTCAGGAATAATACGTGGCAGAACTTAAAAAAATATTGGTACCGGACATCGGCAACTTCAAGGGCGTAAACGTCATCGAAGTGTTCGTCAAGGCGGGCGACACGATCAGGGCGGAAGACGCGCTCATCACCCTGGAAACCGACAAGGCGGCAATGGATGTGCCGTCGCCCTACTCCGGCGTGATAAAGGAAATGAAGATCAAGGCCGGCGATAAGGTGTCGCAGGGATCGGTGATTTTGCTGCTGGAAAGCAGCGATGCGGCGCCGACCATGCAGCCGGTTGCCGTAGCGCCTGTGCTCCCCCCCTCTCCCCAACCCTCTTCCGCAAGGGGAGAGGGGGGAACACCGGCGCAAGCCCTCCCTGTTCCCGCTACCGCATCGACGGCTACCAAGGCACATGCCAGCCCCGCGATCCGCCGCTTCGCGCGCGAGCTCGGCGTGGATTTGGCACAGGTCAGAGGCAGCGGCGAAAAAGGGCGCGTGACAAAAGACGATGTGCAGAATTTCGTCAAAGCCGCACTGGCGCAGCCGCGCGATGCGACAGGCAGCGGCTTGCGGATCGCGGAAATGCCGGTCGTAGATTTTGCCCAGTTCGGTGTTGTCGAAACTAGGCCGCTGTCGCGCATCCAGAAGCTCTCCGGGGCAAACCTGCATCGCAACTGGGTGAGCATCCCGCATGTCACGCAATTCGACGAGGCCGATATCACCGAAATGGAGGCATTCCGCAAACAGTTGGGCGAGGAGTATGCGCAACAGGGCATCAAGATCACCCCGTTGGCGTTCCTGCTCAAGGCGGTGATGGAAGCCTTGCAGCACTTTCCGGACTTCAATGCCTCGCTGGATGCCGGAGGCGAGAATCTGATCCTGAAAAAATATTGTCACATCGGCGTGGCGGTGGATACACCGGACGGCCTGATGGTGCCGGTGCTGCGCGACGTGGATTGCAAAGGTATCGTGCAGCTCGCCAAGGAGCTCGGCGAGATCAGCGCGCGGGCGCGCGATAAAAAGCTCTCGGCCGCCGACATGCAGGGCGGCTGTTTTACCATTTCCAGCCTCGGTGGAATCGGCGGCACGGCCTTCACGCCGATCATCAACGCGCCGGAAGTGGCGATCCTCGGCGTGTCGAGATCATGCATGAAGCCGGTATACCGGAACGGCGAATTCGTGCCGCGCCTGATGCTGCCGCTGGCGCTGTCCTACGATCATCGCGTGATCGACGGCGCGTCCGCCGCGCATTTCACCGTTTACCTCTCACAAATACTGGCGGACATCCGCCGCCTGGCCCTGTAATCGATGAACAACAAACCTGTAGGTATATTTGGCGGCACTTTCGACCCGGTTCATTACGGGCATTTAAGGCTTGCCGAGGAAATGCTGGAGCTGGCGAATCTCCGCCAGATCCGTTTCATTCCCACCGGGACGCCGCCGCACCGCAATGCGCCGCAGGTATCCGCGCAGCACCGCAGCGCGATGGTGCAACTGGCCATCGCCGATCAGCCCGCTTTCATGCTGGATGACCGCGAAGTCAGACGCACCACACCTTGCTACACGGTGAACACGTTGCGCGAACTGCGCGCCGACCTGGGAGTCGCTCAACCGCTGTGCCTGCTGATGGGCGGCGACGCATTCCTGCAATTGCACACTTGGCACGAATGGGAGCAATTGTTCGAACTGGCGCATATCGTGGTCGGTTATCGCCCCGGCTTTACTATCGATGAGCGCATCCACAGCGCGACGGCGGAACTGCAACAGCACTATCAGCAGCGCCTGTGTACGGCGGATGATTTATCCCGGCGCCCATTCGGCGGCATCGCCGAACTGGCGATACCGAAACTGGAGATTTCCGCCACCGACATCCGCCGCCGCGTGGCGGAAAACCGCACCATCCGCTACCTGCTGCCCAACGCGGTGGCAAACTACATTCATCAACACCACTTATATACCCATGCTGACTACTAAAGAAAAAACCCAAGCCGTTGTTGCCGCACTCGAAGAAATCAAGGCTAATGACATCACCGTGATCGACACCAGCAAGCTCAGCTCGATGTTCGAGCGCATGGTCATCGCCAGTGCTCAATCTACCCGGCAGACCAAGGCGCTTGCCGACAATGTGGCATCCAAGCTCAAAGAGCTTGGCGAACACATCTATGGCCGCGAAGGCGAAGACAGCGGCGAGTGGATACTGGTGGATCTGGGCGAAGTGCTGGTGCATATCATGCAGCCCGCCATCCGCGATTATTACAACCTCGAAGAGCTGTGGAGCAAGGCGCAGTCGGCGCGCCCAAAGTTGGCCAAGACTCCAGACTAGGATGCAGCATGCTGTACTCCTGCCGCTTGTAAAATGAAGCTGCTCATCGTATCGGTAGGGCACAAGATGCCGGATTGGATCACTTCCGGTTTCAACGAATACGCCAAGCGGATGCCGCGCGAGATGAAAATCGAGCTGATCGAAATCAAACCCGAACCGCGCAGCACCGGCAAGACCACGGCGCAGATCATGGAGGCGGAAGCGCAGCGCATTCTTGCCGCGTTGCCGCAAAACTGTTTGCGTATCGCGCTGGACGAGCGCGGAATGCAGCCGACAACCAGGCAACTCGCCGCACAGATGCAAGGCTGGATGCGCGAAGGGCGCGATGTGGCGTTTATCGTCGGTGGTGCGGATGGCTTGCACGAGCCGGTCAAGCAGGTGGCGCAGCAACTGCTGTCGCTCTCGCAGCTTACCCTGCCGCATGCTTTTGTGCGCGTCTTGCTTGCCGAGCAGTTGTATCGGGCGCACAGCTTGATGCACAATCACCCCTATCATCGGGAATGAAATTTTTATGCGCATCATCCAGCCACGCATTTACCTCGCCTCGCAGAGCCCGCGCCGCCGCGAATTGCTCAAGCAGATCGGCATCAATTTCGAGGTGCTGCTGTTGCGTTCCGATCCGCACCGCAGCCTCGATGTCGATGAAACGCCGCTGGAAGGCGAGCAAGCGGAAATTTATGTGCGGCGCATTTGCCGGGAAAAAGCGCGGGTAGGCTGGGAATCGTTGCGTTTGCGCAGCCTGCCGCCTTTTCCGGTGCTGGCCGCCGATACGACGGTCACGCTGGACGGCAGGATTCTGGGCAAGCCGGATAATGCCGAGCAAGCCGCTGCGATGCTGCACCTGCTTTCCGGTCGGGAGCATCAGGTGCTTAGCGCTGTTGCCGTCTCGATAGGTGAGGAGATCGAAGTTGCGCTCTCTGCATCCACCGTGCGTTTTACGATGCTCAGCGATGAACGCATCCACCGCTACCTGCTCTCGCGCGAATATATCGACAAGGCCGGCGGTTATGCCATTCAGGGGCAGGCGGGCGCATTTATCGAATACATCTCCGGTAGTTATTCCGGCGTAATGGGGTTGCCGTTGTTCGAAACCGTACAATTGCTACGGCAATTTGGCTACCATACGCCATGAACTTCGAAGGCATCCAGAAAATATGAGCGAAGAAATCCTGATCAATGTTACCCCGCAAGAAACGCGTGTCGCGGTAATGCAACTCGGCGTAGTGCAGGATCTGCACATCGAGCGCGGCAGCGGTCGCGGTATCGTCAGCAATGTCTATCTCGGCAAGGTCAACCGCGTGCTGCCCGGGATGCAGTCCGCCTTTATCGACATCGGTCTGGAGCGCTCGGCATTTCTGCATGTGGCGGACATCTGGGAAAACAGCAACAACGGCGAGGCTGCCAAGCCGATCGAAAAAATCCTCTCCGAAGGTCAGACACTGCTGGTGCAAGTCATCAAGGAGCCCATCGGCAGCAAGGGCGCGCGGCTTTCCACCCAAATCAGCATCGCGGGACGTTTGCTGGTTTATCTCCCGCAGGAAACCCATATTGGCGTGTCGCAACGCATCGAGGGTGCCGAACAGCGCGATGCCTTGCGAGCCAAGCTACAGACCGCCTTGCCTCCGGAGCATCAGGGCGGCTACATCATCCGCACGGTTGTGGAGGCCGACGACAATCCAGATTTTCTGGCGGATATCGCCTATCTCGACAAGCTTTGGCACAGCTTGCAAAACGCGGCTAAAAACGCCAGCGCCCCGCAATTGCTATATTGTGAACTCGACATCAGCCTGCGCGTATTGCGCGATTTCGTCACGCAGGAAACCTCGCGCATCACGGTCGATTCACGCATTACTTACCAGAAAATGCTGGAGTTCGCTCAAGCCTACAACCCGATTGCGGCAGAGCGCCTGGAACATTATCCGGGCGTGCGCCCGCTGTTCGACCTGTACGGCGTGGAAGAGGAAATCGAGCGCGCACTCTCCAAACGCGTCGACCTGAAATCGGGTGGCTACCTCATCATCGACCAGACCGAGGCATTGACCACCATCGACGTAAATACCGGCGGCTTCGTCGGGCTGCGCAATTTTGACGACACCATCTTCAAGAACAACCTGGAAGCCACGCAGGTTATCGCGCGCCAATTAAGGTTGCGCAACCTGGGCGGAATCATCATCTGCGACTTCATCGATATGGACACACAGGAGCATCGCGATGCGGTGCTGAATGAATTCAAGAAGGCACTGGCGCGCGATCACACGCGCATCAGCGTAAACGGATTCTCCTCGCTGGGCCTGGTGGAAATGACCCGCAAACGCACCCGCGAGAGCCTGGCGCATGTCTTGTGCGAGCCATGCCCGACCTGCGGGGGGCGAGGCGAAGTCAAAACCGCGCAGACCGTATGCTATGAAATTCTCCGTGAGATCGTCCGCGAAGCGCGCCAGTTCAATGCGCGCGAATACCGCATCCTGGCTTCGCAGCAAGTCATAGATCTGTTTCTGGAAGAGGAATCGCAGGCGCTTGCGCAACTCTCCGACTTCATCGGCAAACCCATCTCGATGCAAGTGGAGACCATCTACACGCAGGAACAATACGACGTCATCCTGATGTAATCAGGTAGAGAAGATTCAGATTTATCCCAAATAATCCATTGGAAAAAACTGCGTCATACCGGCGAAGGCCCATAAGCGCGAACTTAAGTGCGCCAAAGCATTTCCCTCTCCCCTTCAAGGGGGGTTGGGGTGGGGATGGGGGTTAAATTGCATGGAGAACAACCCCATCCCCCACCTAATTCCATTTTTAAATTGAAAGTGCTCTTTCGTAGGGTGCGTCCCACGCACCATTTCCACTGGTGCGTGGGACGCACCCTACGCGATTATTATCGTTCCAAAATAGAATTGGTATAACCCCCCTTGAAGGGGGAGGAATAGGATAAGTTAGCGCTTATGGGCGCAGGCCGGTATCCAGATGATTAAAAATTACCCACGTGAGTGGGACAGTATTATGGTTTTGTCCGCTTCGCGGAGCATCTTTAATGCTGGATTCCGGCCTTCGCCGGAACGACGGCCTAACGAATTATCTGGGTTTACGAACTGACCTGCGTCTGCGCCTCATTGCCCTGACGGGCGCGGATCGTGCCGATGACCGTTGCAGTTTCTCCGGCGGCGTTGAGCTGCGCCAGTGCCGCATCCGCATCGTTCCTGTCCACGATCGCCACCATGCCGATGCCGCAATTGAAGGTGCGGTACATTTCCTGTTGCGCGACATTGCCCATCTCGCGCAGCCAGTCAAACAGCAGGGGGGTGCGCCACGCCTTGCCATCGAGTTGCGCGACGACATTTTCCGGCAACACGCGCGGCACGTTTTCCAGCAGGCCGCCACCGGTGATATGCGCCATACCTTTCACTGTGAGTGACTGCATCAGCGCCAGCAACGGCTTCACGTAGATGCGCGTCGGTGCCATGATGCAGTCGGCCAGCGTACGTTCGCCGTCGAATTTCGCGTTGAGGTCGGTGTCGGAGAGTTCGATGATTTTGCGCACCAGAGAATAGCCGTTGGAATGCGCGCCGTTCGACGCGAGGCCGATCACCGCGTCGCCCGCCTTGATGTTTGCGCCGCTGATGATGTTGGCTTTTTCCACTACGCCGACCGCAAAACCGGCGAGGTCGTATTCACCGGGCGGATACATGCCGGGCATCTCGGCAGTCTCGCCGCCGATCAGCGCGCACCCCGCCTGTTCGCAGCCGAACGCGATGCCTTTGATGACTTCGGTGGCGGCCTCCACGTCGAGTTTGCCGCACGCGAAATAATCGAGGAAAAACAGCGGCTCCGCGCCCTGCACCAGAATGTCGTTGACGCTCATGCCGACCAGGTCGATGCCGACGGTGTCGTGGCGGTTCAATTCGAAGGCGAGTTTGAGTTTGGTGCCAACCCCGTCGGTGCCGGATACCAGCACCGGCTCGCGGTATTTTTTGGAAATCTCCACCAGCGCGCCGAAGCCGCCGATGCCGTTGAGCACTTCGGGGCGCAGGGTGCGCTTGGCGAACGGTTTAATGTTCTCGACCAAGCGGTCGCCCGCATCGATATCGACACCGGCATCGCGGTAAGACAGTGAATTGGATTGGCTCAAGTTGAGTTCTCGCTTCCTTAAAGGTAAAGTGCTGCACGTTTTCCCGCGAATTTTACCCGAAATGACCCTACCCCGCTTTGCCGCCGTGCAATGGCTATCGTTCGCAGTAGGCATTGCCCTGCTGCTGTATCTGCTCGGCCCGATACTCACGCCATTCGTTGCGGCGGGCATCCTCGCCTACATCTGCAACCCGCTGGTGCAGCGACTGACTACCCGAAAAGTGCCGCGTACACTTTCTGTTGCGCTGGTGATGGGCGGTTTGCTGCTGCTGTTCGGTTTGCTGCTGCTGATCATGCTGCCGCTGCTGGAAAAGGAGATCGGCCTGTTCGTGGCACGCCTGCCGGAATGGATCGAAGCGGCGCGCACGCACCTGTTACCGCAATTACAGCAATGGTTCGGCGTCAGCGTTGAATGGGACAGCCAAGCGCTGAAAAACCTGCTGCTCAGCCACTGGCAAAGCGCGGGGGGAATTGCAGGCAAACTACTGCCGTGGCTCGGCAGCAGCGGTGACGCAATCGTGGCGATGCTGGTCAACCTGCTGCTGATCCCGCTGGCGATGTTTTACCTGCTGCGCGACTGGAACGCGCTGGTCGCGCGGCTCGACGAACTGATCCCGCGCCACTGGCACGCCAAGGTGCGCGAAATTGCAGGCGAGGTGGACGGCGTGCTGGCGGAATTCCTGCGCGGACAAATTTCGGTGATGCTGTTGATGAGTCTCTATTATGTGGTGGCGTTGTGGCTGGCCGGGCTGGAGTTCGCGTTGCCCATCGGCATCCTCGCCGGAATGCTGGTATTCGTTCCTTATCTGGGCATGATCCTCGGCCTGTCGCTCGCGACACTCGCGGCGGTGATGCAGTTTCCCGACTTCGGCGGCGTACTGTGGGTGTGGGTGGCATTCGGCGCGGGGCAGTTGCTCGAGGGCATGGCGGTCACCCCGTGGCTGGTCGGCAACCGCATCGGCCTGCATCCGCTGGCGGTGATCTTCGCGCTGCTCGCCTTCGGACAAGTGTTCGGCTTCTTCGGCCTGTTGCTGGCGCTGCCGCTGTCCGCCATCCTGCTGGTCGCATTGCGCCACGGCAAGGCGTGGTATCTCGCCAGCGAGATGTATAAAAAACCATGATCGCGGAAAGCAATCCGGCATGAATCAACTGCTGCTCGACATCGCTCCCGCTAACCAACCGACCCTCGATAATTTTGTCGCGGGGCGCAACCTCGAATTGCTGTCGGTGTTGCGCCACGCGCTGGCGGGCAGCGGCAGCGAGCGAATTTTTTACCTGTGGGGCGAAGCCGGCAGCGGCAAGAGCCATCTGCTGCAAGCCTGCGTGCGCGCCGCACTGGACACACAACGCAACGCAGCCTATGCGCAGGGCAACGTGCCGCAGTTCGCCGAAGTGGTGGCGGTGGACGATGTCGAACGCCTCGACGATGCCGCGCAGATCGGGCTGTTCGATCTCTACAACCGGGTGCGCGACAACGGCGGCATGTTGCTGGTCAGCGGAAAACAGGCGCCGTTGCATCTCCAATTGCGTGACGACTTGCGCACCCGCTTGGGATGGGGCCTGGTGTATCAGGTGCACGGGCTGAACGATGAAGAAAAAGCCGAGGCGCTATCGCAGCATGCGCAGGCGAGAGGGTTCACCCTGCCGCCGGAAATCGCCCAATACCTGCTGCGCCACGGAAGTCGCGATTTACCCAGCCTGATGGCGGCGCTGGATGCGCTGGATGAACATTCGCTGCGCCTGCATCGCGCCCCCTCTGTGCCGTTGCTCAAGGAAGTTCTGCAACATCTATTGGGGACGAAGGTATAGGTTTATGCAAGCAGGCTATGCGGTAACGTTTACCTTCCGCCCAAGCCGGACATCATATTCCGCCAATGAATGATAGCTATTTGACTGGGCATTCTTTTCGCCCATTGCGTCGCTGCGGATGCTTTTTTGCGCAGATTTCCCCTTGTTATGGCTATGCTTGCGTCCGCCAAACCTGCTCTCTATGTATTTGATGCTGCCTATCAAGTCCATGATTGGCTCCCATGTTATGGACAATATCGGCAAGCCCGTTAATTTCTTTAAGCATCGATCTGGCGGGCTACATGACTTAACGGCGGTTGACTGATGGCAGAGACACACTCCATTACCCTCTTTCATCGCCCGAGCATTCTGGATTTGCAATCGCCGCCCGGCATGCTATCGTTCAACTACACAGGTGCCAAACAGTTTTCCAGCCAAACCCTTTCGCCCCTGTATCGCCTCGCAAAGAGTTTGTTTTCGTTTTAAGGAATATTTATGCACATCTTTTTATTGATATTTCTCTGTGCAATTGCGCTAAATATACAAGCTGCCGAGCCTTTCCCCAGCCAGATAACCTTTTCGATTGTCCTGACTGACGATGCCGGGCGGGTAATTTCGAATAATGCGGTGGATGCCCAAAACAACAACATGGTGCAGTTGAATCGCACTCAACAGGCACGCTTTCCATCATGCCAGAGGCTTCCAAACGGACAGCCGGATTGCATCTACTCCTTCGCAACCACAGGGCTGCAGCTGTCCATCACTCCTGCATTCCAGACAGACGGCAGAATTTCTGCACAGCTCGATGCCTCATATTCCGTGCTGGATTCCACGCAAAAACTCAGTTATGACGGGTTTGAAGCCGAACTTCCACAGATCATCACTTCCGTCTTGAAACAGCGCATCATTCTCAGCCGTAACAAAGAAGTCCATATACCATTCGGGTTGATTATCAACGGGCGAAACCTGTACACCCTGAAAATTTCCGCCCTGACCGAGCGGTCGCCTAATGCCGCAGGTGCAAGACAAAATTCACGGCAAGGAAACCCCTTGCTTGAACTTCTATTGGAGAGAGCAAGAAAGTAAGACTGACTAACAGAATATTCAATTTGTGTACAACGCCAGCGAGCTGGCGCCGCTCTCGTGCGAGCGCCGCATTCAGCGTAAAAACAAAATGGAATGCAAACAGTTTCGAAAACTTTTGCACAACGTAGCGAGCGAAGCTGAGACAAGGCAAAAATAGTGAAGCGGGGTTGGCAGGGATGGGCGGCTTGCTGCTGCCGCCCAACTCGCAAAAACCGGAATGTGCATTTAGCACATGAGGATTTTGAGCTATTTTTTAACGCCGTATCAGCGAGCGCAGTAGTTGTGCGAAGGTTTTTAGTGGTATTTGCGGCTCAACTCATGCACCGCCGCCACCAGTGCCGCAGCATGTTCCGGGTTGGTATGCTGCGAAATGCCGTGGCCGAGATTGAAGACATGGCCGCTGCCGTAGCCGTAGCTGCCGAGCACGCGCTCCACTTCGGTGCTGATCGCTTCGGGCGAGGCGAACAATACCGCCGGGTCGAGATTGCCTTGCAGCGCAACCTTGTTGCCGACCTTTTGCCGGGCGATGCCGAGATCCATTGTCCAGTCCAGGCCGACTGCATCGCAGCCGGTGCTGGCGATGCTTTCGATCCACAAGCCGCCGCCCTTGGTGAATACGATGCTCGGTATGCGGATGCCGTCTTTTTCCTTGATCAGTCCATCCACGATGCGATGCGTGTAGGCCAACGAGAATTCGTGGAACGCCGCATGCGACAACACGCCACCCCAGGAATCGAACACCATCACCGCCTGCGCGCCAGCCTCAATCTGTGCATTCAGGTAGGCGATCACCGCCTGCGTGGTCACTTCGAGGATGTGGTGCATCAGCTTCGGCTCGTTGTACATCAAAGTCTTCACCTTGGCGTAGTCTTCGCTGCCGCCACCCTCGACCATGTAGCAGGACAGCGTGAATGGGCTGCCGGAGAAGCCGATCAGCGGCACGCGGCCATCCAGCGTTTTGCGTATCTGCGACACGGCATCGGTGACGTATTTCAGATCCTTGCCGATGTCTGGCACGCGCAACGCCTTGATCGCCGCCTCGTCGCGCAATGGATGCTTGAACTTCGGGCCTTCGCCATCGGAGAAATACAACCCCAAGCCCATCGCGTCCGGCACGGTGAGGATATCCGAAAACAGGATCGCGGCATCCAGCGGGAAACGATCCAGCGGTTGCATCGTTACTTCGGTGGCGAAGTCCGGGTTCTTGCACAGGCCGAGGAAGCTGCCCGCGCGCTGGCGCGTGGCGCGGTATTCCGGCAGGTAGCGACCGGCCTGGCGCATCATCCACAGCGGCGTGTAATCGGTCGGCTGGCGCAACAGGGCGCGCAGGAAGGTGTCGTTTTTAAGTTTGAAGTTCATAGTTAACCTACATTAAAAAATCTATATTTAGTAACTGTAGGGTGGGCTATGCCCACCATGTCGGGCATAGCCCGACCTACATCTGGTTTCGGCTGAGGGAGAGAGAGCGAATTAGCGCGGCAACACCGAACTGCCCATCAGAAACTCGTCCACCGCCCGCGCGCACTGGCGGCCTTCGCGGATCGCCCATACCACCAGCGACTGGCCCCGGCGCATGTCTCCGGCGGCAAATACCTTATCCATATTGGTTTTGTAGCAGCCTGCGCCATCGGTCGTTGCCCTGGCGTTGCCGCGCGCGTCTTTTTCCACGCCGAACGCATCGAGCACTTTTTGCGCCGGGTTGACGAAGCCCATCGCCAGCAGCACCAAGTCGGCTTTCAGCTCGAATTCGCTGCCCGCAACTTCGCTCATCTTGCCGTCTTTCCATTCGACACGCACCGCGCGCAGCTTTTCAAGCTTGCCGTTTTTGCCGATGAATTCCTTGGTGGCAATCGCCCAGTCGCGCTGGCAGCCTTCATCGTGCGAGCTGGAGGTGCGCAGTTTGTTCGGCCAGTTCGGCCAAGTCAAAGGTCTATTTTCCTGATCGGGCGCGCGCGATCAGGAAA
>Ga0209343_10007360_pt1 | contig 12972 bp, 16 predicted proteins | sample RifCSPlowO2_02_FD_184026 | JGI IMG/M metagenome (GOLD analysis project Ga0209343, IMG submission 184026) | Groundwater microbial communities from Rifle, Colorado - Rifle CSP2_plank lowO2_0.2 (SPAdes) (version 2) | ecosystem: Environmental > Aquatic > Deep subsurface > Groundwater | place... | reverse complement strand
TAACAGAGCAAGATAGCATCGATTTCATAAAAAACTTAGTAATCAATAGAACCTACGATGGCTATCAATCGGAAATACAGACTATTTATGGACAATTACAGCATATCTTAGGTGTACAGATAGAGCCAGCCCCTGACGAATGGGATAGGAAATATAATGTTGATTTCTTTATTAAGATTAATAATAAATACATCGGGCTTCAGATCAAACCTGCTGGTTATGCCTATATTCCCCAAATCATAAATGAGTTAGAGTTCCAGAAGAGGACACATCAAAAATTTACAGAAAAATATGACGGGAAAGTATTTTATATTATCTCTGTTAAACAGGATAAAAAGAAAGTCATTCATAATACAGAAGTGATTGAAGAAATAAAACAGGAAATAGAAAAGTTAAAAAGTACTTAAGAGGAGTATTTATGCCTGCCCATGATATCAGGGAGATGACGGACATAGAAATTATTAATGAATTAAGCTCGGTTGGTATAGAGACCACTATTGATGAATTTAAAGAAGAGGCTATTTCAGCAGGCTCTCCCACTGAATTGGCCAATATGTGGAAGACCTATTTAAAAGAGAGGGTAAGGGAGGATTTTCTCTATGAGGCTGCATTTGAGTTATGGAGGAGGCATCTGAGTGATGTTAAATGCCCGGAGATGCTGGCTGTATTTATAGATGAGACAATAAATATGTACCTTGAAAAGCCTGAGGAACATGATCATGCATCTCTGCAAAATATATACGATAGGATAAAGGAATTCTATAACAACCTTTTAAGTGAAGATCAAACCCCGGATTTTGAACTCTTCAACTGGTTGACCCTGCTTGCATATAATGATATTGAAGGTTTTCTGCTGAGTTTTCCGTTTGAGCTTGCACGGCATGGGCTTGCAGATGAAGCGGTGAATATTGACAGGTGGTTTGCTGACATATCAAGTCAACCACAAAATTTCCTGAGAGATATGGGTTGTATACTCGCTGAGGCAGGGAGGAGACAAGAGGCATTCCTTCAGATCGAGGAGAATTTAGAGAGATTCCCTAATGATGTATGGGTAATTATAAATGCTGGTGATGCAATGGACAGTCTTGAAGAAAAAGAGAGGGCAGAGAAATTATATCTTAAGGCATATGGAATGGCCGGAAGCAGATATGATAAGGCAGATGTCATTCAACGGCTGATAGAATTTTACAGAGAAGCAGGAATCATGGAAAAGGCTGAGGCATATGAGTCCGAATATAAGGCATTGACAGAGTCATCAAAATAGAATATGTCAGTCTACAATCTCTATAAACTACTTAAAGAGGAGCTTAAGAACGGATCTAATGATCTTGTAACAAGGCCATCAGGCCAGGCCATAAGGGAACGCATAGAAAGAGATATATTAACTGAAAAAGATGGAGAAATTATAGCCCTCGATTTTTCAAAGATCGAGATAATTGATTTTTCCTGCGCAGATGAGATAGTGGCAAAGCTTATCTCACGTTTAATAAGTGGGGAGTATGGTGATAAATATATAATGCTTACAGGTCTTAATGAAAACCAGAAAGAGAATATTGAGGTGGCCCTAGAGAGAAAAGGTCTTGCAGTTATGGTCAAGACGCGGGGAGGGGAGGGGGTCTTACTTGGAGATCTCAATAACTATCTCAAAGAAACATTAGATATAATACATAAAAAGGGTAAGATAACTGCAAGAGAATTATCAGGGGCAATGAAGTTTGAGATGAATACGAGCGGTACGAGGCTTCTAAATCTCTTTAAAAAGAGGCTTGTCAAACGGACTGAAGAGATAAGAGATGGTGGTAAGGTATGGGTGTATGGTAAATTATAATATCCACATTTTAACGTCAGGAGGTGCATTATGTCAGAGAAGCTTAATCATGAAGAGTTTGTAAAAAAGGCGATTGTAAGTCTGAGAAAGGAGGGTTACAAGGGGATTCATACTGTATATTCAGGTTTCAACCAGGCATTCAAGAAATATTTTACCGGAGATAACCCGGTGGATATCACCAATAAATTAGCAGAGGAAGGGAAGATAGTTGTAAGGCCTGTCAAGGGTGGAGTCATGTTATACCTTCCTGAAGATGCCCCGGCGATGGCAGGCCGCGGCGAAGACGCCCTTAAAAAAATGGGGCTGGATTAGGCTAATAATGACTCCAATTATAATAGGTTTTTTCATACTTGGGCTTATAATTGTTGGTATAATCTCATGGCTTATTGCCTCGGGTCGTGCACAAAAGGCAGAGGCATTAGTTACTGAACTCAGGCAGCAAAGTCGTCAGAAGGACAATGAGATAAGTCAGCTCAGGAGTGACTTAAGCAATGAGAAATTGGCCGGGACAGAGGCTATCACCAGACTCGATGCATCACGTAAAGCATTTGAAGAACAGAAGTTACTGCTCGAGTCTATGAAGAAAGAGATGACTGACACCTTTAATGCCCTTTCGTCCGCAGCCTTAAAGAGCAGCAGTGAGGACTTCTTAAGGCTTGCCTCAGAACATCTTGGGAAGGTTGTTTCAGAGACAAAAGGCAGACTCGGAGAACATCAGGCAGCAATAGATGGTCTTGTTAAACCCCTGCAGGATGCTTTAAAGAAATATGAAGAACAGATAAATTCTATTGAGGCAAAGAGACGACAGGACTATGGAGGGATAGAAGAGAAGATCGTGATGCTTGCAGCAACACATCAGCAGTTACAGAGAGAGACGAGTAGTCTTGTAACAGCATTAAGAAAGCCGCAGGTCAGTGGTTCATGGGGGCAGCTTTCTTTGCGAAGGGCTGCTGAACTTGCCGGGATGACAGCCTATTGTGATTTTTTTGAGCAGGTCTCAGTGAACACTGAGACAGGACGATTGAGACCTGATATGATCGTACGGCTTCCAAATGGCAGGGAGATAGTTGTTGATGTAAAGGCGCCTGTTGATGCCTATTTAAATGCAATGTCCGCATCTTCAGAAGAAGAACGGGAGAAGACCCTATCAAATTATGTAAGCCAGGTTAGGGGACACATGAACGCCCTTGGTGCAAAATCCTACTGGGACCAATTTCCAAAGTCTCCTGAGATTGTTGTGATGTACCTTCCGGGAGAATCATTTTTCAGCGCTGCCCTTGAATATGACCATAAACTCATAGAGGACAGCAGTCTTAAAAAGGTCATACTTGCAACCCCTACTACTTTTATTGCCTTACTTAAGGCCATAGCGTATGGGTGGCAGCAGGAGCAGATTACAGAAAATGCCCAGAAGATAAGCATGCTGGGTAAGGAACTTTATGAGCGGGTCAATGTATGGGTTAAGCATGTTAATGAGATAGGTAAGGCATTAGGCAGGGCCATCGAGGCATACGAGAGGGCAAGGGGTTCTATGGAAACGAGGGTATTGCCTTCTGTGAGGAGGTTTAAAGAACTCGGTGTTACAGGGGGTGAAGACATACCCTTTCTTCAAAATGTGGAACAAAAAGCAGGCGGCCCGTCTCCAATACCAGATGAGTCTAATTCTACTTGACACTAAATAAGCAAATAATATAATGTCAAAGACCTAAATAATTTGGTTTTTTATTGTATTTATTTGTGCTAAACTGCAGAGATTATGAAGGTAGCCATTGCATCTGACCATGCCGGTCTCGGAATGAAAGAGGAGATAGTTGGTTTTCTGAAAGAGAAAGGTATGGATGTACTTGATTACGGTGTGGATAATCCTGAGTCTGTAGACTATCCGGACTATGGGATTAAGGTAGCGAGGGCTGTTTCAAAAGGTATTGTGGAGAGGGGAATACTCTCTTGCGGGACCGGTATCGGGATGTCAATAGTAGCAAACAAGTTTCCCAATGTCCGTGCAGCATTATGTAATGACATGTTCACAGCGAGGATGAGCAGGCTGCATAATGATGCCAATATACTCGTTCTTGGTGGAAGGACACTGGAAAAGGATGTTGCATTACTCATGGTTGATGCGTGGCTTAAAACAGGTTTTGAGGGTGGAAGACATCAGAGAAGACTTGATAAGATAAAGGAGTTGGAGAAGGGTATATTTAACAACAAGGAAGGTGAACAACTATGTCAGACTTAAAGAGAACAGACCCTGAAGTCTATGAGGCTATCCGGAAAGAGATAGAGAGAGAGAATAAAAAGATTATCCTTATAGCATCAGAAAATGCCTCGAGTAAGGCTGTACTTGAGGCGCAGGGTTGTGTTATGACAAACAAGTATGCTGAAGGATATCCGCGCAAACGCTACTATGGTGGTTGTGAGTATGTTGACATTGTTGAAGAGCTTGCAATAGCAAGGGCCAGGTCTATTTTCGGGGCAGAGCATGTAAATGTTCAGCCGCATTCAGGCACCCAGGCAAACATGGGTGTATATTTTTCTGTCCTAAAGCCAGGCGAAACCATTATGGGTATGGATCTGGCTCATGGCGGGCATTTAAGTCATGGTAGTAAAGTGAATTTTTCAGGGATGTTTTATAATGTGGTGAGCTATGGTGTCAGCCGTGATACAGGGATGATTGATTATGATGAGGTGAGGAAGATTGCACTCGAGAAAAGGCCCAGGATGATTGTTATTGGTGCAAGCGCCTATTCAAGGACAATAGATTTCAAGAGATTTCATGAGATCGCAAAAGAGGTTGGCGCCTATACACTTGCTGATATAGCCCATATAGCAGGACTTGTGGCAGCAGGGATTCACCCCTCCCCATTCCCATTCTGTGACTTTGTTACTACAACAACCCACAAGACATTGAGAGGTCCGAGGGGTGGGATGATAATGTGCAAGGCAGAGTATGCAAAACTCATTGATAAAGGGATATTTCCTGCTATACAGGGAGGACCTTTGATGCATGTCATTGCAGCAAAGGCTGTTGCACTCAAGGAAGCCATGATGCCGGAGTTCCGCATATATCAGGCCCAGATAGTTAAAAATGCAAAGCAAATAGCTAATGGGTTGATTTCAAGAGGTTACAATATAGTCTCAGGAGGAACGGATAACCACCTCATGCTCGTAGACTTACGAAATAAAGGTATAACAGGCAAGGATGCAGAGGCAGCCCTTGACTTATCCGGTATCACTGTAAATAAGAATGCTGTTCCTTTTGATGATAAACCACCAATGATAACAAGCGGTATCAGGGTTGGTACTCCGACTGTTACTACAAGAGGCATGAAAGAGCCTGAAATGGATAAGATAGTTGAGTATATTGACAGGGTGCTTAACAACATAGGGAAAGAGGATGTGTACAGGGAAGTGAGAGTGGAGGTTGAAGGGTTGTGTAAGAGATTTCCTGTATACGAAAATCCCTCACCTTTACCCTCTCCCCTTGGGGGGAGAGGGATGGGTGAGGGGAGGATTTTCAAATGAAATGCCCATTCTGTAGTCACATTGAGGACAAGGTGGTGGATTCGAGGGAGGCGAAGGAAGGCGATGCTATAAGACGTAGGAGGGAGTGCCTAAAGTGCAGGAGGAGGTTCACTACTTATGAACATATAGAAGATGTCCTTCCTTTTGTGGTTAAAAAAGATGGGAGAAGGGAAGTTTTTGACAGAAACAAAATCCTGGGCGGGCTTAAAAAGGCATGTGAAAAAAGGCCTGTTGCAATGGATGTACTTGAGGAGATTGTCTCAAGGATAGAAAAGAAGGCACAGGAGAGCGGTGAGAAAGAAATACCAAGCTCAATGATAGGCAGCGAGGTCATGAGGGAGCTTCAGAACCTTGATGAAGTAGCATATGTGAGATTTGCATCTGTCTACAGGGAGTTTAAAGATATTAACGAATTCATGGATGAATTGAAGGATCTCTTAAAGGAGCGCAACAAGAAATAAAGACTCAGAAGGACTGTCAAGTCTGGATCGTTCTGACCATCATTTCAATACCATAACAAATAGAAAAAAGAACTAAAATGCATACTATAGCCGGCGAAGGTATACACCCAATAGACGAGAAGAGACGTACAGCCTCTATAAAAATTGAGGAGTTAAAACTACCAGCCAAGGTTGTAATCCCGCTTTCCCAGCATATAGGTGCCCCCTGCGAGCCGTTGGTAAAGATAGGCGATTTTGTTAAGAAGTATCAGAAGATAGGAGAGGCAAAGGGGTTTATATCTGCGCCTGTCCATTCATCGATTTCAGGTAAGGTCATTGCTATTGGACGGTTTCCGCATCCATCAGGGAATCAGTCTCACTCCATTGTTATTGAGTCCGATGGAAAGGATGAGTTAATAGAAGGGCTTAAAGAAAATACAAACTATCTCAGCATGGACCCCAAAGATTTAAAAGATATCATACTTAATGCAGGGATTGTTGGAATGGGTGGTGCTACATTCCCGACCCATGTTAAATTGAACCCTCCTAAAGAAAAGAAGATAGATACAGTCATTTTAAATGGCGCAGAGTGTGAACCATATTTAACTGCGGATGATCGTTTAATGGTAGAGATGTCGCGAGAAGTAGTAGAGGGTATGAAAATACTTATGCACGTTATGGGTGTTAAGAATGGATGTATTGGCATTGAAGACGATAAACCAGGTGCTATCGAGGCCCTTCAGAAGGCAGCATCAGGGACAGGGATACGTGTTGTTTCAGTAAATAAGAAATATCCCCAGGGGGCTGAAAAGACACTTATAAAAACCATACTCGGAAAAGAGGTCCCATCAGGCGGACTTCCTATGGATATTGGGGTAGTGGTGCAGAATGTTGGTACTGCTGCTGCTGTTTATAATGCAGTGCGTTATGGAATTCCACTGATTGATCGTATTGTGACAGTGACAGGGCAAGGTATTAATAAGAGTGGAAATTTCAAGGTACGCATAGGTACGCTCCTTGAACATGTGGTAAATGAATGTGGAGGATTTAATGGTGAACCAGGCAAGATAATATTTGGCGGCCCATTGATGGGGATAGCCCAGTACTCCCTGCATGTACCGGTTCTCAAAGGAACCTCAGGGATCCTCGTTATGACCAAGGAGGATATTAAACTTGAGGATTTCCGTACATGCATAAGGTGCGGCAGGTGCGTGCAGGCATGTCCAATTAGATTGCTTCCAAATATGTATAGTATTCTTGCAGAGGCAGGAAAGCCAAAGGAGGCTGAAGAGTATTTTATACTCGATTGCATAGAATGCGGCTGTTGTACTTATGTTTGCCCGTCGAGGAGGCCAATAGTCCAGCAGATCAGGTATATAAAAGCAGAGATGAGAAAGGCTAAGAACAAGGTTGCATGATACCGGGTTGTTCCTTAGAGTCAGTTAGTTTATGGCAGAGCAGATAGCAGAAGAAAAGGAAGGGAAAAAAGGCCGGTTAGAAGAGCCCACACCGAAGTTGATCCTGACATCCTCTCCTCATGCACTTGGAGAGGATACGATAGAGAGGATCATGTGGGCTGTTGTAATCTCTCTTATACCTGCTACACTGGCAGGCCTGTATTATTTTGGATGGGATGCATTCCAGGTTATAATTATCACGGTTGCTTCCACCCTTGCTGCAGAAGCACTCTATCAAAAGATGAGTGGTCATAAAATTGTAATTAGAGATGGGAGTGCAGCGGTTACAGGTCTCCTGTTAGCCCTTACCCTGCCCACTGGTTCACCATGGTGGCTGTCTGTCATAGGCGGTTTCTTTGCCATTATTATCTGTAAACAGTTATACGGTGGACTTGGATTCAATCCTTTTAACCCGGCACTCATGGCAAGGGTGTTTCTTCTAATAGCTTTTCCACTTCATATGACAAGATGGTCTGTACCACATCCTCTTTTTACCGGAATTGATGCAAAGACAGGTGCAACCCCGCTGGGTGATTTGCAGGTTGCACGTCTTACCGGGAAAGGGATTGGTGAGGCAGCAAGATTAAATCTGTTTGATGCCTTTATAGGGAATATCGGTGGAAGTATTGGTGAGATATCTGCACTGGCCCTGCTTATAGGTGCAGCGTATCTCCTATACAAGCAGTATATTACATGGCATATACCTGTATCCATGATTGGTACTGTTATGGTCTTCAGTGGAATATTCTGGTGGATTGAGCCTGCGAAATATGCTAATCCTGTGTTTCACCTTCTTACAGGAGGTTTAATAATCGGGGCCTTCTTCATGGCAACAGACATGGTAACATGTCCTGTAACTTTGAAAGGACAGTTGTTATTCGGTTTTGGCTGCGGTCTGATAACCATAATAATCAGGATGTGGGGCGGATATCCGGAAGGGGTATCCTTTGCAATCGTATTAATGAATATAGTGACTCCGATGATCGACAGGTATATAAGACCGGTAAGGTACGGGGCCATTAAAAAGAAGGAAGCATAAGAAAATCTATGGTCTATTTTAAAAGCAAAGGGAAGGGTAGATGTTTCGATTAATCATTGTCCTGACGATCTTCTGCTCTGTGGCGGCTGTTGCCCTGGCCAAGGTTTATGATATTACAAAAGGTCCTATTGCAGAGCAGGAACGTTTAAAAACTGTAGCCGCGCTTAAGGCCGTTTTACCATTGTTTAATAATGACATTGATAAGGATGCACAGGAATTAGTTGTAGGTAAGGATAAGAAGGGGAGGGATATTAAGATCAAATTTTATCCTGGCAAGATGAATGAGGCCATTGTCGGGACTGCATTTCAGGTAATTGCCCCTGATGGTTATGCCGGAGATATAAATATATTGATGGGTGTTGCACCGGAGGGCAAGGTATCAGGTATAGAGATAATAAGCCATAAAGAGACTCCGGGACTCGGAAATAAGATCATGAAAGAGGAGTGGAGGGGTCAGTTTAAAGGAAGGTCTCTTGAGGATGGCCCCAGGTTTGCCGTAAAAAAAGACGGAGGAGATATAAACCAGTTCAGCGGGGCGACAATCTCCCCGAGGGCAGTTGTGGGTGCTGTAAAAAAAGGACTTGATATTTATAACAAGGAGTTTGGCAATGGCGGATAGGGAAATGGCCCAGGAAATTACTGAAGTTCAACCTTTGGCAGTTGTACCCGGGTTTGATCTTAAAGAGATTGCCGGAGACTTCCTCCGTGGGCTATGGGAGGAGATCCCGCTATTCCGGCTGGTCCTCGGGATGTGTCCGACTCTCGCTGTAACAACGTCCGCTATAAACGGAGTAGGTATGGGGATTGCCACTACCTTTGTTCTTGTCATGTCTAATATCTTAATTTCAATATTACGGAAGATTATACCGGATATGATAAGGATTCCTGCCTTCATCATTGTCATAGCAACCTTTGTGACTGTTACAGACCTCATGATGGCGGCCTTTACTCCTGAGCTGCACCATTCCCTTGGTATTTTCATCCCACTTATAGTAGTCAATTGTATCGTCCTTGCGAGGGCAGAGGCATTTGCGTCCAAGAATAATGTCATAAGGTCAACGGCAGATGGTCTTGGTATGGGTATAGGATTTACTATAGTCCTGATCTTACTCGGTACAGTAAGGGAGATCCTCGGCAATGGTACATGGTTTGACATGCCAGTATTAACTGGAATAATGGAAGCCTTTGAATATGAATATCAACCTATGATTGTGATGATCCTGCCACCAGGTGCATTTATTGGACTGGGACTTCTTGTTGCCCTTGCCAATAAGATTGAAGAGAGGAGAAAGGGGAAGAAGTGATATATGGAAAACGTGGTTGAAATTCTAATTATACTTGTAAGCACGATCTTTGTTACTAACTTTGTCCTGACCCGATTTCTTGGCATATGTCCTTTTCTTGGCGTTTCAGCAAGGATAGAGACAAGTATAGGGATGGGGATGGCCGTCATCTTTGTTATAACCCTCGCAGGGGTAAGTGCATGGCTTATAGAGAAGTTTATACTTATTCCTTTTAATCTAATCTATCTCAGGACGATTGTCTTTATCCTTGTCATCGCCACCCTGGTCCAGTTTGTTGAGATGGTAATCAGGAAGACAAGCCCTGCTCTCTATAATGCACTTGGTATATTCCTCCCGTTGATTACAACAAATTGTGCAGTATTAGCTGTGGCTTTACTTGTTGTGCAGAAAGAGATGGATTTCTTCCCTATGCTCTTTTTTTCATTCGGGGCTCCGGTGGGGTTTACTATTGCACTGCTTCTGATGGCCGGGATCAGGGAGCAGATGGCTTATGCCAGGATACCAAAGGTTTTACAGGGTACACCGATATCGCTGGTTACGGCAGGTCTGATGTCATTGGCATTTTTAGGTTTTGCCGGACTTGTGAAGTAGGCAGTAGATTGTTTTCCATCGAAAATAAATTGAAAATAAATTGTTGCCTGTATCAAAATAGATAGGTTATAATAATAAGTTACATTAATAAATTCAAAAAGAGAGAAATAGATGCTTTCGGCTATCATTACAATGAGTGCAATGGGGATTGTGGCGAGTTTCGGGCTCGGTATTGCAGCAAAAAAGTTTGCCGTAGTGATAGACCCCAAGGTTGCAGAGATTGATAGTTTCCTGCCGCATGCCAACTGTGGTGCGTGCGGCTTTGCCGGGTGTATGGGGTTTGCCATGGCCGTGGCAGAGGGAAAGGCCGCTGTTAGCGGGTGTTCACCTGGCGGGGCTTCTACGGCAAAGAAGATTGCCTCAGTAATGGGTGTTGATGCACCTGAAATGCCTGAAAGGATGCTTGCAAAGATCTACTGCCTCGGCGGACACAATGAGGCTTTGGAAAAGGGTGAATACCACGGCGTGCAGGACTGTAATGCAGCCATTTTAGTATCAGGGGGCTCAAAGAGCTGTGTATATGGATGTCTTGGTCTTGCGAGTTGTGTTAAGGCTTGCCCGTTTGATGCCATGTATATGAACGGGAATGGACTCCCTGTTGTAATAGCTGAAAAGTGTACAGGGTGCGGTCTCTGTATCCCGCCATGTCCTAAAAACCTTATAGAGCTCATTCCTGAGAACAAGGATGTGCATATCTTTTGCCGTTCCCTTGATAAGGGCGCTGATACAAAGAAGATATGTAATGTTGGTTGTATAGCATGTGATAAGTGCAGGAAGGTGTGTCCATATGATGCTATAACTATAGACAGCTTCCTTGCGAGGATCGATTATAATAAATGCACAAACTGTGGTCTGTGTGTTCCGGTATGTCCAACGAATATTATCTCTGACCTGATCCCTGTCAGAGATATTGCATATGTTCATGAAGATTGTATAGGATGTCTGATATGCAAGAAGGTATGTCCGGTTGATGCAATAGCAGGTGAATCAAAAAAGTTGCATATTGTAGATCCGGTGAAATGTATAGGATGTACTATATGTGCGGATAAATGCCCGCCAAAGGTTATTGAGATGCGGCCATCGCATAAGAGTTATGATAAGAAGTTGGAGAGGGTAATGTCAGGGGTAGCTTAATCGAACTCCCATACCATACTCCTTGCCCTGTAATTTTACAGGGCTATTTAACCCATAAGGAGGATTAATTGATGAACACTTATGAATCAATCTTTATCTTAAAACCCACCCTGAGTGATGAGGATGTCCAGAAGACTGTAAACAAACTGGAAGGTATTGTTAAACAGAGTGGGGAACTTATTTCCACAGAAAACTGGGGGAAAAAGAAACTTGCCTATGAGGTAATGAGAGAGAAAAAGGGGATTTATGTATTGCTCAGGTTTCTGGGTAAGGGGGAACTTGTCCTGGAACTTGAGAAGAACTATCGCTTTGATGATAGTGTAATAAAATTCTTAACAGTAAAGCTTGATAAAAAGGGTGTAGAACTCCTGAAGAAAAGGGAGACTGCAATCCTTCCAATCCTTCCCCCGAAGAGTGAAGTGCCTAAGGAAGGGGGATCTGAGAATACTCAATAAACATGGATTGCACGGTAATGCAATCCTGTAATTGAAGGGAGGGTACTGTAATGAACGGGTTTAACAAAGTTATTCTGATGGGAAATTTAACAAAAGACCCTGAGATCCGCTATACACCGGCTGGTACTGCAGTTGCAAATTTCTCTCTTGCTGTAAATCGCAGATACAAGCAGGGAGGGGAGGTCAAGGATGAGGTCTCTTATCTTGACATAGTAGTATTTGGCAGGCAGGCCGATTCCTGCGGGCAGTATTTAAACAAGGGGGATGCGGTCATAATAGATGGCAGACTACAACAACGGAGATGGGAGACAGAGGACGGACAGAAAAGGAATAAGGTAGAGATAGTGGCAAACAGTGTACAATTTATGCCCAAAAGGCAGGGTAGTGTATCTGGGGGACCAGCAGAAGATGTAACTATAGATAATTCAGCAGGATCCGCAGAGAGTATGGAAGATGATACACCATTTTAGATGAAACACAATAAAAAATAAGGGAGGAAAGAGATGTTTGAAAGAAGAGAAAGGGCAGAGAGAGGAGAAAGAGGAGAAAGAGGAGATAGGGAAGAAAGAGGAGAGAGAGAGGGGAGGGGGTTCTACCGCAGAAAGATATGCAGGTTTTGTACAGAAAAGGTTTTGCTTATAGACTATAAAGATATGCAAATGCTTAGGGGATTTATTACTGACAGGGGTAAGATCATCCCCAGAAGGATATCAGGGACATGTGCGAAGCACCAGAGAGAGCTCACAACAGCAATAAAGAGGGCCCGCAATATAGCATTTCTCCCATTCACTGAAAGGGGATGATGCTGTCATATTCTTGACGCTATAGCCGTAAGTGCTATAGTTGAGATGTGAAGTTCTCTTCAAGGGCAGCTATATCATTAATACTCATCTTTGGACTTGGGATTTCATCTCAGATAGAGGATAGAGATATTGTTTTATCCAGAAATTTACCTTATCCTTCATCATTAAGGGTTAAAAAACCTGAAGTGAAAGGTATCCATGTAACGAGCTGGGTGGCCGGCGATCCGCGGTATTTCCCCAACCTTATAAAGCTGATTGACGAAACAGAACTCAATACCATTGTTATAGACCTTAAAGAGGCCGATGGCAGGATTGCCTATGAGGCAGACATCCCTCTGGCGAAATCAGTTGGTACCATTGAAAAAAGGATCAGGAATTTAGACAAGATTGTAAGGGAAT
>Ga0209343_10007358_pt1 | contig 12973 bp, 13 predicted proteins | sample RifCSPlowO2_02_FD_184026 | JGI IMG/M metagenome (GOLD analysis project Ga0209343, IMG submission 184026) | Groundwater microbial communities from Rifle, Colorado - Rifle CSP2_plank lowO2_0.2 (SPAdes) (version 2) | ecosystem: Environmental > Aquatic > Deep subsurface > Groundwater | place... | reverse complement strand
AAGCCCCCGAAAAGCCCCCACGGAAAGAAAAAGGGCTAAGCATTTCTGCCTAACCCTTTGAATTACTGGTGCGCCCGGAGCGATTCGAACGCCCGACCCCTTGGTTCGTAGAAGCCGCAGATTAATTTAAGTTGTTTATTATCAACAGCCTGTGATACCCGCCAACCCCATTTAAAGCCTCACAAAGCCCCATAAGCGAGGAAAGCAGCCCAATCAAGCTACGATTTGGCTACGTCAGCTATGTGCCAGAAGCTGAGACTGTTTTTGATTCAGTTTTATAGCGTATCTTCTGAAATTAAAGCCAGATGCATCAGCTAATCGCGCCATCAATGTCCTTGACGTACCTGTTTTTTCACTTTAACCTGCGTTCGTCCACTTAACAGTGGGTAGCCAATATTAAAGAAGTTACAGGTTGTTCCGATAACAAAACTGTGAACTTATACAATAAACGTCTTCACCTGACTTTCAAAATACCACGCCACACCAGCGATGGCTTTTTTTGTCTTTGCAAAAACGAAAATTGCACACACGCAGACCGATGACAATAGAGGCATATATAAAATGGAAATGAGCCAGTTGCACCAATACAAACTTGCTGCCTTTCAGCGCGCAATAGACCGCACCCCAGGGAAGGTGTTGAACGATGGAATAGACTGCGCAAACATCCTTATCGATAGCATGATCGGTTGGTGCAAGGAAGGGGATGAAATTTTCATTTATAGCGGAAAGCTGCCGCAGAATTCATACTTTGGCGCACTTCAATCAACCCCGGCTATCAAGATCACCGTGATACTTGACGACGACAAGTGCATTCAGTGGTTGGCGACGTTACCCGCGAGCGCGCTGTCAAAGATCACGCTATACAGGATTCGCCAGCCGCGCCCAAGCCATTTCTTCTTCACGTCGTCAGGAGCGTTCCGCCTTGAGCGAGACGGGAAGAACTTTCAAGCAGAGGGTGATTTCAACAACCCGGCCGCACTGATAGAATTAAACAATGCTTTTAAAAAGCTCTTGGAAGATTCTGTTTTAATCGATACGCCAAGTGTTGTGCCAGCACAAGGGTGCGAATCCAGCGCCATCGGAATATAACTTGCTGGCGCACGCAGCACATGCCACGGCGACGTTCGCCGAGCTAGGCATGGCCATTTCCTTGGGTTTGATGATGAAGATCATCAAACCAATAAGCACCGCGCCTCTCGATACGATACAAATTGAAACGCGCAAGCGTGAGCGGGAGAAGCGCCGCAATTGTACAACCAAGGATATCGAGAAAGACGAAGGAGCTTTTGTCGCCTTGCTGCATAAAACTGGCTGCCAGATCAACGATGCAGGCAACTCAATTTCTAATGCCGCGCATATTTTTTGGTTGCACCTGTGGGAAATAGCCCATTACATTGCCTTGCTTTTTGCAATAGCAGCGCTATTGGGGCTCGCGTATTGCCCAACAGAAGAAACGTGGACGCTCGGCTTTGCCGTGATTTCATTCTTGTTGGCTGCATGGAAGGGAGTTCATGTGCACAAATCAACCAAAGACGGGAAAAGTGAAGGGTTGCTTGGTATTCCTCTTGAACCTGTTCAACCTGAAAACAGCGATTAAATATCACCAAACACCCACCGCAATCAATAAAAGCCACCCAACGGGTGGTTTTTTTCGGTCAACTCAATCGCCCCGCTGCGGCGTTGATGATGCCGGGTAGATATTCCCGCCCGACTACGCCTTTCGGGTCTGTGATGATAGCGACTGTGCCACTATGCCACGAAAAACTGAACATCATAATCAACACAGCGTAGGAAAAATCCTCTAGCATTAACGGATCAAAATAATTACTTAGCAAAATGATCGGCAGCTACCTTTCAATCTGGGAAATCGCGCACCGCTGGCGCAATGTAAATCCTGACAAAACCGATCCCGCCGATCTCCCCCTGAATGTTCAAGATACGATCAGATACATTTGTCGCGGAGCATTGGATGGGTATCTCGCTCTCTTCAACTTAGTTGTAATGTCGCCCGATGGAAAAAATGATGGCTCGCATTTTCGATCTGAAATCAGGCCTTACCATGCAAGTGAAATCCCACCTGAACTAGAAGATACCCTTTATAGAAAATACGATAAAGAGGCTCTCAATGCTTATTTCGTGGAGGCAGAAAATTTATTCAGTTATTGCTTGACCCAACTTAATGGATCGAACTCGTCCTTGGACTTTCCCTCATTTTGGACTGATCAAGTTGCTGCATTCAACACAACCAACGATGCATCGGATGATTCCGAACCATCTCAAACTCAACATCAGGTACAACCCCTTCGCCCTTCCCAGTTTGACAAACTGGTTTGCCAAGCAGTTGCTAAAACGCTGTGGGAAATCAATCCAAAGATAACTATCACCGCTATGGCAGAGCACCACGCCATTCTGGAACATGGAGGCGGAAAACTCTACACAGGGAAAAACACTCTCCGCGATTGGCTCAGTGAGGTGGCTCCACCCGACGTCAAAAAACCCGGAAGACCCAAAAGCATAAAACCCAATAACGACGCGGCCTAAAAATACCCGTCAACCCCTAGAAATATCATTTTTTCCTTCGACGGGAATTTTCTCCCCTAACTCTCTGACACAGTATTCGTGCTCCTTCAACAACACAGGAGCACAGCATGAATCAGAAACTCGAAAGTATTACTGGAGCCGCCGAAGCCGTGTTTCCGAAAATCGGGTCGGATGTGCGCGCAGGCGCACACCGCACCGATTTTCGGGAATGCGGCGAGGTGGCAATAGCTCACGTTCCGCCCCCTCTGTCCGGTTGGGATTCAGGGGGCGGCGCAGCCGCCCCTAGACTTGAAAAGAGGACATATATCAACACATACACCACCGGAAGAAATCGCATCACCTTGCGCAACTATGGCAAAGGTCTGGCAGAGGTGGGATGGTCTTTTGTTGGTTTAAGTCCAAGTCACAAGGCGGCTCGTGGTTCATCAGAACAACGCACCCAGAACGAAGATCGCGCAATTCGTCGCGCAAAATCTCGGCTGCGTCAGCTCATATTGAGCGCAAACCTTACCCACCTACTCACCCTCACCTACCGTGAAAACATCACCGACTTCAAACGGGCTGCGGATGATCTGAGCCGTTTTGTGCGCAAGATGAAGGTGCATCTCCCGGATTGGCTTTATGTTGCCGTTGCCGAACAGCAGGAACGCGGAGCATGGCACTGGCATCTGGCGGTTCGTGGTCGTCAAAATGTGGATTTGCTCCGCATGTTGTGGCGCGAAATCGTAGGCGAAGGAAATATTGACGTTAGCGCCCCCAAAGGCACTCGCAAGGATCAGCGGCTCTATCTGGTTCAATATCTCGGCAAGTATCTGGTCAAAGCATTCACAACAGGCGATAGGAAGCTCAACAAGCACCGTTTCCGCTCGTCGCGCAACATTCAGGTGCCTATGGAGTGCTTTACCTTCTCGCTACGCTCAGAACGCAAGGTTGCGGATGTTGCCCTCGACAAGCTGAAAGAGGCATCAGGCGGTTCAGTTGGTTTCGTGTGGGATGGGGAAGGCATGCTCGCTGGCTGGGCATGCTCTTGGTGATTGTGAAATGAATACCCTCACCCTGCCCCAAGCCGCCGAACTGCTCAAGATTCACCCGGTTACTTTGCAAGATAAAGCGCGTGCGGGAGAAATCCCCGGTGCCAAGATCGGCAAGTGCTGGGTTTTCGTCGAATTTGACCTGATTGAGTATATCCGCTCACAATACAAGCGGCGGGTGTTGCAGGGTGAACATACGGAGGTTCAACTATGTCACTCTTCCAACGCAAAGATTCACCGTATTGGTGGATCAAAATTATCGCCCACGATGGACGACGCATACAGCAAAGCACTGGCACTCCCGACAAAGCAAAAGCCGAGGAACTCCACGACAAGCTGAAAGCGTCGATGTGGGATCAAGCAAGGCTGGGGGTTAAACCTCGCCACGCTTGGAATGAAGCGGTTGTCCGTTATTTGGCAGAAACCACGCACAAGGCTTCTCAGTGCAGCGACAAGACGCATTTGCGCTGGCTGGATCGTTTTTTGAATGGTCGAATGCTGGATGAAATCAACCGCGAGTTACTGGATAGCATCATGGCTGCGCGCATGACTGAGAATGTAAAGAACAGTTCGGTCAATCGCGTCAATGAAGTGATTCGGGCGGTGTTACGCAAGGCTTGCAACGAGTGGGAATGGATAGATCGTGTCCCTCGCATTCGGATGCTGCCTGAACCTAATCGTCGGGTGCGCTGGATTACCCACGAAGAGGCTGACAGGCTTATTGCGGCCTTGCCAATACATCTGGTGCCAGTGGTGAAGTTCTCTCTGGAAACAGGCTTGCGGCGTTCCAATGTCACGGGCTTGTTATGGTCGCAGATTGATCTTTCCCGACGCACCGCATGGATACACCCGGATCAAGCCAAGGCGAGAAAAGCAATTGCAGTGCCGTTGAGTGCTGCCGCTGTGATCGTGATACGTGAACAGATCGGCAAAAATTCAACGCATGTATTCAGCTACCACGGCAATCCGATTGTGCAGGTCAATACGAGGGCATGGCGGAAAACACTGGTGCAGGTCGGTATCGAGAATTTTCGGTGGCATGATTTGCGTCATACGTGGGCAAGCTGGCATGTGCAAGCAGGAACACCGCTTCATGTGCTGCAAGAGTTGGGCGGTTGGGAGTGCGTCGAGATGGTGAGAAAGTATGCTCACTTGTCCAGCGAACATCTAGCCGAGTATGTGGATCGCCTGTCCAGATTAACGGTAATCGAGAACGATCAGGAAAATCTGGCTACGATTGGGCTACGCGGTAAAGAAAAAGGGCTAAGCATTTCTGCCTAACCCTTTGAATTACTGGTGCGCCCGGAGCGATTCGAACGCCCGACCCCTTGGTTCGTAGCCAAGTACTCTATCCATCTGAGCTACGGGCGCGCACTTACATATTTACCTTGGCGGAGAGGGAGGGATTCGAACCCTCGATACAAGTTTAAGCTCGTATGCGCCCTTAGCAGGGGCGTGCCTTCGACCTCTCGGCCACCTCTCCGAAGGCCGCGCATATTAATGTATCCGGCCCGAAAGGTCAAACGATTACGCATCTTCCTGATCGAGGTCGAAAGCCTTGTGCAGCACGCGCACTGCCAGTTCCAGATATTTCTCGTCGATGACCACGGAAATCTTGATTTCCGAGGTGGAGATCATCTGGATATTGATGCCCTCTTCCGCCAGCGCGCGGAACATTTTGCTGGCGATGCCGACATGCGAGCGCATCCCGACGCCAACCACCGAAACCTTGGCGGCCTTGTTGTCGCCGGCCACATCGCGCGCGCCGATATGCGGCTGCACCTTGCCCTTCAGGATATCCATCGCCTTGGCGAATTCGTTGCGATGCACGGTGAAGGAGAAGTCTGTCGTGCCGTCCACGCCGACGTTCTGGATGATCATGTCCACGTCGACATTGGCGTCGGAGACCGGCCCCAGAATCTGGTAGGCGATGCCGGGTTTGTCGGGCACGCCCAGCACGGTGATCTTGGCTTCATCGCGATTGAACGCGATCCCGGAGATGATGGCTTGTTCCATTTTGTCGTTTTCCTCAAAAGTAATCAGCGTGCCTTCGCCCTCTTCCTCGAAGCTGGACAGCACGCGCAGCTTGACCTTGTATTTTCCGGCAAATTCCACCGAGCGGATTTGCAGCACCTTGGAGCCGAGGCTCGCCATTTCCAGCATTTCCTCGAAGGTAATGCTCTTCAGGCGGCGCGCCTCGGGAACCACGCGTGGATCGGTGGTGTAGACGCCGTCCACATCGGTGTATATCTGGCATTCGTCGGCACGCAGCGCGGCGGCAATCGCCACGCCGGTGGTGTCCGATCCGCCGCGCCCCAGCGTGGTGATGTTGCCGTGTTCATCCATCCCCTGAAAACCTGCAACCACGACCACGCAGTCGTTCGCCAGGTCGGTGCGGATGCTCTGCTCGTCGATGCTGACGATGCGCGCCTTGGTGAAGGCGCTGTCGGTGAGTATCTTCACTTGCCCGCCGGTGTAGCTCTTCGCCTTCAGGCCGATGTCCTTGAGCGCCATCGCCAGCAGGCCGATGGTGACCTGCTCGCCGGTGGAGATGATCACATCCAGCTCGCGCGGATCGGGATGCTTCTGGATTTCATGGGCCAGCGCGACGAGGCGGTTGGTTTCGCCGCTCATCGCGGAGACCACCACCACGACCTGATGCCCCTGCGCCTTGAATTTCGCAACGCGCCGCGCCACGTTCTTGATGCGCTCCGGGCTGCCGACCGATGTGCCGCCGTACTTCTGGACTATCAATGCCACGATTTTATGCCTGACTTGAAAAATGAGCGCAATTCTAGCGCACCTGCCCAAAAAAAACGAGGCTGCAAAAAGCCGGTAGCCTGTAGCTGGTAGCTTGTAGCGCAAAAACCGCACGCAAAACGCACACCTTGATTGGCTACCTGCTACAAGCGACCGTAGCCCGGATGAAATGCAATGGAATCCGGGAAGACTTCGACCGCGACCGCCAAACCCCGGATTGCGCTACGCTGCATCCGGGCTACTCCATAGGCAAACGGAGTTGCGTAGCAGCGTAGAGTGCGCCCCACATGCTATCGTTGTATCAAAGGTGGCTTGCAGCAATAAAGGCTGGACGCAAAACGCACACCTTGATTGGCTACCTGCTACAAGCCACCCGCTACAGGCTATATACTGTCGCCATGCCAGAAATCACCCCGCGCAGCATTCCCTCCTCAGCCGTTCAGCACCTGCTCGACAGCGGCTATACGTCAGCCCTGGCCAGGATTTTTGCGGCGCGCGGCATCACCGACAGCCGACAACTGGATACTTCATTGGCCGGACTGCTGCCATTCGACAGCCTGAAAAATGCGCGCAAAATGGCCTGCCTGCTGGCTGACGCGATCGCCGCAAAGAAGAAATTCCTGGTCATCGCCGACTACGATGCCGACGGCGCGACCGCCTGCGCGGTGGCCGTGCGCGGGTTGCGCGGCTTCGGCGCGCAAGTCGATTTCATCGTGCCGAACCGCTTCGAATACGGTTACGGGCTGACGCCCGAGATCGTGCGACTCGCCGCAGAACGCGAACCTGATATTCTGCTGACGGTGGACAACGGCATCGCCAGCGTCGAAGGTGTGGCCGAAGCCAACCGGCTGGGGATGAAGGTATTCGTCACCGACCATCACCTGCCCGGCGATGCGCTGCCGGACGCGGCCTGCATCGTCAATCCCAACCAGCCCGGCTGCTCCTTTCCCGGCAAGCATCTGGCCGGTGTCGGCGTGATGTTCTATGTGCTGCTGGCGTTGCGCGCAGAACTGCGCGAGCGCGGCGCGTTCGCCGACCGGCCCGAACCGAGGCTCGTTGAACTACTCGATCTGGTCGCGCTGGGAACGGTCGCCGATGTGGTAAAGCTGGACCAGAACAACCGCATCCTCGTGCAGCATGGCCTGCAACGCATCCGCGCCGGGCGCGCCTGCGCGGGCATCAACGCGCTGTTGCATGTTGCGGGGAAAAAACCGGAGAAAGCCTCCAGCCAGGATCTGGGCTTCACCGTCGGGCCGCGCCTGAATGCGGCGGGCAGGCTGGACGACATGAGCCTGGGCATCGACTGCCTGCTGGCCGACGATGCGGAGACCGCGATGCAGATCGCAGCAAGGCTGGACGCGCTGAACCGCGAACGACGCAGCATCGAAGCGGAGATGCAGGACAGCGCGCTGGCGGCGCTGGAGCAGATCAATCGCAGGGTGCGCCATGCGCACCATGGTGCCTGTCCTGAGCCTGTCGAAGCGGCCTGCCTGGTATTGTTCGACGAAACCTGGCACCAGGGCGTGATCGGCATCCTCGCGTCGCGCCTCAAGGATAAATTCCATCGCCCGGCGATCGCCTTCGCGCGCGCGAACGACGGGGAGTTGAAAGGCTCCGGGCGCTCCATCGCCGCATTGCATCTGCGCGACGCGCTGGACTTGGTCAGCAAACGCCATCCGTCTCTGATCAGGAAATTTGGCGGGCACGCGGCGGCGGCTGGCTTGAGCATCGCCGAAGCCGATTTTGGGAATTTTGCCACCGCCTTCGAGCAGGTCTCCGGCGAACTGCTCGATGAAAGCGACCTCGCGCAGCGCATCGAAACCGACGGCGCGCTGGAACCTGCCGAGATGAATCTGGAGGTGGCGCGCTTGCTGGATGGACAGGTTTGGGGCCAGGGCTTCCCTACCCCGCAGTTCAACGACAATTTTGTCGTGCAGAGCCAGCGCGTGGTCGGCGAAAGGCACCTGAAATTGCGTTTGAATATGCAGGGCAAACTTATTGAGGCGATACTGTTCGGGCACAACGAGCCTCTGCCCGGACAAATCCATGCCGTGTACAGCCTGAGCGTCAATGAATACAATGGCACGCAGAGTTTGCAGCTCATCATTCGCCATTGGCGGAATGCGAAGAAATAAGGTTTTGTAGGTTGGGTTAGCGGTCTCATCGCGTAACCCAACAGCCTTTTTTAATGATGTTGGGTTACGCAAAAAACGCTAACCCAACCTACCAAAAGCGAAGGCAACCATGGAAACCAGTCTTCTGCAAGGCAACGGCATCGGAGCATTGCCGCAATTCCTCACCAGCCTCGCCATCGGCCTGCTGATCGGGCTGGAACGCGAACGTAACCCGTCGGCCAAGGCCGGGCTGCGCACCTTCGCGCTGGTTGCCTTGTTCGGCACTATGGCCGCACTGCTCGCCGAAAAACTCGACTCGCCCTGGCTGCTGATCGCCGGCCTGCTGGCCGTGGCCGGCACGATCATCGCCGCGTACATCAGCAAGCCCAGCGAGCCACTTCGACAGGCTCAGGACAGGGAAAACGATCCGGGCACCACGACCGTAATCGCGCTTGTGCTGTGTTACGGCCTGGGCGCAATGATCTGGTACGGCCTCGCCAAACTCGCCGTGATGCTGGCAATCGGCGTCACCGCCCTACTCTATTTCAAGCCGGAACTGCGCGGGCTGTCGCAGAAACTCACGCGCCGCGATCTGGTCGCCGTGCTGCAATTTGCCGTGCTGACTTTCATCGTGCTGCCGATCCTGCCCGACCAGAACTACGGCCCCTACGGCGCCTTCAATCCGCATCAGGCCTGGCTGATGGTAGTGCTGATTTCCGGTATCAGCCTGGCGGGCTACGCCGCACTGCATGTAGTGGGAACCCGCTATGGCGCGCCGCTGCTGGGTTTTTTCGGCGGCCTTGTTTCCAGTACCGCAACCACGATGATTTATGCGAAACACGGCAAGAGCAATCCGGTCATGTCTAATCTGGCCGCATCGGTGATCGTGATCGCCAGCATGGTGGTGCTGCTGCGCCTGCTGATGGTCAGTGCCGCAGTCGCCTATGGCGCGCTGCCAAGTCTGCTGCCGGTGCTGGCGGGCGGCCTGCTGTTTGGTTCGATGGTCGCGTTGTACAACTGGCGCAAGATGGGCAAGGCCACCGAACTCTACATCCCGGAAACCTCCAACCCGGCCGAACTGCATACAGCAGTCGGCTTTGGCCTGCTGTATGTAATAGTACTGCTCGGTTCGGCGTGGATGGCGGATATTGCCGGCAGCCAAGGCTTGTATGCCGTGGCATTGGCATCGGGGCTGACCGATGTGGATGCAATCACCCTGTCCAGCCTGCGCCTGTTCAACCTCGGCCAATTGAGCGAACAACAGACCGTCACGGCGATTGCGCTCGCCGTCCTCGCCAATCTCGCGTTCAAGTTCGGCATGGTGGTTTTCATCGGCGGCTGGGCTCTCGCCAGACAGGTCGCCATCGGCTTCGGCGCAATCGCTTGCGGGGTGCTGCTGGGGCTGTTTGCGCTATAATCGCGCCCTTTCAGCACGCGACAACATCATGGAAATCGAACAACTCAACGTCCTGTCCAACCAGCTGCAAGACCTAGGTCTGCGCAGCGCCGAACTGCGGAGGTATCTTTGACTTCGATACCAAGCAGGAACGCCTGATCGAAGTCAGCGAACTCGCCGAAGACCCCGCCATCTGGCAGGACGCCAAGCGCGCGCAGGAGTTGGGACGCGAGCGCAAGATGCTGGAAGGCGTGGTGCTCGGCCTGAAGCAAATCCAGCAAAATCTCTCCGATGCCGCCGAATTGTTTGAAATGGCGAAGGCGGAAAACGACGACGAGAGTCTGCAGGGCACCGCCGCCGACATCCAGGACATCGAGAAGCGCGTCGCGGCGATGGAATTCCGCCGCATGTTCGCGCACCCGATGGACCCGAACAACTGCTTCCTCGACATTCAATCCGGCTCCGGCGGAACCGAAGCGCAGGATTGGGCCTCGATGCTGCTGCGCATGTACCTGCGCTACTGCGAACGCAAGGGGTTCCAGGTCGAAGTGCTGGAACAATCCGACGGCGAGGTCGCCGGCATAAAAGGCGCAACCATCAAGGTGGTCGGCGAATATGCCTACGGCCATCTGCGCACCGAAACCGGCGTGCACCGGCTGGTGCGCAAGTCGCCCTTCGATTCCGGCAACCGCCGCCACACCTCGTTTTCCAGCGTGTTCGTCTACCCAGAAGTGGACGAATCGATCGAAGTCGAAATCAATCCGGCCGATCTGCGCGTGGACACCTACCGCGCCTCGGGCGCAGGCGGCCAGCACATCAACAAGACCGATTCCGCAGTGCGCATCACCCACCTCCCGACCAACATCGTCGTGCAGTGCCAGAGCGACCGCTCGCAACACCGCAACCGCGCCGAAGCGATGGCAATGCTGAAATCGCGCATGTACGAAGAAGAGCTGCGCAAACGCAATGCCGAGAAACAGGCGATGGAAGACGGCAAAACCGACATCGGCTGGGGCCACCAGATCCGCTCCTACGTGCTCGACCAATCGCGCATCAAGGATTTGCGCACCAACCATGAAGTCGGCAATACTCAGGCCGTACTGGACGGCGACCTGGACGATTTCATCTCGGCCAGTTTGAAGCAGGGCGTATAAACCGGGATTGCCAAAATTTTGAGGTCACAATTTGTGACCACCTCGCGTCGTGGAAAGAAAAATGAGAGGGTGACCCTGAATTACTCCAGCGCCGCTTCCTCATGCTACCGGGGCGTACGGACAACTCCCCGGACGGGACTTTAACCCGCTAGATTTACTGCTGTTACTGCGAATGGTCAGGGTCAATTTAATTTCCCTCCACCCGCACTGCGCCAAATTTTGCCGGCTTCGATGTCTTGCCAAATTTTGCCAAGCCCACTAGACTTGCCGCCATGTCAACGATGAATATCTCTCTCCCTGAAGTCCTCAAGGAATTTGTGGATCAGCAGGTCAGCACGGCGGGTTATGGCACCTCCAGCGAGTATGTGCGCGAGTTGATCCGTCGCGACCAGGAGCGGGCGCAATTGCGCAACCTGCTGCTGGAAGGCGCGCAGTCCAGGCCCTCGGGTTTGGCCGATGCCGACTACTTTGCCTCGCTGCGTTCCGGCATCAAAAAACGCCTGGCCAAAACCGGATGATGCCGTCCAGATGAAGCTGCTGGTTCGCCACGAGCGGGCAGACAAGGATGTGCTGGAGGCAGTCGAATACTATCTGCAAAATTCGCCAGAAGTCACTTTGGCGTTTATCGATTCTCTGGAACAAGCCTATCTCCACATTCAACGCCGCCCGGGCGCAGGTTCTCCGCGTTATGCCCATGAATTAAATTTGCCCGGCCTGAGGTTCTGGCGCTGCAAGCGTTTCCCTTATCTGGTGTTCTATGTGGAGACTGCCGACCAAATCAGCATCTGGCGCGTGCTGCATGGCAGCCGGGATATTCCCGCCTGGCTTGGTGATGAGGCATGACGGCGCTGCGCTGCACGCAAAAATTGCTGACTGCGATGAAGGTCAAACCTTCCGCGCCGCCAGCGCCGGGCGCGAATCGGCTGGGCGATTGGTCGCTGAACCTGCTGCACACGCGCCCGAAACTGGTGGTGGCGATCAGCGAGCATGACCGTCTGGGCCTGGTGCTGGAAGCCGCGCCCTTCGCCACGTTACCGCAGCGTTTCATCGAGGCGGTGTTCGTGCAGTTGCTTGCCATCGGCGTGCCGCCCGATCTGGCGCAGCGCGAGTGCGAAGCGATGCAGCCGTTGACCCTCACCGCCACAACGCCTTATGCCAATCGCCTGAGCCTGCAAGCCAACCTGAAGGATTACGCCTGGCAAGTGGAGTGGATGATGACCGATGGCGAATCATTGGCCGCGATCAACGCACGGTTAGCCGAGCATATCGTGGGCATCAACGGCAAGCTGGAGTTTCCGTGGAAATTTGCACTCCACAAACTGACGGCACAGTATCCAGCAGCAATGGTGACCGCGCCTTCCAAGGGCGCACCACGCAAATTGATCGATTTCGACCCAGCTACTCTGATACACAAAGACGCATGACAACGCTTGTGACACAAGTGTACAATTCGTGACACGTAACACAAAAGGAGATTACTCCCATGAAAACCCTGACCATCCGTGAAGCCCGTGAAGGCTTGAGCCATCCAGAGCAGATGTTTGCCGACAACGACGAAGTGCTGGTCGTTTGCCGGGGTGAGCCAGTGGCGCGCATCCTGCCGGTGAGACCCAAAATGCGAGTGCGTTCACTTGCAGCTTTCCGTGCGCGCCAGCCGATGCAAACCGTTACAAGCGAAGAAATCGTGGGCGAAGATCGTTCCGATCGGTTCTGATGATTTACCTTGACACCAGCGCTTTGCTCAAGCGCTACATCATGGAACCGGGAAGCGCCACTTTTGAAGATTTTTTTGCGGCAAATGCTCCTTTCCATTCCAGCCGTTTGACGCTGGTTGAAACGCGCAGTGCGCTGGCTCGCCGTCGTCGGATCGGACAGATCACCCGCAAGCTGGAATCGGATGCGTTCGAGGAACTGCGCACCGATATTCAGGATGGCGCGCTGGTGATACATGCGCTTAACGATTCCCATGCCACCCAT
>Ga0209343_10007357_pt1 | contig 12973 bp, 8 predicted proteins | sample RifCSPlowO2_02_FD_184026 | JGI IMG/M metagenome (GOLD analysis project Ga0209343, IMG submission 184026) | Groundwater microbial communities from Rifle, Colorado - Rifle CSP2_plank lowO2_0.2 (SPAdes) (version 2) | ecosystem: Environmental > Aquatic > Deep subsurface > Groundwater | place: Rifle... | reverse complement strand
TGCGGGCGCATTCCGAATCGCTCGTCTTTGAGTGCGAGTCGCCGATTACGCCGGAGGAAGTGCGCGCGATCATCCACCACGCTCCCGGCGTCCGGCTGGTGGACCGCGTCGCGGAGAATTACTTCCCGATGCCGCGCGACGCTTCGGGCCAGGATGACATTCTCGTCGGGCGAATCCGCCGCGACCTGAGCGATCCCAGCGGCCGCTCCATCGCCCTGTTCGTCTGCGGGGACCAGCTGCTCAAAGGCGCTGCCTTGAACGCCGTGCAGATCGCCGAACACCTGCTCTCCAGGCAGTGAAGAAGGTACCGCCGGCCTCTGGCCGGCCCCAGGAGCCGCCGGGACGGCGGCGCTACATCACCACACATGAATCTCGCGTTGATCGGTTACGGCAAGATGGGGCGGATGATCGAGCAATTGGCGGTCGCCCGCGGCCACCACGTGGTCTTCCAGGTGGACATCGAAGGAAACGAGCAAGGCCAGGCCTTGACCCGCGAGAATCTCCAGACCGTGGACGTGGCCCTGGACTTCACGGTGCCGGATACGGTCGTCCGCAACGTGGACCGCGTTACGGCGCTGGGGATCAACATGGTGGTCGGGACGACGGGCTGGATGAACCGCCTGGCCGAGGTTCGCCGCCTGGTCGAACAACGCGGGGCGGGACTGGTTTACAGCTCGAACTTCTCCATCGGCGTGAACGTCTTTTTTCGGCTCATGGAAACAGCGGCCACCCACTTCCGAGACTACCCGGAATACGACCCTTGGATTTACGAGATTCACCACCGCGCCAAAGTGGACGCGCCTTCGGGCACGGCTCTAAAGCTGAAACAGATTCTCGAGAAGGCTTATGGCGGCCGGGAAATCTCGACCGCGAGCAATCGCGCCGGCACAGTCCCGGGCGAGCACACCGTCGGGTTTGACTCCGAAGCCGACACCCTTACCTTCACCCATACCGCCCGCAGCCGCGCCGGCTTTGCCTCCGGGGCGCTCCACGCTGCCGAGTGGGTGCGCGGCAAAAAAGGCTTCCACGAATTCTCCGAAATCCTGTTCGGCTAATATTCTCACTGCGCGATTTCCAAAAAATATAGGTGTAGCCACGGCATGCTCTTTATGCCGCGGGTAGGTTCCCGGTCCGTTCCGACAAAAGCCCACGGCACAACAAAACGTGCCGTGGCTACGCCGGCTTGAGCGGGCCTTCTCGACACGCCATCCTGCCCGGAGTGTTTCGAATGCACCTTTTGGGGGACAGGCCCGATTGTGGTTCAGGAATTGGATGAGCGCCCCGCCGTGTGCTACCGTGATCCCATGAAGCTGCCGTCCGCGGTGATGAATCGGCGCCTCCTGGTCGTCGGGTTGCACGGGTTTGCCGCCGGCGTTCCGTTCACGCTGGTCAACGAAGTGCTCCAGGCCTGGCTGACCGTGGAGAAAATTTCGATTGTAACGATTGGCTTATTTGCCTACGTGCAGACTCCTTACGCCTGGAAGTTTCTTTGGGCCCCGGTGCTGGATCGTTACCGGCTTCCCTTTCTCGGACGGCGGCGCGGTTGGATCTTTCTGTTTCAGGTGTTACTGGTAATCAGCATCGCCGTCTTGGGGCTGTGCAACCCAGGCTCGTCCTTGACCCTCACTGCGCTCGCCGCCGTAATGGTCGCATTCTACAGCGCAAGCCACGACATTGTTGTGGACGCCTACCGCGCGGACGTACTCCTTCCGGAAGAAATGGGGCCAGGCTCTTCCTATTACGTGTTGTTTTACCGGTTAGCAAGCTTCTTTGCCGGGGGCGTCGCGCTGATACTGGCCGATTACTTATCCTGGATGACCGTCTATCTCTTGATGTCCGGGACGATGATCGTTGGTCTGGTGGCCACGGTATTCGCCCCCGAGATCGAATGGATGCAGGAAAAACCGAGGTCCTTGCTGCAGGCGTCCTGGCTGCCCCTCAAGGAGTTTTTTACGCGGCCCGCGCCGTTTCAAGTTCTGCTCTTCGCGCTCATTTATAAGATTGACGCGAATATCGCCCAAGCCTTGATGAGCACCTTCTTCCTCCAAACCGGCTTTACCCTCACCGAGCTGGGGGCCATTCGCAAGACCGTGAGCGTCGTCGCCGGCCTGGCCGGCACGCTCGTGGGCGGACTCATCATGGTAAAGATCGGCATGAAGCGCTCGCTGTGGGTCTTCGGCATTCTCCAGGGAATTGTGGGAATCTGCTTTGTTGCGATGACCTTTTTGGGGCGCAACCGAGCCATGCTGGGGGTCACCGTCTTTTCCGAATTCTTCTTCAGTGGAATGGGAACGGCCGCGTACTCGGCTTTTTTTCTCGCCATTTGCGACAAGCGTTACTCCGCCACCCAGTATGCGCTGCTGACGAGCATCATGGCACAAAGCCGCATCCTGATCCAGGGGCAGATGGGGTACCTGCAAGATGCCGTGGGATGGACGAACTACTTCGCCATTTCCATCCTGGCGATGATTCCCGGATTGCTGTTACTGACCCGGTATGACCGTTGGCAAATCCGGGACCATATCCGTTCCGCAGAGGCGAAGGAGCCAAGCCCCGAACCACGCCGCGGGGTGCAACCTGCGTAGCAGGCTACTGAAGAACGTGTGGGGCGTCATTCTGAAGCCCGACGCTTTCTGTCGGGCTGAAGAATCTGCTCTTGTTTTCAACACCACAAAGGAAAAGCGGATTCCTCGCTTCGCTCAGAATGACATCCTCAGATAGTTTTTCAGCGGCTTCCTGGTCTCCGCCTTCTGACTCCCGGCTTCCTTACGCTTTCCCATAGACCACCTTCCCCAAGATGGCCGGATGCCGCGCGCCGGTCGCGGAGCACACGTTGGAGGGTTTCTGATGAACGGTATGATAGGCCAGAACGGCGAACGCGACCGCCTCTTTGGCGTCGGCGGGGATGCCGGTCGAGTCCGACGGCAGGATGCGGATTGGCCCGTGGCCATGCGCCGCCGCGCTGCGGGCAAGCCGCGAAGCAACCTCCTTCATCAGAAACCGATTCTTTACTCCCCCGCCGGAAGTGAAGCATTCACGGACGGAAAACTTCGGGAGCACAAACTCGCTGATTGCCTGGGCAATGGATTCGGCCGTCAGCGCAGTCGCCGTGGCGAGCGCCTCCCGGATTCCTTGTGGCGACGCGCCAAACCGGCTCAGGAAGTGCTTCTCCAAATAGCTGCGGCCAAACTGCTCCCGTCCGGCCGTCTTGGGCGGAGAGCGCCGAAAATACGCCTGGCGCAGCAGGCGCGTCACGAACGCTTCCGAAGCGCTTCCCTGCGATGCGAGTTTCCCTCCTCGGTCGTACGCCCAGCGGCCTCTTGTGGCGATTGACGCGAGGGCATCGAGCAGCATGTTGCCCGGCCCGGTGTCGAAGGCGATGATTTCATCCGGGGAGCCGCCCGCCGGGATCGCAGTCAAATTGGCGATCCCGCCGATGTTGAGGATGATCCGCCCGCGCCGCAGATGACGAAAGAGCAAGTAATCGAAGAACGGAACCAGCGGCGCGCCCTGCCCTCCGGCGGCCAGATCGGCAGGACGGAAGTCGCCCACGGTGGTGATCCCCGTCCGCTCGGCAATGACGGCAGGCTCGCCGATTTGCAGCGTGGACCGGACCGGCATCCCGCAGAATCGCGTGGCGCTGGACTGATGATAGACGGTCTGCCCATGCGAGCCGATCAGAGCGATCCGTTCCATCGGAATATTCGCCCGCCGGGACACGATGCGACACGCCCGCGCAAAAAGTTCGCCCAATAAGAAATTCATCTGCGAGACTTCGGAAACTGGTATGGGAGCGCCGCCCGCGATTTCCAAAATCCGCCGGCGTACACGCGGCGGGTAAGCGACGCTTGCGAACGCGCGCAGCCGAATCCGGGTTCTCCATCCAAGGCCATTGATTTCCACCAGGGCCACATCAATCCCGTCCGCCGATGTCCCGCTCATCAGGCCCGCTACCAGCATCAGTCGCCGCTTCCCTTCTCCGCGCTGGGCGGCAGCCGGCGCTCGATTTCGAGGGATAGCTCGATGATCTCGCGCCGCAAGCCTTCCCAATCTGAAAAGGCTGCGGCCTGTGTCTTGGCGGCCCGGAGTCGCTGCCTGGCGCGGAGCGCCTTTTGCGCCGCCTTCTCTACGAGAACGCGAAAGTCGGAATCTCGTTCCGCCTCCCGCAACACAGCCTCGAATGTGGCGCGCACATTGTCGGCGTGACGGCAAACCAGCATCAGGTCGCAGCCGGCCCGGAGCGCCCCGACAGCCGCCTCGCCGATGGAGCGCCCTCCGAGCGCGCCTCCCATTTCGAGATCATCGGACAGGACCAGCCCTTCGTATCCCATACGTCCTTTGAGCAGGCCGGAGACAATCGCGGGAGAGAGGCTCGCAGGGACCAACGGCATTGGGTGTCCAGTAGATGATGCAAAGGCACGTTCGAGCGAGGGATACGCGGCGTGCGCCACCATGATCATCGGCAATCGGGACGCAAGCGCGCGATACGGGAACAAATCCTGCTCCCACAGCAACGACTCTTCCTTCTCGATTCGCGGCATCTCGAGGTGCGAGTCTAAGCGCCCGCTGCCGAGGCCGGGAAAATGTTTCCCGCAGCCGAGAATGTTGGACTCAGACAACCCCTCCAGGAATTCTCCGCCGAAGCGGACAACCTCGTCGGGCGACTTTCCTGCGGTGCGATTTCCCAAAACGCTTTCCGATTCCGGCGAGCCGAGGTCGAGCACCGGAGCGAAATCTGCGTGGAGAGAAAAAGACGCGAGTTCCCTGCCCGCGACTCTTCCCAGTTCGCGCGCCAACCCGGCCCGCGCCGCGTCGCGCGCCGACGGAAGCGGCCCGAGCACGTCCCGCAGCCGGTCCACTTTGCCGCCTTCGAGGTCTATCGCCAGGAATGGCGGCGCAGATGGAGGTGTGGACAGGAAGGCGGCAGTGCGTCTCACTAGCTCCGCAAATTCGGCTGCGCCGGTGATGTTGCGCTGGAAGAAGATGACCCCACCCGGACGGACTTCGCGCAGCAGGTCTTCGAGCGGCCGGTCATAGACGCTGCCTTCAAATCCGATCAAGAACAGATGTCCCACTTGCACGCTGAGATTGAACATGGCGGAGTTCATTATATCTGAGTGATACAGGCTTCGCGGTTTGGGATAGCTATCCACGCCGCGATCCCGCAGCACGGGAGATCCCTACCAAGCCTTGCGCAGCCCGGGGAGCATTGGGGGCCGCTTGCTTACGCGCGCGGCTCGGATGGTTGTTTCAAATTCCTCTGTCTCATCGGGAAATCCTCTCTTATAATCGAAAGTTGAGGCCGAATCACAAGTGGTTGTTCCCATGGTAAGCAGGGTTCTCGGAAAGCTGGGGCCGCTGTTCCCGTATCTCCGCCCCTATCGGCGGCAGTACGCGCTGGGATTCGCGTCGCTGGTCGGGGAAGTCGCGTTTTGGGTGGCAGTGCCGCAGATCATCCGCTTTGCGATTGACGACATCCAGGAAGCATTGACGCCGGAGAAGCTGCTGTTTTATTCGGGCCTCCTGCTGGGCGCCGCTCTCGGCAAGGCGTTCTTCTTGTTCTGGACGCGGATGATCCTGATCGGCATCTCGCGCGACGTGGAATACGATCTGCGCAACGCTCTCTACCGGCACTTGACGGTCCTGTCGCAAAGCTATTTCCAACGGACGCGCACGGGCGACATCATGTCGCGGGCCATCAATGATCTGAACGCGGTGCGGATGATGCTCGGCCCCGGCATCATGTACTCGGCCCGCACGCTGATCCTGCTGGCGGCGGCGGTGGCGATCCTGCTCCAGATCAGCCCCAGGCTCACGTTCTACAGCTTCGCGCTGGTGCCGGTGATCGCGGTCGTGGTCTCCTACTTTGGGCGGCGGATTCACGAGCGGTTCGAGACCATCCAGGCCATGATGTCCACGCTCAGCGCCAAAGTTCAGGAGAGCCTCGCGGGCATTCGCGTGATTCGCGCGTTCGCACAGGAAGAGGCGGACCGCAAGCGATTCCAGGAATTGAACGAGGACTTCGTCGCCCGCAACCGCAAGCTCATCCGCGTCTGGGGAATGTTCTATCCGGCCCTGGAAGTATTGATGGGCCTGATCGCGGTGATCGTCCTGTGGGCCGGCGGGCGCGAAGTGGCCAGCGGGAATATCAGCATCGGCTCGTTCGTAGCGTTCAACGTGTATATGGGTCAGCTGGCCTGGCCCATGATTGCGCTCGGCTGGGTCGTCAACCTCTATCAGCGAGGGACCGCTTCGCTCGCCCGCTTGAACGCCATTCTGGCGGAGCCGCCCGAGATTGCGGACCGGCAGGAACCGGCGCGGGCCGTTTCGGGGGATGCGGTTCTCCCGGAATCCCCGGTTTCTGAGGTTCCCAGGGTTCTACAGGCATCATCGGTTGCGCCTAGTAATACTAGTTCTGGCGACGGCCGCCGCAGCAGCCGCGAGGAAATTCGCGGGGCCGCCATCGAGTTCCGCAACGTTTCCTTTTCCTACAACGGACGCGCCGTGCTGCACGACATCAACCTGGTGATTCCAGCCGGGAGCACCCTGGCGATGGTCGGCCCGACGGGGAGCGGCAAGTCCACCCTGGTCAGCCTGATCCCCCGGCTCTATGACGCGCCGCCGGGAACGCTGTGGCTCGACCAGCGAGACATCCGCGAGTATCGCCTCGACGACCTGCGGCGGATGATCGGGTTCGTGCCGCAGGAGACCTTCTTGTTCAGCGAAACCATCCGGGAGAACATCGCCTTCGGCGTGGAGCATTCGAGCGAGGAAGACCTCCGGCGCGCCGCCGAGGTCGCGGGCTTGCTGCCGGACATCGAGGACTTCCCGCGCGGTTTCGAGACGCTGGTCGGCGAGCGCGGGATCACGCTCTCCGGCGGCCAGAAGCAGCGGACGGCGATCGCGCGCGCGATCCTGCGCGACCCGCGCATCCTGATTCTCGACGACGCTCTCTCGAGCGTGGACACCTACACCGAAGAAGTCATTTTGACGCGCTTGCAGCAAGTGCTGCGGGGCCGGACCGCCATTCTGATTTCGCACCGCATTTCGACCGTGCGCGGGGCCGACCAGATCATCGTGCTCGCCGCAGGCCGGATTGTCGAGCGCGGGACGCACCAGGAGCTGCTCGAGCGCGGCTCCTACTATCCCGAACTTTACCAGAAGCAGCTTCTGGAAGAAGAGCTGGAGCGGGCGTAAAGCGGTTGTAAGTGGTTAGTGGTTGGTTAGCGTGTGCTGAACGAGGAACGTGCTTGTCATCCCGATCCCGCGAAGCGGGAGAGGGACCTGCACTTACCTCTTTCTGCGAAATCTGTGTCATATGCGGATGAACCTCCGCTTGCTGGCGCGCGCGGCTCGGATTCACTCGTCACTTGTCACTCGTCACTATTCTTCTCACTCGACGGCGATGGTGACCGTATTGCTGGAGACGCCGCCCGCAGCTACCACCAGCGAAACGGCGGGGCCGGGCGTGACGCTGGCGGGGACTTCGGCGTTGATCTGCCACAGGTACGAACTAGAGACGTGGTATGGTATACGATGTGAGCTTTAGCCATGCTGCGTACTCGGAAGCTGGTCACATCTCTCCGTGGTCTTATCCCTTTGTCAGTAGTGCCCGCTGTTAGAACAGCCTATCATCTGGCATTTCGAATGCAACTGCAGCTGCGTTGCCGGATGGCAGACATATTGGATCGGGCAAGAGCTAACGATCACAAGCTGCCTCCTGCGATGCTTCGTTTCCGCGTCAGTGGGTTGATCGATACACGCGACTTTTACAGGATTGGCAGCGGGTGTGCGCGCCTGATAGAGGAATCGCTGCAAACCGCTGGCAAGACGATCGCTCCCGGTGTGCGAATCCTCGACTTTGGTTGCGGTTGTGGGCGCACCCTGCGGTGGTTGCTTTTGCGGCATCCGAATTCCGAATTTCACGGGGTTGATGTTGACCTGGAAGCCATTAAATGGTGCACCAAACACCTGAAGCCGGGCCGGTTCCAGGCAACGTCTCCGTTTCCTCCCTTGCCTTTCCCGAATAACCACTTTGATATCGTCTATTCCATCTCGGTTTTCACCCACCTCGATGAATGTATGCAGGACGTATGGCTTTCAGAACTGAGCCGAGTTCTGAAACCGGACGGGGTGCTGGTGCTCACAGTACACGGAACCCTAGCGGCTCAAGAGCTGGACCCAGATGCAAGGGAAGTTCTCAAACGGTCCGGCTTCCTTCATCGCCACTCGATGAAGCTGAAGGGTCTTGTTCCAGACTGGTATAACACAACTTGGCACTCGGAGGAATACATCCTTGCACGGCTCTCGCGATGGTTTCTCAATACACGATACCAACGAGTGCCGGACGGTATGCAAGACGTAGTTGTCGCGTGGTCCCAGTCCCACGCGATAGCACTTGCCTCAAACCCCAGTTCATTACCGCCTTTCAGTGATCGTGAGTCGGCTGACTCCGATTGAATTCGTCGAGTAACGTCTGCTGTATCCATCGCAGTTGTCACCCGCGTTTATATTTATCTGTGTAGACGTGTAGTACAAGTAGGTTATCCAAGTTCTAGGATAACCACGGCGTGACTGCGGAGGTATGTAGCCGTATTCGTTGCGCGCCACTTTCGGCCGGAACATACGTGGGCCATGTGAGTCGGAACTCACACCTTCCAATTCTCCCTGAAAGGCCTCTGCGCTTTGTGGGGACGTGGTCGGCACCCTGGAGGGATTATTGAAGAACCCGATCCATTTGGCATATTGATACTTGTGATCTGCCGGAGGACCTTCATAGCAGATGGATGAGAATCCGATTCCCGGATTCCCTTTCCTTGCTGCATCAAGGGAACCAAGGAAAATGGCATCGGGCCAAGTGTACCTGAAGTTGCTGAATCCAGCGAGCGTCAAATAAGGCGCTGTTTCAGGAGGGTCCGCGAAAGGATTCGGACCGTACCAGAAGCTGTAGGTTATGCCATCTTGGGAGCGGTAGCTCCAAATGGCATGGTTGCATTCTGCAAAGGCCGAGCAGCCCCAATCCTGGAACGTTACCATAAACCGGAACCCGGGCAAACCATAGGGGCTCGGATTGAACCACTGCAAATCTTCACCGATGCCGGCTGAACCGGAACCCGCAATGATCACCTTGGCATGGTTTGTGCCCGGAATCTTCACCCATTGAAAGGTACTAGGCGGATTAAGGCTCGATCCTACCGCCTCGTAGATGTTATTGACACTAGAGGAGCAAGGGAAAACGGAGAAGTTTCCTTCCACAGCTTGGACATAGATGTGCCACTGGGATCCATCCCAAATTGGTCGAGCATCTATCATGTCGCAGATATTGTCCACGTCCCGATTGTCTAGGATGGTGGTTTCCGAACCGAAACTTATAGGATCGTTCGACACCCGCGCAGTGATAAGCTCTCCGCTAGTCTGGCCAATCCCGTTGACCCTATTGCGGTTAAGAAGAAGCACAAATTTGTTACCTGTGAGAGGTGAGGGGAGGACTACGGATGGCTGATACGTCCAAAACCCTGTCATGGTCAGCGCGGGATCGTCGAATTTCTCCGTTTTAACCGTGTAGTGCCGCCCTCTGGCTGCGAATGTGAATTGTTGCATCGCCTTGTCTCCTTTGGGACGAATCCGATCACATCGGGAATCCCACTGTCAGGTATCCCACTTGCAACGCCGCTTCGCCTCCGAGTCCGCCGTTGGTAACTTGCACCTCATATGTGCTTGCCGCACTGGTGGGCAGGTTGCTGGTACTGCTTCCCTTTAAGACGCCGTTAACGTAGAACTCAACCGAAGAGCCTCGCCGAACGGCCCACAACTCGAGAAATGTATTAGAGATACTGGTGGCGAGATCGACAACAGTTGGGTTCCCGTTCAGGATGGTTACGCCTTTGAGCGCAGATCCCTCCGCTTTGAAACCGAAGCCATTCCAGAGGAGTTCTCCAACACCTGCGTTGTTGCCCACCCCACCTGCGAGTACATAGAATTGCCGGTTTGTCGCACTCGTGTCGCTGGTCCAGCGAGCGTGTGCGCTGAGAAATGCGCCCGAGACGTTTAGATTCCTTGCTATGCCCTCGTATTGGAGTAGATTGCTAAAGTCAGTAACCCCGCCGAGCGTATCGTCTACAGAGCCAACTGTAGTTCCTGTTCTAGCCTCCATGACGCCGTCCCCGGCGGCAAACGACGCGCTTTCTGTATCCTGGCCCGCAGCTATCGAGAACGAGGCGCTGGACAGCATCATCCTCGGCGGCCCGATAATGCCTTCGGCCTTTACGTTGCCGGCGACGTCGAGCTTCTCCGCCGGCGTCGTGGTGCCGGTGCCGATGCCGACGTTGCCGGTGGTGGGATTGACCGCCAGGGCCACCAGACCTCCTGCGCCGCGAAAGATGCGGAAGAAATTGCTCGGTCCGGTGTCCAGGTTCCAGGATTGGGCCGTTTCTCCAGGGGACGTCACCCCGGCATCGTTCAGCGTGACCTGACCGCCTTCGGAGAGATTGCTTCGGACCGTGAGACCATTCATAAATGCCGCCGGGCCATTCACGTCCAACGGCGCCGCCGGGTCCGTCGTGCCGATGCCGAGGTTGCCGTCTTTCAACGTCATCTCAATGGTTCGGACAGACCCGTTCCACCGGCCAAACTGCAAATGGGGAGCCCATCCCGCACCCGGCCCGTAGAGAATTTGGGATTCCCCCATTCCGCCCGACGGATTCCACCCCAAAATCAGACCCGCGTTCATGGAAGCCGGCGGAGTGCCCGGTCCCGTTCCCACGTTGTTAGAAATGTTCACCCAATGATTGGCGTCCGCCGCACCCTTCAGAATTTGGAACACGCCCGCCGGATTCGTCGTCCCGATGCCGACGTTGCCATTGCTAAGCTCCACTGCCTGCGCAGGTCCCAAGACCTCACTCCCGTTATATTTGTAAAGATGCCACTCGTTGCCGGGATTGCCGCCCTGGATGGGGAACAACACGGTCCCGAGCAGCGGGCGCAGCACCCGGCGGGCCAGGTTGGGGTCGGCGGCGAGGGCTTCTTCGAGCATCCGGCGGAATTGGTCTGGGGTGAGGGAGGGGTGATCGGGATTCGGAATTCGAGATTCGGGATTCCGGAGTTGCTGTCGGGGGATGGCTCGTACGAACTCTAGCACGGAATGAAGCATCCCGCCGAGGCGGGAGAGGGGACTTGGTGAACTCGGCATGTTGACCGCTTGCTCACCCCTCGATTCCGCTCGGGGCAGGCGCGCGCGGCCCGGATTCACCGCTCGCTCACGGTCGCGGCTCGGACGGGCGCGGCTTGGACTGGCTTTGATTCTGACTCCTGACTTCTGACTTCTGACTTCTATGTCCTTATTCTTCTCTTCTCTTCTCTTCTCTTCTCTTCTCTTCTCTGTGCTCATGGGGGGACGCTCCTTAAAAAGAGGGCTTCGCGCATCCTGAGAACGAACCCACGGCACAGCAAGCGTGCCGTGGCTACCTGTGTGTCGAACCGCTCCTGGTGAGCCTGTCGAACCGTCCAAAGCGCTGGCGCAACGTACCTGCTGGGGGAGATTTTGGACTGCTATCAGTGTAGCCCCCCACCCGGCCTTGTCAATAGGCAAATGGGCATCGTTGCGATCCGCCCTCAGGGCCTGCCTCGCACGGCCCCCGGCCTGGGGGTTATCGCCCACTTCGATAGCGCAAGCGAAGCAGTGTTCCGAAAATCCACCTTTCGTTTCAATAGGATAGCAATGGCACAAAAAATGCAGCCATACACGCCAGTTGTGGGGGATGGCCAAACAACTGTGCTCAGCGCAGGGGTGGATCGCGCCGGGGCTGGAGGGTTTGGAAATAGAACAACTGTGGAGCCGGAAATTTTCCCAAGTCGGAATTTCCGGGTTTACTTTGGACGCATTTAAGCAACCGTCTGGCAGCAATGCCAGAACGCGAAGGCCGGTGCAGGAGAGGCCGGCGAGAGGGGGATTCCATGCGTAGAAGTCTGACAATCGCTGCGAAGGATCGGAAGTTGGGTGGGGCAGTCGTCCTGTTGGTCTTGATGTTGATGGCCATTCCGGGTTCCGCGCAAAATGCCGGCACCATTATGGGCGTCGTGAAGGACACTTCGGGCGCGGTCATACCTGAGACCTCCATTACCATCACGAATACCGAGACCGGCCTGACCCGGACCGCCGTGACAGGCCCGGACGGAGCCTTTCGGGCCCCGGCTCTGCCGGTGGGCCGCTACACGGTGCGCATTGAGAAAATAGGGTTCCGCCCCGAATTGCAGCAAGGGCTGACTCTGGAAATCGCGCAGGAACTCGTCCTGAACCCCGTGCTCCAGGTCGGCGCCGTGACCCAGGAAGTCGTGGTCACCGGCGAAGCCCCCCTGGTGAACACCACCAACAGCGCCTTGGGCAGCATGGTCAATGAGCAACGCATGGCCGACCTGCCGATCAACGGGCGCAATTACGTGGACCTGACGTTGCTTCTTCCCGGCGTCGCCAAGCACACGCTCGCCCCCACGGGCGGGTTCGGTTCTGCGGGCACCTGGTTCAGCGCCAACGGAGCGCCCGTGCGCTCCAACAACTTTACGCTGGACGGGGCCTTGACGGTGAACGCGCTGGGGGCTTCGACCTCCTCGGAGGCCGGCACGACGCTGGGTGTCGGCGGCATCCGCGAGTACAAGGTCGTCACCAGCGCCTTCAGCGCCGAGTACGGATTGGCCATGGGCAGCCAGATGATCATCGTCAGCAAGAACGGAACCAACCAGTGGCACGGCGACGTATTTGAGTATCTGCGCAACAGCGCCCTCGATGCACGGAATTTCTTTGATTACAAGACGGCTATCAATCCTCGTCGCCTGCCGTCGTTTCAGAGGAACAACTTCGGCGGCTCGGTCGGCGGCCCCCTCAAGAAGGACAAGACGTTTTTTTATGCGGTCTATGAGGGCTTACGACAAAACCTGGGCGTCTCGATCCTGGACAACGTGCCGGCGGCCGCCTGTCATC
>Ga0209343_10007352_pt1 | contig 12977 bp, 11 predicted proteins | sample RifCSPlowO2_02_FD_184026 | JGI IMG/M metagenome (GOLD analysis project Ga0209343, IMG submission 184026) | Groundwater microbial communities from Rifle, Colorado - Rifle CSP2_plank lowO2_0.2 (SPAdes) (version 2) | ecosystem: Environmental > Aquatic > Deep subsurface > Groundwater | place... | reverse complement strand
CTTTTCAATAAACATCCTGGTATAAGTAGAAAGGGACTCAATATAACGCCACTGCCCTTCTGCAAATATCGTATCAAATGCTAATGATGATTTTCCAGAGCCACTTATACCGGTTATTACAGTAACTTTATTATGTGGGATTTGAAGGTTGATATTCTTAAGATTGTTCTGTTTTGCACCCTGGATGATCAGAAATTGTCTGCTCATATAGAAATAATCCTGATGTATACGATATAAAAAGATATATTATAACATAATTTACCAACCTTATAATATAAAGCGATGGGGTCAGCTATTGCTCATTCCCGGCGGGCATCCTGCCAGCTTCTTGACTTAGGTATTCGGGAGAGTTAAGTTATAGATGCAGAGATAAGAAAGGAGGTGGTTTTGATGGCAGTCCTTGAAAGATTAGATGTTTATTTAAAACAAAACAAGATTGATTATAAGACATTTAAGCATCCGGAGGTTTATACAGCACAGGAGATAGCCGCTGCCTTGCATGTACCAGGCAAAGAGCTTGCAAAAGTGGTGATGGTAAAGGCAAAGGAGAGATTTATCATGACAGTGATTCCGGCAAGCTGGAGGGTGGATTTCAGCAAGCTAAAGGATATGTTAAAAGAGAAGGATATAAGGCTTGCAACCGAGGATGAGTTCAAGGCCCTGTTCCCTGATTGTGAGGCAGGGGCCGAGCCGCCATTTGGCAATCTCTACAATATCGAGACCATTGTTGACATGTCAATCACTGATGATGAGCATATCTTCTTTAATGCAGGGAACCACTATGAGACAATTGAAATGAATTACAAAGACTTTGCCAGTCTCGTCAGACCAAAAGTGGCAGACTTTGCTGTGCATCTTCATTAGAGAAGGGGAGTTTCATCATATAACGAATTTATCCATATCTTATTTGAAGCTCCCTGCAGCAAGCTGCAGGGATTGCGCTCGCTATGCATTTTCAGGGTCTAATTTCAGGATATGGTCTGTTTTTTGAGTATATCTACAGATTCTGAGACCTTCTGGATTCTTTTATTATAATCTTAACAATAAGATAGATATATATGTTATAATTTTACAGGTTTTATGATAAAGAGACAGCATATTCCTTTGGTAAGGGGAGGTTTATATGATTCAAAAGATAGAATATAAGGACTTTAATGTTTTCTTCCGGGTAGAAGGTAATGGAGAAACTATTGTGTTAGTTCATGGCTTTTGTGAATCAATGGAGATATGGGATGATTTTGTAAAAGTCTTATCGCAAAGATACCGTGTAATCATGCCTGATCTTCCGGGTCATGGAATGACCGGTGACCCCGGGCAAAGCGGCGCTGCAGGAGAACTGGGTAATACAATGGAGATGCAGGCAGAGGCAATAAATGAGATCTTAAAGGTGTGTGGAGTTGACAGGTGTACCATGGTTGGACACTCAATGGGTGGATATACTACACTTGCATTTGCAGAGCTTTTTTCGGAAAAGATTAAAGGGTTCTGCCTGTTCCATTCAACAGCAATGTCAGATACAGAGGAGAAAAGGCTTGACAGGGACCGGGCTATTGAGGCAATAAAGAAAGACAAAAATACCTTTCTGGATGGATTAGTACCAAAGATGTTTGCCCCTTCGAATGTGTCTAAGATGAAGAAAGAGATTGATAAGATATTGTCCATTGCAAAGGGTATATCAGAAACCGGATTAATAGCTGCTTTATACGGGATGCGAAATAGGATAGACCGCCAGCATGTACTTGCAGAGGCGGATTACCCTGTATTGTTTATTATAGGGAAGGATGACATGCTAATACCACTCGACAGGATGTATTCCCAGATTGTAAAGCCAGGACACTCAGAGGTATTGATACTTAGTGGGGTCGGTCATATGGGATTCTATGAGGCCCCGGAGAAGACCCTTTTTGCAATAGGGAAATTTATGGAACAGATATGAAACAATCATGTTACATGTTAACACAAAGGACAATGAAAATGGGCGTAGACGTAGGGACAGACCTAAAGGTTTGTCCCTACAGCGTGGTGTTCGGGGGGGATTTTCGGGTGAAAACGCTTGATATTAAAATAACTGGGCTCATTATTTTTCTGGGATTGGTTTTATCTTTTTCAGGGTGCACGCTCCAGGGGGATAGCGAGCCGTTGATAACAGTGGAGCCTGAATCAGCGGTGGTTAGATTCGGTGAGACAAAACAATTTACTGTTTTCCGGCCAGCGGATGCAACTGTTACATGGAGCGTAGATGATATCCTCGGTGGCAATGAAGGTACTGTAGGTACTATCGATTCTACCGGTCTTTACACAGCGCCACCTGATGATGAAGATGCACCTGAGAGGGTGCGTATAAGGGCTAAAGATCAATCCGGGTCTTCCGGTCCAGCTACGGCCTTTCTTACAACATTTGATTCTAATACCAGGATTTCCACAAATTATGCAAAAATGGCTGGCCGGGCAGATACATATTCAGCAGGCCAGAGGGGTATTGCTGTATATAAAGACCCTGATGACCCTGATGATGGAGATATCCATGTGTATATTGTGTGGGCTGATAACTCAAAAGGCGGGTCACGCATATGGTTTACAAAGAGTGATGACGGAGGGGAAACCTTTAATACACCGGAACTTGTTGATGAAGGGTCTTCCCTCCAGCAACTTTCACCTTCCATTGCTGTTGATGGGGATGGAATTGTCTATGTGGTCTGGGAAGATGACAGGGAGCTGGATAGGGATATCTATATAAATAAGTATGATGGTTCAGACTTCGGGACAACACATAAAGTGAATTCAGGGTTAGATTTTATTACAGATTATAACTCAACGCCATCAATTGCAATTGACAGTCTCGGTAATATATATGTGGTATGGGAATACAAGGAGGCGGGTGCCGATGATAATTTTCCGTGGTTATATTTTGCGAAAAGCAGTAATCAGGGTCAAACCTTTTCTACACCAACACGTATTGCACCAGGTAATAGTGGCAGACGGCCTGCAATAGCGATTGATTCTTTCAGAGATGCATATGTTGTATGGGAAGATATTACCTTCTTCCCTTCTTCTCCTACTAATATAAAGATAAGTAAGATAGAGGATGATACACCCGGGACTCCGCAGACAATAAGTACATACCAGTCTTCAAATTATCATGCGAGATTTCCATCTGTTGCTATTGGCCCTGGCGGCAGGGTGTATGTAGTATGGCAGCGGGCCTTAATACTTAACCCTGGTTTTGATGGAGAGATAATATCAACATACAATTTTGATCTTGCAAAAGTTAATCAAACCACATTGATAGCGGATATTAGAACACCCTCTTTTCCTGATAATCAAAATGTTGGAGTATTTGGCGGTAAGGCATATCCTTCTATAGCGGGGGATACTGATTATATCTATATTGCATGGGATGATCAGAGAAATAACTCAAAAGATATATACTTTGCAAAGAGTAACGATGGTATTAACTTTTCACAGGAGCGTATTGTAAATGACAGTACAGGTACATGGCATGAAAAACCATCTATTGCTGTATCAGATGAAAAACCATATATTGGAAAACCATATGTTATATGGACTGACCATCGCAACACTTCTACAGTAACAACTATAAGCCCTAATGATGTCTATTTTTCTAAGGAAGATTAATTAAAATTAAGGAGGATTTGATATGGCACAACAATTAGACTCAAAGCAGTATATCGAGAAACAACGACAGGACTGGAACCGTGTAGCCCCTGCATGGGAGAAGTGGGACCAGTATCTTGATCATAACCTTGCATTTGTCAGCCATCGTATGGTCGGGGATGCCAGATTACGTCATGGGCAAAGGGTTCTGGATTTAGGGTGTGGTACCGGATATCCTTCTATACTTGCAGCACAAATTGTGGGTAATCAGGGGGAAGTTGTCGGACTTGACTTATCAGAGGCGATGCTGACTGTTGCCAGAAAGAAGGCAGAGGAGTTAGGGCTTTTGAATATGAGGTTTCAGGCCGCAGACATAACGAATCTTCAATTTGAGCCCGCCTCGTTTGATGCTGTGATCAGCCGTTTCTGCCTTATGTTTCTGCCTGAGATACCAATGGCTGTCAAAGAGATTGCGAGGGTGCTGCGGCCGGGCGGATATGTTGTTGCAGCGGTGTGGTCAACACCTGATAAAAACCCATTTATCAGGATACCTATGGAGGCCATTAAAAGATATATTGATGTCCCGCAGCCATCACCGGGTCAACCCGGAATATTCCGTTTATCAAAGTCCGGGGACCTGATAGGGATGATGAAAGAGGCAGGTCTACTGGGTTTAACAGATGAGGAAGTAACAGGGGAGTCATTGTTTGGATCAGCAGAGGAATATCTTGTGAATATTAAAGAGTTGGCAGCGCCGCTTCAGGCTTTATTTACCAAACTTACTTCAGAACAAAAGCATGAGGTTGATGAAGCCATAAAAAATGCTGTAAAACAGTATCAGCAAGGGGATAAGATTCTACTGCCTATGGCATTCAGGATTGTGAGCAGCCGGAAGCCCTGACCTCCTTGACTTGCCTATACTGTGGTGCTAAATTTATAATACTTCATTAATAGATTACCATTTCTTAGCTTTGACATTGAGAGGGCGGGTAAGGTCAAAGTATAGAAGATGGGAGGTGATCAGCTATGAAACCACTAACTAAATGGAGTCCCTTGAGCGAGCTTTCCACACTCCGCCATGAGATGGATGAAATCTTTAACAGATTCTTTGAATTCGGTGGCGGATGGATGCCTGCCATGTTCAGGGAAAGGGTTTTCCCAACCCTGGAATCATTTTATAAAGAAGGAAAGTTTGTGGTGAGGGCTGAGCTCCCGGGTATCGACCCCAGGGATGTTGATATATCTATCGTTGGAAATCAGCTTACAATAAAAGGGGAGCGCAAGATAGAGAAGGATATTGATGAAGAAGATTATCTGATGAGAGAACGTGCCTATGGTTCCTTTATGCGCTCTGTCACCTTACCCGAGGGCGTAGACACCACAAATGTACACGCCAAATACCATGAAGGGATCCTTAATCTTACAATGCCCTGTGCTGAGGCTATTGCACCAAGGAAAATAACCATTGAGATTGAGGGTCCGGAAATAAAGGTGGTCAAAAAGGCCGCCTGATATATTTTGTGTAAAAGGCCTTACCCGCCCTTTCTTTGAAGATTAAAGGAAGATTAAGAGAGCGGAAGGAATATACGGAAGGTGCTTCCTTTTCCAACTGCGCTTTCTACATCGATCCTTCCGCCGTGGGCCTCTATTATCCCTTTTACAATGGAGAGGCCAAGTCCGCTGCCTACAGTCTGTCCACGGCTTGTATCAACCCGGTAGAATCTTTCAAATATCTTTGGGATCTCTTCAGAGGGTATACCTATTCCAGTATCCCTGACTGTTACTATGGCCTGATTGTTCTCTTCATCTACATTTATATGGATGTTTCCACCAGGTTTGTTATATTTGATCCCATTTTCAACTATATTTGTAAAGACTGCGGTAATCCCCTCTGTATCTCCACGAATAACAACACTCCTCCCATCAAGACTCATCTTTATATCCCTGTTTGCAGCAGCAGGTTCAATAATCTTAATTACATCTTTCATAACCTCCATAAGATCAATCCTTACAGGTTTTAATTTTAGGGTCTTGTTATCAAGCCTTGAGACAATCAGTATCCGGTTGATAATGTCACACATCCTGTTGACACTCTCTCCGACCTTTATCATGGCCTCTTTGTAATCATTGGCAGTTCTTTCCCTGCTTAAAGTTACATCACAATAACTCTTGATTATTGAGGTTGGTGTCCTGAGTTCATGTGAGGCATCAGATAAGAACTGTTGCTGCCTCTGAAAGGCATCTTCTATACGAATGAGCATTGTATTAAAGCTTTCTGCAAGCGGTTTTAGTTCTCTTGCTACTCTAACGTCCTCAATCCGAGTATTCAGGTTTTCTTCTGTTATCTGACCTATCTTCGAAGAAAACATCTTTAAAGGTCTCAAAGACCACCCTGTAATAATAAGGCCTCCTATTGCAGAAAGTACAAAGATCGCAGGGAATACAATAATAACAATATCCCTGAATGATCTCAGGACAGTATACGTATCTTCAAGGGTAACGCCCACCTCCAGTATTAATGTAGATTCATCCGGCAGAACTAAAGACTGCGAAATAAGTCGCAGCGGGACATTATTGGGTCCTCTAATAGTTTTAAATGTTGGTATTGCTGATGCCCCGGCAATAGGAAGGGTTATGTCTGCAAGCCCAAGGGAGGGAGAACGGGAGAGTACCTCACCCTTTAGAGATGTGATCTGGTAGTAATGTCCTGAGAGTCTTTCTGAAAAAATACCAGTAGTAATATTGGCAAGTTCCCATAGTTCCATTGGTAACTGCCCGTGCGATGCCTCCATAATCAGGGGATTTCCAACTGTCTGGAGGGTATGTGTTAGACTCCTGTCCAACTGGTCAAAGATAACAACCTCAAGTTCATAATCTAAAAACAATCCAAGGATAGTGAAGATAAATGAAAATATGATCAGAAGCCAGATAAGGAGTTTAAATTTTATGGAATTAAGCATGAAGATTATATATTATGACCTTTTAACATATATCCAGCGCCGCGGATGGTGTGGATCAATTTATTCTTAAAATCTTTGTCTATCTTATTACGCAGGTAGTTAATATAGACATCAACGACGTTGGAATCCATGTCAGTCTCTTCGTGGTATATGTGTTCTGTTATATCTGTTCTGCTTACGACCTTCTCTTTATTATAAGTCAGGTATTCGAGGAGTGCGTACTCTCTTGAAGAAAGGTTGATGACCTTATCTCCCCTTTTTACCTCATGGCTTGCTGTATTTATTTCAAGGTCATCTATGCGTATCAGGGTCTCTTTAATTACAGACTTACGGCGGATAAGTGAGCGCACCCTTGCGAGGAGTTCGCCGAAATCAAATGGTTTTGTAAGATAGTCGTCAGCGCCTGTATCAAGCCCCTTTATCTTGTCGAGGACTGTGTCCCGGGCTGTCAGAAGTAATACAGGTGTAGCAACACCTTTCTTTCGCAACTTACCTAATAATGTTAATCCATCAATAACAGGGAGCATTATATCAAGTACAATTACATCCGCAGGATAATTTTCAGCCATATAAAGCCCTTCCTCACCATCATGGGCTACCTCAACTGTATATCCATCTTCCTCAAGACCCTGCTTCACAATGGCGGCAAGGTCCCTTTCATCTTCTACTAAAAGGATACGCATATTATGTACCTTTTATTATAAGGTATAGAACATTAAAATATTATTAGAAGGTATTTATGGGCAGGCATCCTTCATTACAAACATTAATAACGCAACAGTGCCCCTATATTGCCTGCCTCTTTGAGTTTTCCGTTCATGTTGATAGCAGATATGACTGCACCTTGGTCAATAGCCCTCTGTATAGAGTAGTCTATTAAATGCTCAATCTTCTCAAGTGAATTAGCACAATACGGACAGGTTTTTATGTCCTGTATAGTCAGAAAACCACATGATGAACATTTAAGACCGGAGGCATTGAATCCTTCCAGATAGATTAAGTGGTGTATATTCCCTGACTGAATCTGTGTGAGGACATCTGCTAATCCTATAGCGGCTGACCCGTTTTTACTTGCCCTTGTTACCAGTTCATCAACGAGCCTCTCTTCAATGGCCTTTTCGCTGCCCCTGATTATCTCCCTGGATTTTTCCAATATCTCATCATTACCTGCATGCATATCTGCTGTAAAAGTACCTGCTATCTTTGATGCAATAGGCTGGGGGAGTATTTTATTAAAAAGGATTACAGATTCTTCAGAACCGCCAACTATGAGATGGGTTACTTCGCCTGCCTTTAATATCTCTTCCATGTGTTTAACAACATCCTTAAGGTGGAAATGTACATGAACTTCAATATGTCTCCTGAACCTGTTTTCATCCCTCCCATACCATCCACCTTTCTTATGTTTGCGGGGGACATCAGGTGTAAAAAGTTCTGTGTATTCAGATATCTCACTGAGCTGGATGCTGAATAACCTTGCATGTTCCCTGTCTACCAGGGCCACAGCATAACTGTGATATTGTTCCAGTATGCTTGCGAGGGGTTTCAGATATGGAGTCTTATCGATTACAACCTGATTTTTAAGTGGAACAGAAAGATGGAAGACATCCCAGAGGTCGGGTTCAGATGAGATTATTATTGCAACCGCCTTTTTAAACTCTGTCTTTCCGCTCTTGATATATGTTTCTATCTTTTTTATATCCTCCTTGACTGATTTCTGATCTGAACTGCTCAGTCTGTCAAATTCTGACTTGGAGAGGTTTCTGAAGTTGATGAAATATTCTCCTTTGGGATTAGTAACAGGATTGACATTCAGGAAGACACTTGTATATAACTTTCCTTCCTCCCTGATACTATTGAGCCGTGTTAAGTCTTCTCTGGTGAACATTGTGATATTCCTCCTCTGTTTTAGTTTTGTGGATTGATTTGCCTTATTATATCATTTTTATAAATTCGTCTTCAGTAATAATCTTTACCCCGAGTTCCTTTGCCTTTTGGGCCTTTGACCCCGGGTCTTTCCCTGCAACAACAAAATCTGTATTTTCACTAACACTTGAAGATACATGTCCGCCCTGGGATTCAACCTTCTCTTTTGCCTTATCGCGTGTAAAAGAGTGTAATGTGCCGGTAAATACAAAGACCCTGCCTGTTAATATCCCCTTTTCTTTTACCCTTTGAAGAGGAGGGAATTTGACTCCGGCACCTTTCAGTCTCTCAATTTCTTTTAGATTATTCTTTTCGCCAAAAAACCTGATTACGCTTTGTGCGATTTCAGGGCCTATAGTTTCTATCTTCATGAGGTCATCTTCCCCGGCTGAAATCAGATCTTCTATTGATGCAAATTCTGAAACAAGGAGTTTGGCTGTCTGTTCACCTACATGCCTGATACCGAGTGCATAAATAATCCTATAAAGCTCCTTCTCTTTGCTCCATTCAATGGCATCAATGATGTTCTGTGAAGATTTGTCTGCCATTCTCTCAAGCGCTGAAAGCTGATCTTTTGTAAGATAATATATATCCGAGATATTTTTTACAAGTCCTTTGTCAACTAACTGCTCTGTTAGTTTTTCTCCAAGTCCTTCAATATCCATTGCTCTTCGCGATGCGAAATGCCGTACACGCTCTTTTAATTGGGCAGGACAGTTGATTCCTGTACACCTGTAATAGACATCTTCTTTCAATACATCTGAGCCGCATACAGGGCATTCATCCGGAAGTTTATACGGGGTTTCCTTACCACTCCTTTTTGAAATTATTACCTTTACGACCTCTGGTATCACATCCCCTGCCCGTTGTACCAGCACCCAATCGCCTGCACGTACATCCTTTCTGTTTATTTCATCCTGGTTGTGCAGGGTAGACCTGCTTACTGTTACACCACCAATCTTAACCGGTTCCATGATTGCAACAGGTGTGAGTATACCGGTACGGCCAACCTGGGCCTCAATCTTTAATATCCGTGTTGTAGCCTGTCTTGGTTCGAATTTATATGCAACCGCCCATCTGGGGCTCCTTGCGACTGTGCCGAGCCTACCCTGGAGATCAAGGTTATTGACCTTTATAACCACGCCATCTATTTCAAACCCAAGTGAGTCTCTCCTGTTCCCAATCTCCCTGTAATATTCAATGGCCTCTCTGATACCATTGCATGGTTTATTCAAAGGGTTTGTCTTAAGACCCCATCTCTTAAGGGTATTTAATATCTCCCGCTGGGTCTCAAAACTGCGGCCGGCGATCTCACCAATTCCATAGAAGAATATGTCAAGGGGCCGTTTTGCAGTAATGCCCGGATCAAGCTGACGTAAAGAACCGGCAGCAGCATTCCTGGGGTTCGCAAACAGGGGTTCACCTCTCTCTTCTCTGTGTCTGTTCAGGTCCCTGAAGTCCTGTAATCTTATGAAAACCTCTCCACGCACCTCTAACCTTGCAGGCCTGGCCTCATATTTTTTTATCAGGTTAAGAGGCAGTGTCCGTATGGTCTTGATATTTAATGTAACATCCTCACCGGTGAAACCGTCTCCTCTTGTAGATCCAACTTTCAGTCGTCCTTCTTCATAAACAACCTCGACTGCGAGTCCGTCCAATTTTGGTTCTGCCACATATTCAATAGATTCGCTTTCAGATAGATGAAGAAATCGTTTTATGCGTTTGTCAAACTCCATTGTCTCTTCTTCTGTCTCTGTATTTGAGAGACTCAACATCGGTATTGTATGGGTAACAGATGCAAATTCCTCCAATGGAGGGGCCCCGACCCTTTGAGTCGGGGAGTACGGAGTTATAAGGTCCGGGCGTTCATTCTCCAGCCTTATAAGTTCTTGCATGAGCCTGTCATACTCTGCATCAGATATCTCAGGGGAGTCCAGGACATAATACAGGTAGTTATGATAATCTATCTCTTCTCTCAGTTCATTTATCCGTTTCTCTACACCCTTTTTATCCATAGGGAAACTCCAGCCATTATATAACACACCTGGTAAAATTAGTAAAATAGGGATGCTATTAACTGTATTGTATTTCTACCGTGAAAGTGGTAACATCGAAAATTAAAAAAACAAAGTAATGACTCCCCCTTTTTCTATAAAGAAGCTGAACCAGCTTATTGCTTTTACCCTTGATGATCAAAGGTTTGCATTATCTATTTCTTCTGTGAACAGAATCATAAGGGTAGTCGGGATCGCACCTTTACCAAAAGGGCCTGATATTGTTATTGGTATTATTAATGTGCAGGGAAATATAATTCCAGTTGTAAATATCAGAAAGAGATTTTGCCTGCCTGAGAGGGATATTAACCTGAATGATCAAATAATTATTACACATACATCAAAGAGGGCTATAGGGATTGTAGTTAATTCAGTTATTGGTTTGATTGAATCTGCTGAAGAGAAGATAGTTACATCTGAGGCTATTGTCCCTGGTATTGATTATGTGGAAGGAGTGGTTAAACTTGAAGATGGTCTGCTCATTATACATGATATCGAAAGGTTTTTGTCTATTGAAGAAGAAGTTGCTATAGATAATGCCGTAAAATAAATTAATTAAATGACAACCATTTCGTCTCATCATCTATCCCGGCTTAGTGAATTTGTTGCATCCGTGATGGGGCTTAATTTCCCTGAGGACCGGTGGTCTGATCTTGAGCGTGGAATTACCTCTGCTGCCCGTGAATTTGGTTTTTCGGATACAATGGTGTTTATTAATCACCTCATATCATCGCCATTAACCCGGGATAGGGTAGAAACCTTAGCAAGTTATCTTACAGTTGGTGAGACATATTTCTTCAGGGATAAGGAAACATTTAATGTATTAGAGGGGCAAATCCTCCCTGAATTAATCAGCCTGAAAGGGAATGAGGGTAAATGTCTGAGGATTTGGAGCGCTGGTTGCAGCACAGGAGAGGAACCATATTCAATAGCAATCTTAATAAACAGATTGATCTTTGATTTAAAGGAATGGAATATCACCATACTTGCCACAGACATCAATCCGTGTTTTATAAAAAAGGCGTTGACAGGGGTTTATACCGGGTGGTCATTTCGTGATACACCAACGTGGGTTAAAGAGGGCTATTTTAAAAAGACAAAAGAAGGGTACTATGAAATCCTGCCCAAAATTAAGAAGATGGTCACCTTTAGTTATCTGAATCTTGCAGAAGATGTTTATCCATCACTTTTGAATAACACCAATGGAATGGACCTGATATTCTCCCGAAATGTCCTCATGTATTTTTCTCCGGACAGTACAAAAAAGGCTGTCAAGGGTTTCTTTAACTCCCTTGTGGCTGATGGCATACTCATGGTCAGTCCTGCTGAGGTTATGACAATACGTTCTGCACAATTTGTTCCGGTAAACTTTCCGGGTGTGACATTATACAGGAAAAACGCAGTGAAAAAAGATATAAATGGTATCAGAAAAAAAGTCAGGGATGACAATCCCCCTCCCTCGATGGGAGGGGGTGAGGGGGAGGGTAAAATAGGGGAGGGTGAACAGAAGGTATTTTCGGATGAAATAGATAATGTGATGGCATCCATTTATAAAGAGGCTAACCTGTTGTATCAGGAAGGCCGGTATTTCGATGCTGAAGATAAACTCACATGGTTATTATCGCATGGCCTGGATAACCAGATGGTTTGCGCACTACTTGCCCGCACCTATGCAAATCAAGGGAGACTCGATGAGGCATTGAAATGGTGTGAAAAGTCATTATCATCTGATATACTTAACCCTGCATGTCATTATCTCCTTGCCACAGTGCTTCTGGAACAGGGGCAGATAGATGAAGCGATTAAATCGCTCAAGAAGGTTCTTTTTCTTGATAATAATTTTATTTTAGCCTATTTTGTGCTCGGCAATATTATGTTAAGCAGGAGCAGGTCCAGGGTCTCCATGAAATATTTTAAAAATGCTGTTGAGCTTTTAACAACTTACATGCCTGAAGATGTACTCCCTGAGTCAGATGGTATAACTGCAGGGAGGCTGCTTGAAATAATTAAATTGATGAGTGATTAACTTTATGGATTGGGAAGAGATATACAGGCGAATTGAGAATGTCCGTCTTGCTATTGAGCAGGGTTTCCAACCGACCGGTGAGGTACTTCAGAGGATACTTGGAGAAAGGGCAAAGATACTTGCCGGAGGAGCAGAAGATAAATCAGAGAGAGGGGAATATCTTGAGGTTGCAGAATTTCTCCTGGCCCACGAAAGATATGCCATTGAGACAAGGCACATACGGGAAGTTTACTCCGTGACTGATTTAACTCCAATCCCCTGTACCCCGCCTTTTGTTTTCGGCATTATAAATGTGCGTGGAGAGATTGTTTCTGTTATAGACATAAAGAAGTTCTTTGACCTTCCGGAGAAGGGGATTACCGACCTTAACAAGGCAATAATACTTCAATCCAAAGA
>Ga0209343_10007351_pt1 | contig 12977 bp, 9 predicted proteins | sample RifCSPlowO2_02_FD_184026 | JGI IMG/M metagenome (GOLD analysis project Ga0209343, IMG submission 184026) | Groundwater microbial communities from Rifle, Colorado - Rifle CSP2_plank lowO2_0.2 (SPAdes) (version 2) | ecosystem: Environmental > Aquatic > Deep subsurface > Groundwater | place: Rifle... | reverse complement strand
GGTTCATGTGGGGCATGGCATGTTTCGGTTCAAAGAGGGGAAGATGAGTACCCGGAAGGGAAATGTGATTTGGCTGGAGGAGGTTTTGACTGAGGCGGTCAAACGGGCCGCAACTCTGGGTAAGGGGGGGAAAAATGACGTCTCACAAAAAGTGGGAATCGGGGCGCTGAAGTGGAATGATTTGAAGGGGGATCCCAAACGGGATATCGTTTTTGATTGGGATGAGGTGCTCAATATGCAGGGCAACAGCGGACCGTATATTCAATATACCTACGCTAGAGCCAAATCGATATTGGGTAAAGCAAAAAATAAAAAGACGACCCTAAAAATGGTGTTGAACGAAGACGAAAATAACATTCTACGAGCGCTATATCGGTATCCGGAGGTGGTAGTGGAAACAGTCAAAAACTTCACGCCGCAAGTGGTAGCGACTTATTTGTTTGGCTTGGCGCAGAGATTTAATAGTTTCTATAACTTGAATAAAGTCATAGGCGGAGAAAACGAGGGATTCCGGCTTGAGTTAGTGTCCGCCTGTTCCCAGGTACTGAAGAATGGCCTTTTACTTTTGGGAATTGAAACGGTGGAGAAGATGTAGGGATATAATTGTCATTATGCTTACGAAAAAAGAATTAATCGATCAATTGGCAGTACTGGTAGCGTGCGAGTCACTGTCTGGAAATGTTACCGAAAATAAGAAGGCTTTGGATCATGTAACGGGCTGGTTGGATAAGTCAGCCTTCGTCAAACGAGTCCAAAATGGGAAGGCGGAAATATTAATTGCCGGAAATATAGATATTTTGACTCCCGACGTGGCTTACTTAGTCCATATGGACGTCGTGGCGGGAACTCCAGATCAGTTCAAGATGAAAATTGATGGTGATAAATTGATTGGTCGGGGAACGAGTGATATGAAGTTTTCTGTTCCGATCGGAATTGCTTTGTTAAATGAACTGATTGGAAATGACAAATTGAATTTTGCTCTAGTGATAACTACGGATGAGGAGGTTGGTGGATTTGAAGGAACTAATTATCTTGTGAATGAAATGGGATATAAGCCTAAATTGTTGATAGTGCCTGACGGTGGAGATAACTTCGTGTTTGTTGATAAAGCAAAAGGCGTTTGCCAGTTGTTTGTTGAGTCAAAGGGTGTCCCCGCACACGCATCTCGAGTATGGTTGGGGAAAAATGCATTGGAACCATTAGTTGAGTTATCTCATCAGTTAATGGTGAAGTACAGAGAAAATAACGCGAGGGAGTCTTGGAAAACGACAATGAATATTGGAGTATTTGAAGGGGGAATAAGTGTTAATCAAGTCTGTGCGAGTGGGATATTGAAACTGGATTTTAGGTTTCCAGAGACAGAAAGTGAAGAGGAGATAACTAAAGAGGTAACAGAATTAGCTAAGAAAATCGATCCACAATTGAAAATCACTTCTGGGGTTGGAGGGTTACCTACCTTTACCGATAAAAATTTGCCTATTGTAACGAAGTTTTTGAAAATTATGGCAAAAGCAGTGGGAAGTGAGATTGCGGTGAAACCGACCTATGGCGCCTCAGACGCACGCTGGTTCTCCGGCCAAAACACGCCGGTTTTAATGATTAAGCCTATCGGAGGAGAGATCCACTCAAATGATGAGTGGATAAGCCTATCATCGTGTTTGAAATTTTATGAAGGTATACACGGTTTCTTATTGGTGTGTTACCGAAACCATCGGTAGATCCTTCTTGGTTTATTGCTAGGATTTATGTTCGATCTGTTGAAAAAGTTAACTGTTTGTATTGTCCAAAGTTCTTTTGTATCATAGAAAATTTTGTTTGGAGAGATGGACTGATTTTATATTTGATCATTGGAATTCTATTCCTAAGCACTATGGTTTGACCCAGAAAGATTTCGCCATATTTTGTTGAGACCCTGATTGTCGCGTTTCTTCTTCGTAGTGAGACTAGGAGGGACAATATTTCGTGGACCGGACCAAAGCGCGTTCGAGAGGTGAACTGTCTTATTCTATTTGAATAACTGGTAAGTTTGGATAATAAATCTGGATTGTTTATTGATATTAATTGGTTGTTTTTTATTCTCACAATTTTGATTTCATCGCCGTGTTCTCCAATTACTTCAAATTTTTCGAGACTAAGTGTTTTAAGTCGTTTGTAATCTAAGCCCAAACCAACGCCATAAACTTGGTTGGAAAGCAAGCCGCTTTCCTGATAGAAATACCAGGAGAGAAAGTCGACCGGATTAGTTACCACCAAAACAGTGCCGTTGAAGTTATTTATTTTTCGTACATCTTTTGCTATCTTATTACATATTTTGGAGTGGGTCAGGATTTTGCGGTGCCTTTCATTCGCGGTATTGAGAATATTAGTCGGGTTATTTTGGTTGAAACAAAGTACGACTAAATCAGACTCTCCAAAGACCTTTTTGGCTGATGTTTCCTGGCTTATTGTGAGTGTTGGGTTTGCACTTTTTAGATCGAGGATGGCACCAGCCAGCTTGTTCTGATTGGGAGAGTAGAGTGATAATGACGTTAACCAAGGTTCTCTGATCAATAAATTGGCGAGATCCTGACCGATTGTTCCCAGTCCAATAATTCCAATCCTAGAAGGTTTTTCCCCATAGAGAGTGTTTTTGATACATCGAAGCCATCTTTGCGGCGTTTGGCAATTTCCTAGACAATAATGAAGTTTGTAAATTTGTTTAAATATGGGATTGGTTAAAAGATGTTTTAGATCTTTGTAACTTAATGGGGTTAATGTTGATCGGTAGAGGATTTTTAGTTGTTTGAGGTTGAGCCTAAACATATCTCTTGGGTCTTTGGGTTTTAGAAAAACAATTTGATCTATTTTCATTGGTTTTTTGTCTTGGTTGTTCTCCTTCAGATTGATATCTGAGGCATAGATATCCCCGTCGTGTAACCAACTTGCAACGAAATCGTTGGCTACTACCCTAAATCCTAATTTTTTGAGTATATGTGCGAGTGTGGATTTACCTGACTTGGAAGCACCACTAATTAGGATTGTGTTGTCCCCATCGGAAATCACGCAAGCGTGTAGTGGAATAATATTGGATGGAAGTCGTTTTGCGATATCCAAACGCAATTCCTTTTTCATTTGAGGGCCCAAGGGGAGAGATTCAACATTAAACGTGTATTGAAGTTTTTTTCCTGGTATGGTGAATTTAATCCTATTTGACATGACTTGCCGTCAATGATACATTAAGATAACTTAAAAAGTTAAGAAAGACCGTGAAAGAGAAACAGTAAGTTGCTTCTAGTGGCAACCGAATTACACTCTGGAGTCGCCTAATCAAAAATTAGGACGGGTAAGCCCGTGATAGCAGAAAGAATGTGTCGCAGTAGCGGAGCATTCGAATTAAGTTCCAACGAGTTCGTTGGAAAAATACAAGGTGGTACCGTCTTCTCCTTGAAGGCCCTTGTCTAATCCTCTATTTTGGGGATTGGGCGAGGGCCTTTTGTTATTAAAGACCAAAACCATGAATATAGAGAAACTTTTGGAAGTTGAGCGGCAAAGAGAAGTTGTAGCGATTCGGGATGAGCTCGAAAAATCAATGGCCCTGGTCTTGAAGGTTAGAGTTTTTGGAGGTGATGACGAGGATGAATTTGGGGTAACACGAGAAAACGGGCGACGTGAGGGTATTTTTAAAACTTGGGCGGTGCCAGTAATACCTTTTTTGGAAGAAGGCATGACAGAATTTTTATCAGAAAGCCTATTGAGAAGAAGGGGTGACGATTTTTGGGAAATGGTAGGGGTAAGAGGCGTGGAGATAACGGAGGATTGGGTTGAAAGGATGAGTGCCAACCCTTTAAAATTTTGGGCAAGTTTGGAAAAATGGCGAGCGTTAACCGAACAAAGCGATGGGCGGTTGGCTAAGATATTCTTAGAGAGGGAACTACCTGGTGATAGAAACGAAAGGGTGGCCGAATTGGTTTGGCGGTTACGAGTAGCTTTTGGGATGGCGGCTCCTTTTTATCACCTGGAGGCATTGGTTGGTGGTGGAAAAAAGTGGTTTAGCCCTGTTGAAGAAAATGGAGAAAATAGCGATGGCGGTGTTTTTGATCTGATTGGAATGGCGTTACCGTCGGCGTTAAAAGAAAAAGTGGTGGCCGGAAGGTTAAATTGGAACGGTCTTAATTGGGACGGGATCAATACTATGGTTGAGGCGGGGACTCTGGACGATCCTGAGATACTGTTGGCCTTTCAGATTGCAAGAAAGGCAGGCGTTTCAATCGAAGATGTAATTTTTGCCGCTAATGCTTTGGAATTTATTCCGGTCAGTGTTGGTGGAAAAAGGGATGATATTGAAAAGACTGAAGCGATAATGGTAGTAACTGATGCATTGAGAGGTGCTGACCTAAGTTCGTCAGTATCAGCAGTGGCAAGGAACATGAATGCGATGATCAGATTCCTTAACTGGTTTCCCCTAAATCATAGAGAGGAGAATTTTAGTGAAGGTTTGAATTGGAGGTATGCCGCGGTATGCGATACGGCTAGTCAATTAGTGGCGGAGTTTGCAAAAGGAGGACTATTTGAACCGGAATTTGATAGGATTTTTGTTGCCGATTTAGCGAGTCAGGTAGCCAGGGTTGATGCCACCTCTGCGAAGGGTAGATTCATTTTGTCTTTAATTGACGAAGGGCACCTGAGCGATCAAGCGACCAATGCCATTGAGTCAAAGAGGGATAAGTTTTTATGGGAGGTGTCGTCCGGGTTGGTGGCCTCAAGTCAAGAGAATGCCCTAATGGATATAAGGAGACCGGCGGTGCGAGCGCTGGTTGGAGGTAAGGCGGCTGGTTTACGTGAGGCGAGCATTGTTTTTGGTGAAGAAGCGGTGGTTCCCGGAAGAGTCATTACTTCGGAGTTTGTTTCTAAGTGGTTACGACAAGATAAAGAAATAAGGAAACTAATGCTTGAGATACAACAACAAGACGACGTTGAAATAAAAATCAGTTCCGCAGAAGAACTTAGACAACGGATAGGAATGAAGCGTTTCCCAAAATGGTTAGAAGATAGAATAGTAAGTGGAGCCGGTGATTGGGAAACTTGGGCCGTTCGCTCGTCTTCATTTGATGAGGATACCATCGACAATGGTGTTGCGGCGGGAGTTTACGAGAGTTATTTGAGGGTAGACAAAAGTGGTTTGTGTAGTGCTACGAAGAATGTCATTGCCTCATTTTTTAGTGAGAAGGCTATTAGTTACAGACAGATGCATGGTCTCTCCGACGACCCCTTAATGGCGGTGATGATTCAACCGTTCATTGAAGGTAACGGTGGTGTTGTCTTTTCCGGTGGCAACGGTCATGACTTTGAAGTAGTAGTGGGTGAAAGCCCTGAGGCGATCGTGTCAGGATCGGAAGGTGAATTTGATTCAGTGAAGAGAGCTGGGGGTACATCAAAAAGTAATTTACGAGCGGGAATAATTAGTGCGGTTGAGGCAGAGGAGATCGGAGAGATGGCGATTCGGGCTGAGGTTGCAACTGGGGGTAAGGTTGACATTGAATTTGTGGTGACTGATACGGGATTGTGGATTTTGCAGATGCGTTCATTGCCGAGTATGGAATCTACACCTCACAAAGATCAAGATCAAATTGAACTTGAAGAAGTGGTGGTGGGTCCAGGAAACGGATGGGCGTTAAGGGGGCCATCGAAGTTGATTGTCTCTTCTGAGGTGGACATTGAAATGTTTCAGGGAGAACTATTTAGAAGATTAGTAATAAATCGCTCACATGTTAAAGAAATAGTTTTATCAAGAAGAATTCCCAGGACCAGTCATTTCGCCAACATTTGTTTGGGTTTAGGTATAAGACTAGTATTTAACGTTTAAAAATGCTTACCCAAACCAAACAGGCTCTATTAGACAAGATTGGCAGGGAATCCGTGTTATTGGATTGGAAAAAAGCATTTGGCGGCAAATCTTTTGGAAATAGACATCTTGAAAGAGTGAACAAGATCGCGCGGTTTCTAAATTCCAAAGAGGGGGGCGATGAGTTTTGCACTTTAACGGGAGCCTGGGTTCACGATGTTTCTTTGGCATTTGGATCCGATGATGATCCTGGGTTCGTCGAAGGACATACAAGAACATTTTTGAATGAATTTAAGGGTTTGACGAGAGAGGAGAAAGATTTAATTGTGAGGTGCGCGGCTGGTCACGAGCGAGGCCAAAATGACCTACCAATTGAGGCGATGATCGTTCATGATTCGGATGTGATAGACAAAAGCGGGATGCTCGGAGTGATCAGGCACGCCTGGAAAATGACAAATATGCTCGAAAATAGAATACTAATGGGAAATAGCGATCTGCAGAAATTATTAATTCATTTGGAAAATAGAGAAGATAAGTTGTTTACAAAAACTGCGATAAAACTAGCAGGGAAAGTGAATCGTTTTCGGGGACTGTTCGCAAATGATAAAAAGTTTGCTCTAGAGATATTGCCAAAAATTTCACAAATGGCGATGGACGGAAAAACCTCTGATTTTATTGCAAACTGGTTAGTTAACAACTATGATCATCCTAGCTTGGATGGTTTGAAGTTGCAATTATCTTGTGATTATTTGAAATAATTAATAATATGAAAAATAATAAGAAGATCGATTTATTTGTGGATCTGAAAAGTAGAGGTTTGATCTATCAAATGACTCCAGGGTTGGAAAAAGCCTCACGAAAGGGGCTAATATTGTATTGGGGTATCGATCCAACCGGGGATAGTATGCATGTTGGACATTTTTTAGGGGGAATGATGGCCAGAAGGTTTTTGGCTGCAGGCCACAAGGTGGTTGTGTTGGTCGGTGGTGGTACTTCAATGATTGGTGATCCATCCGGGAAAAACGAAGAAAGACCAATTTTGTCAAAAGAAATGATTGAAGAAAATAAGAAAAAGTTAAAGAAGCTAATTGAAAAATTACTGGGCATGGAAGAGGGCGCAGTGACAATGGTAGACAATGCTGATTGGTTAGAAAAAATTTCTCTTATTGATTTTTTGAGAGAGGTGGGAAAATACATTCCAATTTCGACCATGTTGGGGAAAGAAATGGTGAAGACGAGGATGGAGTTGGAAACGGGGATTTCCTATGCCGAGTTTTCGTATCAATTGCTTCAGGCTTACGACTATTTCGTTTTGTCTGAAAGAATGAGTTGTAATTTGCAGATTGGTGGATCGGATCAATGGGGCAACATTGTCACTGGTGTAGATTTGATTCGGAAGAAAACTTCAAAACAGGTTCATGGAATGTCTTTTCCATTGGTGGTGGATCCGAAAACTGGCAGAAAGTTTGGTAAATCAGAAAAGGGGGCTTCGATTTGGCTTGAGTCACACAAGACTCACCCCTTTCTATTGTTTCAATTTTTTATGAACACAAGTGATGATTTGATTCCCTTGCTAGTTAATTTTTATTCCTTTAGATCAAAAGCGGAAATTGATCGATTAATCGTAGAGTGGGAGAAGAACAAGGAAGGTAGACTGCTTCAGAGAGAGTTGGCAACGGAAATATTAAATATAGTTCACGGTGAAAAGGCAGTTAGGGAATGTTTAAGGATTACATCGATACTTTTTGATAAAGGTTCCGAGAAAATAACCTTGGAAAATATTAGTTTTATTCAGGGTGCACTGCCAAGTATAGAAATACCCAAGGGACAAAAATTTGTGCCCGAAAAACATTTGGTGGATCTCGGATTGGCCTCCTCAAGGGGTGAAGCTACGAGATTGGTAAAACAAAAAGGAGTCAGTGTTGAGGAAATGTTCGATAAATTTTTGTTGGTGAAAAAGGGAAAGAAAGAATACGGATTGATAAAGATAGTCTGAATGCTTGGACACCAATTCGGTACTTGACAATGAGGCAATTGGCTCGTAGCATGTGGGTCTAGGATGAAAATAAATTTTTCATATTGTTATTGTGTAGTTTGTCTGTGATTCTAACGCGCCATCACCGGCGCGTTTTTTTTGACAAAAATCATTAATAATCAAGTAAGAAAAATGGCCCAGAAGAGAACATTCGAACAGTTGCGGGAGTATTTTGCAGATCCCCAGAGAGTCGAGTCAGTGGTTGATCTGAAAGAATTAAGTGGAAATGCAATCGAGGTAATGGCGTGGATATTCGCGTCTAGAGGAGATATGTCTCGAATGTCTCCGGAAGTTGTAACGTGGTTGACTGAAAGCAGGGAAGTGGAAGGACTTCGGAATGTTCTTGGTCAAATTCTGGAAAGAGAGGTTGAGACCAGAAGATTTGATAATAGATCAATGGCTCAAATTCATCCACAAGGTAGCAAGATCGGGATACTTTCGATGTTAGTGGCGGCTTATATGAACACCAACACAATTGTAAAAGAAGTTTCTCGAGGAGAACACCGTATGGAGTCAGAGGCAACTGCTTGGTTGTGTGAGATGTTTGGTTATGATCCAGAAACTGCAAGCGGTAATATTACAACTGGTGGAACTTTGGCGAACCAATTGGCGTTGTGGGTGGCTCGCGATGCAAAGATCATTGAGTTGGGCGGAGACGGAGATGAGAATCGATCAGTTGGCAAGCTTACGGTGTTGTCCAACTCGTTCTGTCACTATTCTATCGATAAAGTTTGTCATCAGTTGGGGATGAGATTGGAAAAACTCCCGGCGAGTGGATATAAAACCGATGTTGTCGCCTTGAGACAAAAGTTAATTGAGATGGATCCAAAAAAGAGAGCCAAAATTGCGGCGATAGTGGCAGTTGCCGGTGAGACGGAAACGGCTCAAGTTGATGATCTTGATGCAATTGCAGATCTTTGCCAAGTGTTTGGAATTCATCTGCATGTGGATGCGGCTTATGGTGGGCCATTTATACTATCCCGAAAAGGGTATCTGTTTAAGGGAATTGATAGGGCGGATTCGATAACGGTTGATCCTCATAAAATGATGTGGACTCCATATGTCGCGGGGGCGGTGTTATTTAAGGACAGAGCAAAACATGCTTTAGTTCAGAACGGGGCGAGATATTTACAAGTTTCGACGAACAGGGGTTTAACCGGACATCCATCCGAGAGAAATTTTGGATTGTCTGCTCGAGGAGAAGGATCGATGGGTTCGGGTGGGGTTATTGCGACGTGGGCAACAATAAAACTTTTTGGCAAGGAAGGCTTAGCTTCTCTTCTAGATCATACTTTGGATGTGGCGGAGTATGCCTTCGTCAGAGTTGGAGAGTCAGAAATTTTGAGGACCAGGCAAGAACTCGAATTGAATGAATTTTTGATCGGACTAAACCCGCAGAACGAAGTGTTGGGAGGATTGAGTAGAGAGAGATACAACGAGATCATGTTCTTTGCCAAGGTTTATGCCGATCAAGTGTTGGGGACTTACATATCTCTGAATGAAGACATAGATGGAGGTCGTCATGCATGGAGGTTTATCGTGGTCCATCCATATACGACAGAAGCGGACGTCGAGGAGTTGTTGGGGAACCTTGAAGGTACCGTAACCAGACTGGTAAACGGTGATCCCAGTCTGGAGGCAGAAATAAATACGATTATTGAAAGAGAAAGGGATTGGATTTAACCTATGACTGACCAGACGCCGTATAGGAAATTGTTTAGAGATCAGTAGCCGAATTCGGCGCTGACTTTTGGCGGGATGATCTTGGCGAGCTGTTTCGGGGTGAGACGAACATAAATGTCGAGAACGTCGTAGGGATGGCTGTCATCATACTCGGACACGGAGAGGGCGGTAATGGGCGCTTCGAGCTGGTAGCCGAGGTGGGTATAAAATTTGAAAGTGACGTCCTCTTCTCCTTGAGTCGCCTGTTGAAAACGCAGCAGCCGGTCTTTGCCGGCGCCTTTTTCTATTTCCACGCTAGTGTAAAAAATGTCGCCGTCGACGGCTTCAAATTCCGGTTTGGAGATACTAGCTAGGACAAAAGCCTCTTTTGCCATTTGGCTGATGATAGCACTAAATAGTAGAATAGGGCTTATGGAAGAAAATCTTGATCCAAGAGACCATCGGGTTATTGGACGTGAACTAGATCTATTCACTTTTTCCGATACGGTTGGCAAGGGTCCTGACTTCGCCAATTACGTACCCCAACCGAGTTTCGCTATTTTCAACAAGTCTTTTGTCCTGACTTCGCCAATTACGTACCCCAACCGAGTTTCGCTATTTTCAACAAGTCTTTTGTCTCTTGATTTTGGATTTCACTGTATTTTGAGATCCGCTCTCTGTTTACAGCATCTTCGATGATCACCTCCTTCATCTGATCCAAAAGCCATAACACTTTTTGTATGGAGTGACTGCTAGTTTTCTCCACCAGTTTGATCATGGCCAGACCGGCAAAGACAATCGCCAAATGAGCTTCGATTTTTTCCCTGACGGTATGGAAAATTGGTCGAGCCTTCAGGTCCGACTTACTTATCCTAAAACTCTTTTCCACTTGCCAAAGAGAACTGTATTTCTCCACAATTTCTTCATTAGTTAGGTTGGCCGCATTGGTCACATATCCTTTAAGCCCCTCCATTTCCTTCGCCTTTTGGATATTGGTTCTGTCTAGTTCCCATTTTTCCTTATCTGTTTTTCGCAGAAATTTGTACCGTCTGCCAACAACAGCGGGATGGCTTAAGACAAAGGCGGCTCTTTTTATTTGCTTCTCGCGATCCGACTTGTCCTTACTTGCTCTTTTACTATTGTAAGAAACAATCAAAAACCGATCATTGCCAAAACTGAATCTTTCCAACGTTCCGTCTATCTTGGCGACAGAGATGACTTGCGTCCAAAGAGAATGGGGCAAATTCCCCAATCTGGCTCCGACGATGTAGGAGAGGTTATTCTTTTCCAACTCCTCCATATTTGCCTTACTCACCATAGCACTGTCGGCCACTACCACCAAATCTTTCAAATGGTGATTTTCTATTGTCGTTTTTATGCACGGTAGCATCAGGTGGCCTTCAAACTTGTTCCCGGGAAAAACCCGTAAGTGAAGAGGGAAGCCGTCGGCAGTGACGGTTAAAGTGACAATCAGTTGCGGTTGATTGGCCTTATTGTCTTTGGAAAAACCGCATTTCCTAAAGTCGTCTTCAGCAAAAGATTCGTAGTAAAGCGTGGTGACATCAAAGAACAAAACAGAGATTGTTGGCCCAGATTGGGCAAATGTCGTCACTTTATCTTCCAAAATGTTTTGGTATCCCAAACAGTAACTTTTCTCCAGGCATCGATACAGACCGGACAGAGAGTAACGTTTGTCCAATTTACTTTCCAGAAAATCTCTTGTTTTAGCCTTACTTGCCGGGAAGATTATTCTGGCAATTACCAAGTCGCGGAAACAATCGTCTTTAAGGCCGTCAAAATTCAAAAGATGGTAAAAATGGTTAAGAAAGTCAAACTTCACAGAATCCAAAACTTTAAGGATGTGAAACCGCGAAAGAATCTGCCTCATTTCGGATTGGGAATATCGGTTATCAAAAAGAGACAATTTCCCAGATTCTATTCTTTTTCCTTCGATGAAGTTGCTGGCCAGATCAATTAGCTGTTTGAGTTCTAATTCGTTTCTAGCCGTCCCCAAATGCTTTACCACCCGATTATCCCTACCGACTTTTTGAACAACTTGGATTTGCTGGTTCCCGTTTCGACTTTTAATCTTTCTTATGAACACCCCACTATTTTATCCACAAAATGAAACGTACCCCAACTGAGCCAAAAACCTCCTGTTTCTAAGGCTAAACATCAATCAGAAAAAGGGCGTGGCGAAGTCAGGAAGATTATGTCGATTTATTTTTTCTCTTAAAACAGTTTCCCTTGACTGAGATTATCCTCAAAACAAATGAAATATTCGGGCCGGAATTTAACGAAAAACTTTTCAGGGTACAACTTTCATATTTCAAGGATATTGATCACTCTGAAGATGTGTCGTATATGCCCGGACACGAAACCAATCAAGAAAAAATAGAAAAATATTTAGACGAAGTAAGCCTCTAGTGGGAATCGACCAACAACCTGCGCCTCCAAACAATGCCGGCAACAAACAAGCCTATCCCCACTATAAATAAAGCATAGGTCGGCGTCAATATGCCGACCACCGGCAAACCGCCGCTGGTTGCCGTCGGCGTCAACGTCGGCGTTGCCGAAGGCGTTGCGCTAAAAGCGGGCAAGCCTCCCGTCCCGGCGGCGACAATCACAAAACCCCGGCTGAATTCTGAATCGACATTATTTTCCTTGAACCGCAATTTAATGGTATGACTGCCCAAAGACAGTTTTATTGGCGCTGACCAGGACCAGGCGCCGCTGGCCGCCACCGTTGCCGTCGCCGTCTGGCCACTGATATCAAGAATCAGTTTGATTGCTGTTCCGACCGTCCCGGTTCCCAAAAACTCCGGCGTTTGTGTCGCCAGACTTTCGCCTTCCGTCGACGGATTAAGCAACTTCACCGAGAAAGTCGCCTCGGGTGACTGGCTCAAATCGGAAAGAGTCGCAAATCTGCCTGTTGATCCACCACCCGACAAATCAGAGATGATTGGCGCTACTTCCCCGGTGGCAAAATTATGTGTCTTCCCGAGGGTAATTTCCGGTACCGGATTGTCAGTTGCCGTATTGGTAATTGCCGTCGCCGTTCCCGAAGTCCCCGCCTGAACAAAGACGGTGATTGTTTCCACTGCCGGATCATAGGCGACAAAATTACCACCGGCATTTCTGGCGTTACTTAGCGCTATTCTCCACGAGCCATCGGTATTGGTCAGCGTCGACAAGGTCTGTGCCCCCGTAATTTCGGCGTAGACCATCGCGCCTCCCGCCCCCGCCCCCGCCGCCGTCACAATCTTGCCGCTGATGACATCCTCGGCCGGCGCCGCCGCTTGCAGTGTGGTTCTGACCTGATACGGTCTGCCGCCATCGTTGTAGGTCTGCGACCCGGACCCGATTTCAAAATAATAAGTTTTGTCCGGCGTCAGCCCGGTCACGTCCACGTAGTGGGTGGTGTATTGATTCGTCGTTCCCGAAATTTGGTCCCGCGTG
>Ga0209343_10007349_pt1 | contig 12979 bp, 10 predicted proteins | sample RifCSPlowO2_02_FD_184026 | JGI IMG/M metagenome (GOLD analysis project Ga0209343, IMG submission 184026) | Groundwater microbial communities from Rifle, Colorado - Rifle CSP2_plank lowO2_0.2 (SPAdes) (version 2) | ecosystem: Environmental > Aquatic > Deep subsurface > Groundwater | place... | reverse complement strand
GGTCAATAGCAGCCATAAGGAATTCCATCTCAGGACTGAACCAAAATCCGTAATAAATTATTTCAGAGAGTTTTGCGCTTAACATATCCCTTAATCTCATTACTTCTCTGTCCATTGCAATTCCCTCTATGTCACGGTGCGCAATATTTAATATTGTGCCGCCTGGTGTTTCATAGACTCCTCTGGATTTGATGCCAACAAAACGGTTTTCTACCATATCTATTCTGCCAACTCCATTCTCGCTTCCAATCTTATTAAGATAAGTAAACAATTCTAGCGGGGTTGTTTTCACAGTGCCGTCAATCAGATTTTTCACTTTTACAGGAATTCCATCTTTGAAAGTTAAACAAATCTTTGTTTCTTTGTCAGGAGCTTTTTGCGGGGATGTTGTTCTCGAGAACACATCTTCTGATGGCTCATGCAAAGGATCCTCTAAAATTCCAGCCTCGTGGCTGATATGCAGTAGATTCTCGTCTTCGCTGTATGGCTTTTTTATTGTTGCTTTTATTTCTATGTCATACTTTTGCGCGTAATTTATCATGTCTGTTCTTCCCTTAAACTCGTCAAGGAACTGCTGCATTTTCCATGGAGCCAAAACTTTTATTTTTGGATTTAATGAGTAGTATGACAGCTCAAATCTGACCTGATCGTTTCCTTTTCCTGTTGCACCATGTGAAACATACTCTGCATTTTCTATCATTGCAATTTCTATATGCTTCTTTGCAATGATTGGTCTTGCAATTGCTGTTCCTAAAAGATATCTTCCTTCATAGATTGCATTTCCTTTGAACGCAGGGAAAATAAAATCTTTTACAAACTCTTCCTTAAGATCTTCTACATAAACCTTAGAAGCACCTGTTTTCATCGCTTTTTGTTTTATTGCCTCAAAATCTTCCTGCTGACCTATATCAGCGACGTAAGCAATAACTTCATAGCCCTGATTTACCAGCCATTTTAAGATTACTGAAGTATCTAATCCCCCGCTATATGCTAAAACAACTTTTTGTTTCATTTTAATTCCTCCGTTCTTCTTCTACAAATGGATCATATCAATCCTTCTTTTTCATCAATCCCTAATATTATATTCATATTTTGAACAGCTTGCCCTGATGCGCCTTTGACAAGATTGTCCAGTACAGTTACAATAACTAACTGATTATTCTCATCAATCTCAAATCCGCCTATTATACATTTATTAGTGCCCTGAACTTTGTGTATGTCAGGTATATCGTCTACAACCTCAACAAATGAGCTTTCTTTGTAAAAACTTTTTATTTTCTCTTTTATTTCAGCAGCATCATAATTTTTTTTCAATAAAACATGCGCTGTAATCATCATTCCCTGAAATGTGTCAATAACATGCGGCGTAAAACTTAATTTTGTTTTGATAAATTGTGAAATCTCATACTTGTGCCTGTGGGTTGTCAGATTATATGCAATAATATTATCTTTTATTGTATTTGGATCTTTTGCATAAACTGACGATTTTCCAGCGCCTGACCATCCGGATTTGCAGTCGAAAACAATATACTTTGCTAACTTTTGTATAGGATAAGTGCTTAGAGTCATTCCTGTTGCATAACATCCGGGATTTGCAATTAATTCTGCTTTTTTGATTTTATTTCTGAAAAGCTCAGGCAATCCATAAACTGCTTTTCTCTCTTTATCATTATGCTGAACTTTGCCACTCTCTTTATCATTTTCTTTATCACAATGCTTGATATTGTACACTTTTTCATAAACTTCAGGATCCTTAAAGCGATAGTCTGCGCTTAAATCAATAACTTTAATATTTGCATTAAGCAATTCTGGCGCTAATTTCATCGCTGTTCCATTCGGCACTGCTAAAAATACGACGTCAACATTCATGCTTTTGATTTCTTCAATTGAATAATTGGTGAATATATTGTCTCCGCTAAAATCTTTATACAACTTATTAACCTTCTGTCCTGCATATGTTTCGCTGTTTAAAACAACAAGCTGAACAGAGTTATGCTTAGTCAATCTTTTTATCAATTCGTATCCTGTGTATCCGCTTGCCCCTATTATTCCAATATTGTACATTTTTGTTTCCTATTCTCACTTATCTAACTTTTTTTTAATTCATCATAAATTAACCAAAACGTCATTCAGTATCTTGACTGCAGCGTCGACATGTCTCTTCTTTGTTATCAATGGCGGCAAAAATCTTAATGTGTTCTCTGTTGCATTATTGATTAATAAACCTTTCTCCATGCATTTCTCGCAAATTTTTTTTGCGTTTATTTTTTCCACTTTTTCGTTGTTCTTATTCTCATTATTATTATCATCCTTATGATTATTATTGTTAAGATTAATATTATTATTGTAACTATTAGAGTTATTATTTTTATTATCACAAATTTCGTCTATCTCAGCGCCAATCATCAATCCTTTTCCTCTCACTTCTTTAATATGGGGCAGCTTTTTCAGCTCTTTTGTCATGTATTCTCCTATCTTTACAGCATTTTCCATTAATTTATTTTCTAAAACATAATCAATTGTTGCATTTGCAGCTGCGCATGCCAGATTATTCCCTCCAAATGTTGATGCATGGTCGCCTTTTTCAAATTCATAGTTGGATATGCACACACCAATAGGAACACCGTTTGCCAGTCCTTTTGCCAGGGTTACAATATCTGGTTTTATCTCGCTGTGTTCATAAGCAAAAAATTTGCCAGTCTTCCCGTTTCCCGACTGGACTTCGTCAAATATCAGTAAAACTCCTTTTTTTTTGCAAATCTCTGAAACATTTTTTAAATAATCTTCATCTGGAACAATTACTCCTGCTTCTCCTTGTATAGGTTCAATCATTACAGCCGCTGTTTTATCTGTTATTGCATCTTCAATGGCTTTTATATTGTTATATTCGACAAACACAAACCCTTCAACTAAAGGCATGAACGGCTCTTTGTATTTTTGTTTCCATGTTGCTGCCAGGCTTCCGTGTGTTCTTCCGTGAAACGCATGCTCGCAGACGATAAAATGCGTTTTTTTAGTGATTTTTTTCGCAAGTTTTATTGCTGCCTCATTTGCCTCGGCACCTGAGTTGCAAAAAAAGCATTTTTTTAATCCTGAAAGTTTAACTAATTTCTCTGCAAGTACAACCTGCGGCTCTGTATAATACAGATTGCTCACATGTATCAATATTTTTGCTTGCTCTGCGATTGCTTTGCAGACTTTTATATTCGAATGCCCAACAGAGACGCATGCAATCCCCCCAATGAAATCAAGATATTCTTTGCCATCTTTGTCGTATACATAAACTCCTTTGCCTTTATCTATAACTAGATTAAATCTGCCGTATGTCTGCATGATATATTTTTTTTCATTAAATTTTAATTCTTCCTTGTTCATTTTGATTACACCAATATGCATTACACTTTTTTTAATTAACTTTAATTATTCATTTTTCGTATTTGTTTAGTTCTTGGGCGAAGCCACACGTCTCATGATGAAGTTTAGTTTAGGATTACAATATTTATTTTTCTAATAAACCCCTTTAAAAAAAACTCTAAACTAAAATCATGAGACGGTGGACTGCGCCCCCAGTACGGATTGTGAGCGGTCAAAAAACATTAACCAGCTAAACAAATACCTTTTTTCTAATATTAATTATATCAATTCTCAATGCCCATTCTTGACAATTTCTGTTCCAATTCCCTCATGTGTGAAAATCTCAAACAAAAGCGAATGAAATATTGTTCCGTTGATTAAATGCGCTTTTTTACATCCATGCTCAACTGCCTCAATGCACGCCTTAACTTTTGGTATCATCCCTTCTGTGATTATACCTTCTTCTATGTACTTTCTTGCGTCACTAAGTGATAAATGCGAAAGCAGTTCCCCGTTTTTATTAACGCCGTCAACATCTGTGAGTATGGTAAACTTTTCAGCATTGAGAGACACAGCAATCTTTGCTGCGCTGGTATCAGCGTTTATATTATAAATTGTTTTTTTTCCGTTATCATCATCGCATACACCTATGCCTATCGAGGAGATTACTGGAATTTTGTCTTTCGCAATTGCTTCGATTATCTTTTCTTTGTCAACGCCAATTACCTCGCCAACCAAACCAAGATTCTTGTCTCTTAATCTTGAAATTAAACAGTCATTTATTTCAACAGACGCAACATTCAGCTGCCACAAATTCTCTCTTATTTCAGCATTTATATTTTTGAAAATCTTTTGGACTATTTTCATTGTTGCGTCGTCAGTTACTCTTAGGCCGTTGACAAATACAGGTTTCAGCCCAGCAAGTTCCATTTCTTTTGTTATCTCGGGCCCGCCGCCGTGAATAATGACTGGTTTTACACCAAAATATTTTAGCAATGCAATATCTGTTATAACCGCTTTTTTCAACTCTTCACTTCTCATTGCCTTGCCGCCGTATTTTACTACCACAATCTTGTCTTTGAATCTTTGAATGTAAGGCAGGGCTTCTTCAAGGAATTCTGTTGCTTTTTCTACAAGTTGTTCTTTCATTTCTTCCAACTCCTTCTTTTCCTAATCTGCATATAATAATTATAATCAACTAATGATAATAATTATCTTGATAATTATTATTTCATCATAATTTTCATGTATGATAATGCGCATTAATCTCAATATATTTTTCAGTCATGTCGCAGCCGTATGCAGTTGCTGAACAATTTCCAGATTGCATATCAATTATAATTTTTAATTCTTCCTTGCACATGATTTCTTTTATTTTTTCATAATCAAAATTCGCAGTGACTCCGTTTTTCACTATAATCTCATTTTTCACAATTGTTTCATTTTCAACATTTTTGTCATCTTTGCTTTTGCTTTCAAAATAAACATTAATTTTTTCTGCATCAAATTTTATTCCTGTATTTCCAAGTGCGCACAAAATTCTGCCCCAGTTTGGGTCATTTCCATAAACAGCGCATTTGACCAGGTTTGAGCATACAACTGATTTGGCCAATATTTTCGCGCTTGTCTCATCTTTTGCGTTTTTCACATATACTTCCATCAGTTTTGTTGCGCCTTCACCATCCTTTGCTATCTTTTTTGCCAGTTCTGTGCAGACAAAGTTTAGCGCATTCTGAAATTTCTCGTTGTTAACCCTTCCTGCATAGCCATTTGCCATAACAATGCACATGTCTGAGGTGGATGTATCCATATCAATAGTAATCATATTGAATGAATTTGTTACTGCTTTTTTTAGCATAGCATCCAATTTCTCGCAAGGAATTTCTGCATCAGTACAGACAAATGCTAACATTGTTGCCATGTTTGGATGTATCATGCCCGAGCCTTTTGCAATCCCTGCAATTGTAAAATTATCTTCTTTGACACAAATCTCTTTTTTTACTAAATCTGTTGTCAGGATTGCTTCAGCGATATTGCATGTTTTAGGATTATGAATTACATCGGCTAAATCTTTTTTTATTCCAATAACGCCTTTTTTTATTTTTTCCATCGGCAGGTATGCTCCAATTAATCCTGTCGACGCTACAAGCACATTTTCTTTGTCAATATTATTTTCTTTTGCAACTAATTCGCACATTTGTTTTGCGTCATTAATTCCTTTTTCACCAGTGCATACATTTGCTATGCCTGAATTTATTACTATTGCCTGCGCTTTTCCATTTTCTAAATGCTCCTTTGTGACAATCAACGGCGCTCCTTTCACACTATTTTTCGTATACACAGCACTGGCGTTGCATATCCTGTCAGAGTAAATTACTCCCAAGTCTAATTTTCCCTTTTTGATGCCAACTGCTCTCCCAACAGCGCTGAATCCTTTGACGTTTGTTATATTCCCATCTATTATTTTCATTTTAATTTTAACACCCTTGTTTTTTGTTCGAACCTCAATAATTTTTAGTAGATTTAATAATAATAATTAATTTAATACCCCACATTTTTACAATTTGTTTGGAACAATTATTTGAACTTTAAACCAAATGATGAGCTTATTCTTAAAAGTAGTGACCTGTCTCGAACAAAATATTCATAATTGTTCTATTTAGAACAAAATCGTTAAATTTATATACTTCTTGTTCTTTTTACCTTCTATGCAAACAGCGCCTAAAACAACCTCAACTTCAACAACAGAATTAACAGAGAGATATATCAACGAACACATCAATATTAAAGACTGCTTAAAGAAAGGTGTAATTAACTATTCAAAGCTCTCAAGAAAAATTGCAAAAGACCTTGGACTTGAAAAGAAAACAAGCATGGAAGCTATTCTGATAGCATGCAGAAGATATGCATTAAAAATATACAAAGAGAAAGACAGCGAAGAAAAGGTTCTGCAAATCTTAAAAAAAAGTGAGCTGGAAATAAAAAACAAAATCCTTGCAGCAATTATTGACAAAAAGATATATATGGAGAATCTTATCAGTATTGAAAAGAAAATCAGGGGAAAGGCAGACACCTTCTATGCAATTGAAGGAACAAGTGTATTCACTGTTATTGTTTCAGAGAAATATCTTGAAGAGCTGAATACGCTTTTCAAGCACAATGTTGTTAAGGTATCAAAGAACCTCGCAATGATCACAATAAAAAGCGGCGAAGATTTGGAAAGTACACCAAATGTCATTGCTTATTTATATTCCTTATTTGGAGCGCACAAAATCAACATTGTTGAGACAATGAGCTGCTGGACAGATACTATTTTTGTAATCGCAGAAAAAGATATCCCTAAGACAATGGAATTCCTGAGATTTTGTTGATTTTTTTAATCCTCTTCTAATCTGTTTAGTTCCTGGCATGTCCAACAAAGTTCACTATGAAAACTAGGTGCTGGGTGATAGTTACGATGAATTATCGCCGCTAGCACCTAGCACCCAACACCTAGCACCTTTTTTAATTTTTTATATGACAATGGCTGCGCCCACAAACGTGCTGGAAGCGGAAAACTGGATTGTGAGCGGTAAAAAGAAGTTAAGACTACTAAGAAAAAGGACATCAACTAAACAAATACTAATCTTCTAATTTGTTTAGTTGATTTAACAAAAGAAATTAAACAAATACTAACATTCTAATTTTTATTCATCTTATTCCTTATGTGCCTGTACACAAAATAACCGCCAGCTATTGCAAGTATTATCGCTGTTGGTACAGATATGTATTCAGAATAATGTTTTACAATCTCCCAATTTTTGCCCAACAAAAAGCCCATATACGCCAGAAATGTGTTCCAACCTGCTGCGCCAATAATTGTGTAAAAACAAAATTTTTTAAGATCCATTTTTCCTATTCCCGCAGGGATTGAGATAAGATGCCTTACTACAGGGATAAATCTGCTGATGAATACTGTCTTTTCTCCTTTTTCACTGAACCATTTCTCTGTTTTCATAAGATCTGTTTCGTCGAGAAACATATATTTTCCAAATCTTAGCACAACTTTATTTCCGCCGTATTTTCCTATATAATAAGAAATGAGCGAACCAACCAAACTTCCCAAAGTACTAAAGATAATCACCAAAGGAAAGTTCATCTCTCCTCTAGCAATTAAAAATCCTGCAAACGGCATAATTAATTCAGAGGGAATAGGGAAAACCATGCTTTCAAGAATCATCAGGAAAAATACTCCCCCATACCCTAAGAATGAAATAATGTTCATGCTCATTAATCCGATGTATCCCAATGCTTCAGAGATTATGCTCATAATAAGTTAAAGCATTTTATTTATTTATAAAATTTCTTCTTTGGAAAAGCGAATACTCTGACCTTAAGGTCACAGATGAAGTCTTTTCCAAATTTAAAAATGGCAACAATCTGCAACCTTTAGGTTGTAGTTGTTGCCATTTTTTTTATTTCAAACTGTAAAAACAGGACATTTCAATAAATAAAACACAATAAACAACAACTAAAATAAAAAATAAAGAACAAAGAAAACAAAAGAATAAATTATTAATACATAGGCATATCGCCGCCCATACCGCCCATTCCTGGCGGCATTTTATCTCCGCCTGCTGATGGTTTGCCTGATGCAATCACGTCATCAATTCTCAAGATCATCTGCGCGACTTCTGATGCTGAGCTTATTGCCTGTGTTTTTATTTTTAATGGCTCAATAACATTATTCTTCCATGCATCCATTACTTTGCCGCTGAAAACATCAATGCCTGCCCATTTCATGCCTTTGTCGTGTGCAGATTTAAGTTCAGTAAGAATATCTATTGGATCAATGCCTGCGTTTTCTGCTAGTGTTCTTGGAATTACTTCGATAGCCTCAGCAAAGCTGTTAACAGCTAATTGCTCTCTTCCGCTTAATGATTCTGCATATTTTCTTAATTCTCTTGCAAGTTCCATTTCAGGAGCGCCTGCACCAGCTACAACACCGCCGTTTCTTAATGCTGCAGTCACATCGCCAATGCCGTCTTCAATTGCTCTCTTTACTTCGTCTGTAACATGCTCAGTGCTTCCTCTTAACAATAAGGTTACTGATTTAGGATTTTCACATTCTTTGACATAAGTCATGTCTTCATCGCCAATCTTTTTCTCTTCTACTATACCTGCTTTTCCTAAATCATTTACATTTAAATCATCAAGATTAGTTGCAACCTTTGCGCCTGTTGCCCTTGCCAATGCTTCCATGTCTGATTTTTTCACTCTTCTTATTGCAAGAATATTTTTCTTTGCCAAAAAATGCTGTGCCATGTCATCAATGCCTTTTTGGCAGAACACTACATTTGCACCAGATTTTGCAATTTTCTCGACCATGTTCCTTAACATTCTTTCTTCCTGATCCATAAATGCCTGTATTTGTGAAGGGTCACTTATCTGAATTTTTGCCTCAATTTCTGTATTTTTTATTTCAATTGCTGAATCTATCAAAGCAATCTTTGCATTTTTGACCATCCTTGGCATTCCAGAATGAACCTTTTCCTTGTCGACAAGTATGCCGTTAATAAGCTCTGAATCCTCAACACATCCTCCAGTTTTCTTTTCAATCTTTATGTTGCTGGTGTCTATCAATAATTTGCCATTTTCTTTTTCCATGACAGACTTAACTGCCTTGACTATTAAACTGGACAATAACTCTTTTGATGTTTCTGCGCCTTTTCCTGTCATTGCAGTCATTGCAATATGTCTTAAAAGTTCCTCATCATTTTCAGTTACTTTTTCTGCCATTTGATTAAGAATAATCATGGATTTTTCTGCTGCTAATCTATAGCCTCTTGCAATTACAGTTGGATGTATTTCCTGCTCAAGCAGAATTTCTGCTTTTTTAAGAAGTTCGCCTGCAATGACAACTGCAGTTGTTGTTCCGTCTCCGACTTCATTCTCCTGTGTTTTTGCAACTTCAACAATCATTTTTGCAGCAGGATGTTCAATGTTCATTTCCTGCAAGATTGTGACGCCGTCATTTGTAACCACAACATCGCCCATACTGTCAACAAGCATTTTGTCCATGCCTTTTGGCCCTAATGTGGTTCTTACTGTTTCAGCGACAAGCTTTGCAGCCATAATGTTTGTTCTTTGCGCGCTTCTGCCTGTTGTTCTTTGTGAACCTTCCGGCAAAATAAAGATTGGTTGTATTTGGTTTGTCATATTCTCTGCCTCCGTTATTATTTTATGTTAATTAAATCTTATCTTCTATCTATACCCAATAAGATTTTGACACCTTTTAATAGTTTTTTGGAATAGAGGGTTATTTATAAAGATTATGGATACTTACACATAACATTTTGTCTATCATTAAGTAGTAAAAATATAAAGATTTATAAATAAGTGTGTTTTAATTCTTCAAAGTGCGGAAATAAAATGAAAAAAACACTTAACGCATTAATAGCAACATTAGTTTTGGCAGGTACTGGTTTTAGTAGTGTTGGCTGTAGTGGTGCTATTGCCACCCGTATTACCCAACATGCAGATGATAATCCAGAAAGTATTGAAAATTGTGTTGAAAATTCAGATTCCAAAAAATCACCTAGTATTGAAGATTCAGACTCTAAAACCCCAGAAGAATGTTATTGCCTGAAAGAAAACGAGCATGTTTTACCGAATAAAGTAGTAGAGAATTTTCTTTCTTTGGTATTTGGTGATGCAAGGGCACATTTGTATCTGGCATACTATTTTAATGGTCATGAGTTGCATCCTGACGCCAAAACCGAAATGGTTGAAATTGAAAAAACCTTCTACAAAAAAATGTCAGGCCTTGGATATTCACCAGAAGAAACTTTGTTGTATTTAGTTGTCTTAAATCAACCAAGTGGTATAGTTATTAAAGAATCTTCTTTTAGAGAACCTGTTTCCAGTTCAAATTCATTTAAAGATACTCTTGAGCATGAGAGAATACATTATGAATTTGATAAAAGGCCAAGACAAGAAAAGGAAATGCTTCTTTCTTTTCACCAAGAAATAATTAGAAGAGATGATGTATGGAACAAGTTCTCGCACATGATGGGATTAGTGTTTTATAATAATAATTTTGGAGATGGTGAATTTGTTGCTCATTTAGTTCAGAGGGCTTGGTACTTAGTCGACTCTGTAAAAACAGAATTTCCAAGAGAGTATGATGTTCTGCGTGAGATAAGAGAAGCAGCAGAAGCAAAACTGTGTGAGTGTGATTTTGTTGTTAAATAAACTTCTTGCAGGGGTTCTTTATCTTTCACCATTCCCCAAAAGTAATAAACAATTATAAAGGCTAAGTATTCTAATTAGATAAAGGTAGATAAAGATAGGTAAAAATCTAAATTTAAGCACAAATGTGAATTGATAACAAAAAAATAACTGACGAAGAACAAAATAACAAACAAATAACAAATTAATAACCATGAAATCAAAAATCGAAAAAAAAGATGTGCCTTTGGCAGCAAAGTATCCTCGAGAGGATTATGACATTGCGAGGAAATTTGCGTCTGCCACATTTAAAGAATTCGGCGCTTTTATCCGCGCAATAGTTATCTTTGGCGGCCAGACAGATTCTTCAAAAAGCGACATTGATATTCTTATTATTGTAGATAATGTTACATTCTATTTAACACCAGAAATAATAGAAACATACAGAATTGTTGTGGAAAAGGTTGCGAGGGAAACATCGCTAAGACTCCACGTCACAACACTGAGATTTACAAGTTTCTGGGAATATATGCGCGTTGGCGATCCCTTGGGTGTAAATATCTTAAGAACAGGCATTGCTTTGGTCGACACAGGTTTTTTCTATCCATTACAGCTTTTGTTGTACGAAGGCAGAATAAGACCAAGCCAAGAAGCAACAAACGCATATTATGCGCGAAGCGCTTCTGTGCTGCATAACTCGCAAATGAAAATTCTTCAGGCAGCAATGGATTTATACTGGTCTGTGATAGATTCAGCTCATGCTGCTTTGATGAAATTACAGGAAATCCCGCCGTCGCCAAAAGATATTCACGAGCACATTGAAAGAAAGCTTGTCAAACAGGGCTTAGTAAATAAAAGATGCCCGTCTATAATGCGGGAATTCTATATTCTTTCCAGAAAGATTCTGCACAGGGAAATAATTGAAATGTCTGGCAAAGAATGGGATCATCTGCTTGAAAAAGCGAAGTTCTTCACAGAAGAGATGAAAAGAGTAAGATAGTTTCAGGTTAATCATTCTTTTGTTATTTAGTAGATGTCTTTCAATACATTAACTTTTTAAAATCTTACTCTTTTTCTAAATGTATGATTTATACCCCCGCTTTCAACAACGACAAAACCCAATGCTTATCTAAGATGAAGAATATTGACAAATCAAAGAAGGGCAGTGTAGATGCGTCAATAATACCGCTCCTTAAACTTATTAATTCAAAAAAAGATTATTATACTACCTCTTCATGTTCTGGTAGAATTATTGTCATGTCTATTCCTCCTGACGGAAAAAAACTTAACACAAAATGGTTGTTTGTCAGTCATGATACTATTAAATTTGAAGAATTTAAATTTAACTTTCCATTGCAAAAAGAATTGTCAAAGAAAAGCAGCATCGGCGAATCAACTTATCTGAGGTTTGAGCCATTTATTCTGCATGTTGCAGCGCGCGACTTAGATTCTGCTCTTAAACTTTTAAAGATTGCGCAGGCTATTGGCTTTAAAAGATGCGGTATAATCGCAGCAAATCACAGAATTATTTTAGAGTTAATGGGCGTCGATAGGATTGATGCGCCTATTGCAAAAGACAAAAAACTAATTGTTTCAGAGGATTACCTGCGATTTATAATAGAAGAAGCAAACAATAAGCTCAATAGAAATAAAGAAAGGATAGATTTGTTTTATGAAAAAATAGACTCTGCGCTTTAATTATTAAATAAAACTTGTCTTTTTAGTTCAGTTCCTAGGCGAACAGGTTGTGTTATAATTCAGAAAAGTAAAAATCAAAATCCAGCCAAAAAAACATTTTTCTTATGGTTTCTCCCAAACCACCACCTATTTTTTTCAACTTGTTGTGTATTTTTTTTAAATTATAAGCAACAGAGAACAAATTAACTTCAATTTCACATGATTTCTTTGACCTCATCTTAAATTCTCTATATCCTAAGTTATGAAAGATGTGTGCTTGCGCTACTTCTCCCTTATGAAATCTCTTATTATATTTTTTCAAACCAATCTTCGTCTTAAAACGTAATCTAATCTTTCTCATAAAAGGGTTTATTCTAACAATCTTGTTTATTTGTTTACATTTTTCACCCATGCATTCTTTTCTAAACATAGCAATCGTGTGAAAATCAGGGTTTAGATTCTCAGATAAGTACCTAAAAACTATATTTTCATAAGTTAGTTTCTCAAGTTTTCTCGTCGACGTTACTCTTTCACAAACACCATTAACTATTATTTTTAGTAGTATCCTTGGGTGATAAGTAGGATTCCCTGGACCTTCCACTTTTTTGTCAAAATAGCTGTAATCCAACTGTTCAACGACATCTTCTATCAAATAGCAGATGTGGTCTTTTGGGATTATATCCCTTAAATCGGTTGGGAGAAGTAGCGTTTGATATGGGCTTGATTTGATGTAAACCAA
>Ga0209343_10007345_pt1 | contig 12983 bp, 10 predicted proteins | sample RifCSPlowO2_02_FD_184026 | JGI IMG/M metagenome (GOLD analysis project Ga0209343, IMG submission 184026) | Groundwater microbial communities from Rifle, Colorado - Rifle CSP2_plank lowO2_0.2 (SPAdes) (version 2) | ecosystem: Environmental > Aquatic > Deep subsurface > Groundwater | place... | reverse complement strand
GTTGCGCAAAACGCCAGTACGAGTATGGTGAGAGTTTTCAGTGTTTTCATGTTCGACTCCCGAATGAATGCGTGCCGGTGCATGCCGAGCGAAGGGACCGCACACATAACACCTGCACCCAACAAAATCGGGCCCTGGATAATGCAACGTGACGCGCGGGACGCGGTTGACGTTCCCGGCTGCACCACGCTGTAACCATATGTAAATAAGACAGCCGGGCGCGCCCCAGGAATTCAGCGGGTAATGCGGCTTTCAGGGGGTTACAAATTGTTACAGTCAGCGCTCGCGGTACTGTGAAACGTAAACGGGCTCGCCGTCGCCATCGAGCGCAGCTCCAAGCAGTGACCAGTGACGAGATACGGGTGACGAGGTGCGGGTGACGAGATACAAGTGACGTACAGCTCGCATGGCTTTTCGTCACCATTAATCATCACCTTTATTCGTCACCTTTAGTCGTCACGTTTATCCCCGGGGGTGGTGCTTGGCGTGCAGTTGTTTCAGGCGCTCGCGCGCGACATGGGTGTAGATCTGTGTCGTGGAGATGTCGGAATGCCCCAGCAGCAGCTGCACCACGCGCAGATCGGCGCCGTGGTTCAGCAGGTGGGTTGCAAACGCGTGGCGCAGCGTGTGCGGCGAAAGCTGCTTGCCGAGTCCCGCCTGCATCGCGTAGCGCTTGATCAGGCACCAGAACGCCTGCCGCGTCATCGCCTCGCCGCGACCGGTCACGAACAGATCGTCGCTCACCTTGCCGCTTAGCAGCGACGGACGCGCTTCCTTGAGATAGCGTTTGATCCAGGCCAACGCTTCCTCGCCCAGCGGCACAAGGCGTTCCTTGGAGCCCTTGCCGATCACGCGCACCACACCCATGTCCTGGCTTACCTGCGACATCTTGAGCGTGATCAGTTCGGTAACCCGCAAGCCGCTTGCGTACAGCGTTTCGAGCATCGTCCTGTCGCGCAGGCCCAGCGCCTCCTCCACGCGTGGCGCGGCAAGCAGGCTTTCAACGTCCTGCTCGTTAAGGCTCTTGGGCAGCCCGCGCGGCAGTTTCGGGGCGTCGATGTTGAGCGTCGGATCGACGGCGATCTTGCCCTGGCGCAGCGCGAAGCGGTAGAAGCGTTTCAGGCTGGAAAGAAGCCGCGCGGCGCTCGATGCGCGCGTCTTCTTTCTAAACAGATGACCGAGATAGGCTTGAATATCGACAAGGTTGCCTTCGAGTAGCCTCTTGCCGTGCAGTGCTTCCAGCCATGTGGCGAACTGACTTAAATCACGGCGGTAACTGTCGAGCGTGTTGCGCGCAAGGCCGTCCTCAAGCCACAACGCATCGCAGAATTCGTCGATGAGGCTGGAAGAATTCATGGTGATGAGTGACGGGTGACGGGTGATGGGTGATGGGCGCAAGGCTTTTTTGCCCCCTCGCATCACCCATTACTCATTACCCATTACCGATTTGCTCCTTCATGTTTCAGCAGCCAGCGCTTGATATCCAGCGGGAACCCGTCTTTCGCCTTCATGAAGCCACCGAGGCCGTGCGTGCTCACCACGCGGTGGCAGGGGATCACGATCGGGATGCGATTGGCGCCACAGGCGCCGCCGACCGGCCGCGGTGCGGTCCTGAGCCGCCGGGCGATGTCTTTGTAACTGAGCGTCCTGCCGGCGGGAATACCGCTGATTTGCCGCCATACCTGGCACTGGAACGGCGTGCCGTGGTACTCGAACGGCAGGTCGAACTCATACTCCGGATCGTCGAGGTAACGTTCGATCTGCCGGCAAACACGTTCGGCCAACTCGTTCAGCGGCGGCAGTGTCGCCACACCCTTCGGCAGATACTCGATGTCGGTCAGCCGCTCGCCCACAGCGCGTATGCCGAGCACCGCGAACGGCGCCGGATACTTGGCCTGGTACGGTTCCAGCATCGGCACGTCCCCGAAGTTGTCGGTCGACACCGCTACGTTCCCGCTGTGGGTGGTGCTCCGGTCCCGCGCAGTTCCTGCAAAACGACGACGACCACGATCAGCGCGATCCCAATATAGTCGAACAGCGCCTTGGGGTAAACCAGGAACAACCCCGCGATGATCAGCAGCCAGCGCTCGATCGCTACGGTCTTCTTCAGCAGCCACCCTTGCATGCCGCCCGCAAGCGCGCCGATACCGATCATGGCCGTCACCGACACTGTCGCGATATCCACGACCGAGGCTTGGGCAAGCCCCTTGAACGACCCCTGCAGCAGCAGATTGAGTCCGAGCGGATCGAGCACGAACATGAACGGCACCAGGAACGCCGGCATGGTGTACTTCCACGACTGCAGCGTCGTCTTGTAGGGATCGCCGCCGGTGATCGCTGCCGCTGCGAACGGTGACAGCGCCGTCGGCGGCGACACCTCCGAGAGCACTGCGTAGTAGAAGATGAACATATGCGCGGCGAAATCGGGCACGCCGAGCGTGATCAGCGCCGGTGCGGCGATCACCGCGCAAATGATGTAGGACGCCGTCACCGGCACCGCGAGTCCCACGATCCAGACGATCAGCGAGGTGAACATCGCGGTATACAGGAGCTTCACGTCGTGCAGCAGCGCCGGGCTCTGCGCGACGCCGAACGCCGCGAGCGCAGCCAGCGTGCCCTGCGTGAGGGAGTCGGCGTACTGCAGCACGATCGCGCTGAACTTGAGCCCGAGGCCGGTCAGCGTCACCACCCCGACGATGATGCCCGCCGCGGCGCAGGTGGCGGCAACGTTCAGCACGCTGACCGAGCCGGTTTCGAGCGCCTTCACGAGCTTCTCCGGCCAGAGGCGCCACCCGGGCCGGATGACGGCAGCGGCGACGAGGGCGAGCGCGCCGGCCGGGAGAGCCCAGGTCAGCGCGTCGGGATGGAATCGGCCATTGACCGCCGAGTAGATCAGGCACGCTGCGACTACGACGATGCAGAACAGGACCATCTGCCGCCAGCTCATCAGCGCGCAATCCGGGTGCAGCGCGCTCATGACGAACGCGACCGCGGTTGCCCAGAACACCGCCGCGACCGGCGAGAAGCCGAGCAGCATGAAGACGATGATCGCGACCAGTGACAGGAAATGGAAGCCGAATTTCTTGGTGAGGTTCCACAAGGTCTCCGTCTGGTCGAACGCGACCTGCTTCATCCCGAACTTGCGGGCGTCGAGCTCGACCATCAGGAGCAGCGCGAAGTAGTAGAGGCAAGTCGGGATGGTGGCCATCAGGATTACGTCGAGATACGAGATCTTGAGGAACTCCGCGATCAGGAAGGCGGCCGCGCCCAGTACCGGCGGCGAGATGATCGCTCCAAGCCCCCCTGCCGCCAGCAATCCGCCCGCTGCATCCTTGCCATAGCCCGCCTTGGCGAGCATCGGATAGGCCACGGTGCCGAGCGTCACCGTGGTGGCCACGCCGCTGCCGGACGGCCCCCCGAGCAGGAACGAGGCGAGCACGATGGTGCGCCCGGCGCCGGTGGACTTGCCCCCCATCGCGGCGAACGAGAAGTCGATAAAGAATTTGCCGGCGCCGGACATCTGCAGGAAGGCGCCGTAGATGGTGAAGAGTATGATGAGCGAGGAGGACACATCCACCGGCACGCCGAAGATCCCCTCCAGCGTCATGTACATGTGGCCAACGAGCCGCGAGATGTCGTAGCCGCGGTGCGTCCACGGCTCGCCCAGGTACGGCCCGAGCATCGCGTAGGCCACGAACAGCACGCACACGAACGGCATGATCCAGCCGGTGCCGCGGCGCGCCGCTTCCAGCACGAGCAGCGTCAGGATCACGCCGAACACCATGTCCAGGTTGGTCGGGATGGTGCTGCGATCGGTGAAATCGTCGCCGCCGGCGATGCCGTAGCCGATGACGACGAGCGAGACCGCGGCCGCAATCCAGTCCCACCACATCACGCGGTGACGGTAGCCCCGCGAAAACGGGAACAGCAGGTAACTCAGGAACAGCACAAAGCCGACGTGCACCATGCGCAACTGCTGCGTGGGCACGATGGCGTAGGCCGCGTAGAGGTGGAAGAACGACATGATGACGGCCACCACCACCACGAAGCGACCGAGAAGGCCAGTCAGGCGGTTGGTCGCGCCTTCCTCCGCCTCGATGTACTGCTCGGCCTTCTTGAGCGCAGCCTCGTCGACCGCGATGTGGTGCTCCGCGGCAATGTCGTGAATCAGTTCCTCGTCCTTGCTGCTCATCGTGCTCGCCTCCTCCCGGCTCCGCTCGCACGCAAAAAAGAAATCCAGCGCGCCGCGCGCTGGATTTCGCTCAGGCCCGGTGAGACCCGAAGGTTATTTGACGCTCAGCCCTTTTTCGCGGAAGTACTTGACCGCGCCCGGATGAAACGGGATCACGATCGCCGCGTTCGTCTGGTACTTGAAATCGAAGTTCTCCGACTCCTTGTGCACCCGCACCATGTCCGCCTTCTTCTCGAACATCGTCTTCACGATGTTGTAGGCGACCTCGTCCGGCGTGTCGGCGCCCGTCACCAGGATGTTCCAGATGGTGGTGACGTGCGCGTCCTTGTCCTGGCCCGGGTAGGACTTGGCGGGAATCACGTCCTTCACGTAAAGCGGGCCGTATTTCTTGTTCAGCACCTCGACCAGGTCATCGTGCTCGATGAACTTGATCTTGACGCCGGGGCTGGCCGCAAGATCGGTCACTGCCGCAGTGGGAATGCCGCCCGACCAGAAGAAGGCGTCGATCTTGCGGTCCTTGAGCGCATTGCCCGACTCCTGCACCGTGAGGCGCTCGCGGGTGATGTCCTTGTCGGGGTTGAGGCCCGCCGCCTCCAGCACCCGGTTCGACTTCACTTCCGTCCCGCTGCGCGGCGGGCCGGTGGAGACGCGCCGTCCCTTGAGGTCGGTGACTTTGTTGATGCCCAGCCCGTCGAGCGTGACGATATGGAAGCGATTGGGGTAGAGCACCATCAGGCCCCGCACCGGCACCGGCCTGCCCTTGAATTTCTCCTGTCCCTTGTAAGCGTCCCAGCTCGCGTCCGCCATCGACAGCGCGACGTCCGCCTTCTTCGTCAGAAGAAACTCGAGGTTGGCGATCGAGCCCGCGGTGGATTCCGCCGTCGCCGAGAGCCCCGGCACGCTCTTGGGCAGGATGTTCGCCATGCCGCCGCCCATCGGGTAGTAAACCCCGCCGGTGGGACCGGTAGCGATGGAGAGCGTGATCTTCTGCTGCGCTCCCGCCGACCAGGGCAGGAGCAGACCGGCGGCGATCACCAGTAGTTTCACGAATTGACGCATTGCCTCCTCCTTTTTCTGCTGAAATAGTGCGTGGAAGGTGGAGTGTAGAGACATTTCCATATGGGGGTCAACCCGTACGCAATCGGCCGCGGCATGCGCAAATCTGATACTTTATGCATTTTCTCCGAACGGAGAGCACAACATGCCCAAAATTCAATCCGTTTCCGTCTGCATCGCGCGCGTGCCGCTTGACACCGTCACATCGTTTGCCACCCGCACCGTCAGCTCACGCGATTATTGTCTGGTCAAGGTACGCTCTACCGACGGCGTTGAAGGAATGGGCTTCTGCTACGTCGGCAGCGCCGGCGGCCGCATCGCGCGAGTCGCGGTGGAAGAACTGCTCGCGCCCAACCTCATCGGCCAGGACTCGCTGCGCGTCGAAGGCCTGTGGCACGAGATGTATCGGGAGTCGCTGCTCCAGGGCCGCTCGGGGAGCGTGATGCGCGGCATCAGCATCCTCGACACCGCCCTGTGGGACTTGAACGCGCGGACGGCGAAGCTGCCGCTCTACCAGTATGTCGGCGCTTATGTCACCGACAGCGTGCCGGCTTACGCGAGCGGCGGCTACTACCTCCCCGGCAAGACGCCCAAGATGCTGGGCCAGGAAATGACCTCCTACGTGAAAGCCGGCTTCAAGGCGGTGAAGATGAAAGTGGGCCGGCTCTCCCCGCGCGAGGAAGAACTACGCATCCGTGCCGCGCGCGAAGCGGTTGGGCCGGACGTTCACCTCATGCTGGACGCCAACAACGCTTGGAGCGATGTGCCCACAGCCCTTACCTACATGAAACGTTACGAGCCCTACGACCCGTACTGGATCGAGGAGCCGTTCGGGCCCGACGACATCGACAGTCATGCCAAGCTCGCGGAACTCACGCCGGTGGTCGTCGCCACCGGCGAGATCGCCTACGGACGCTGGTATCACAAGGAACTTCTGGACAAGCGAGGCGCGGAAATCCTGCAGACCGATGCCGCGGTGTGCGGCGGCATCACCGAGTGGAAGCGCATCGCCGCGACCGCGGCAAGCTACGGCGTCACCATGTGCCCGCACTGGTTCCACGATCTGCACGCGCCGCTGGTGGCCGCGACGCCCAACGCGCGCTACGTCGAGTTCTTCCCCGACGACCAGGTGCTCAACTTCCGGCGCCTGATCAACAACCAGCTCAAGCACAAGGACGGCAATCTCATCCTGCACAAGACACCGGGGCTGGGCTTCAACTTTGACGAGAGGGCGGTGAAGAAATATGCGCTCGACCGTGCACGGCCATGGACCATCGTCAAGTAGTCGCATGACCGCGTAGCGAGCCCGCGGCATCCCGCGTTCTTCCGTGGAGGCAGATCATGCTGGGCACCATCGCCGGTGACATCATAGGTTCCGCCTGGGAGGGATCGGGCGAAAAGCGTTACGACTTCCCATTGTTCACGGAGTTTTCACGCTACACCGATGACACCGTGATGACGATCGCGATCGCAGTGGCCGTGCTCGACCGGCGCGACTACACCGAGGTGATGCGCGAGATCGGGGCACGCCACCCATTCGCTGGCTACGGCAGGCGCTTCCACGACTGGCTGCTCTCACCCGATATGCCGCCGCCCGACAGCTACGGCAACGGCGGTGCGATGCGGATGAGCGCCATCGGCCTCGCCGCAGTCTCCGAAGCCGAGGCGCTCGCGCAGGCACAAGGCGCGGCCGCGCCGAGTCACGGGCACCCCGAGGGGATAAGAGGCGCGCAGGCCGTAGCCCTTGCCGTATTTCTCGCCCGCTCGGGCGCTTCCAAGGATCACATCCGGCAATCGATTTCCTCGCGCTTCGGCTACAACCTGGAGCGCACCGTCGCCGGCATCCGGCCGCACTACACGTTCAGTGTCGCCGCGGAACGCTCTGTGCCCGAGGCGATCCTGTCCTTTCTCGACGCGGGAGACTACGAAAGCACGGTGCGCAACGCGGTCTCCCTCGGCGGCGACGCCGACACCATGGCATGCATCGCTGGCGGGATCGCGGAAGCGTACTGGGGCGGCGTTCCGGCGTCGATCGCGGAAGAGGCGCGTAGCCGGCTGCCGGAAGAGTTCATTGCCGTCGTGGACCGGTTTTACGAACGCTATCCGCTCGCGGCGCGAGACGCCGATTACGCCGGATCCACGCCGGCAGAGCCGGAACACAGCCGAATCGGGAAGTCTCAATCCATCGCGACCCGCGCTGAGCCCCGGCTCGACGCGGCGGGCGCCATGCCACTCCGCCCCATCGCTGACGCGCGTGAATACCGTCTCGTGACAGAGCGTCTTGTCCGCCAGCTAACAGCCGATGTCGCCGCGGCAGCGCTCGTGCGCGAACTGGAACGCGTGTTGCGGTATGAAATCGAACACGGGGTTCCCGACGACACCCGACTGGCTTCCCGTCTTTTGGCGCGCCCGCGAAAGCGCGCGCGGCGCACTGCGCTTATCTCCGATATCCACGGCAACCATGCCGGGCTCCTCGCCGCCCTCGAGGACATCGAGAAGCGGCATTGCGATCGCATTCTCTGTCTGGGCGACCTCGTTGACGGCGGCCCCGAAAACGAACGGGTGATCGAGACGATGCAGCGGCTGCGCGTCCCCTGCGTGCGCGGCAACCACGACGAAACGAACGACTTGGAACTGGCCGAAACCTCGCGCCGGTTCCTGCTCGGCCTGCCGGAGTACATCATCGAGGACGACGTGCTCTATATCCACATCTCGCCGCGGCCGAGGAAACGCAAGATCAACCACGCGGTGGAAGCGTGGAACGTATTCGAGGAGAGCGACTTCCGCCTGCTCTTCATCGGCCACGTGCACGTGCCGATGATCTTCGGCGAGCGCTCGGATACTTACGGCGAGGCGGCACCGCATCCGTTCGAATACAACAGACCGTTCGCGTTTTCCCGCGACGAGCGGTACATCATCAGCATCGGCGCGATCGGATACGGGCGGGATGACGTGGGCAGGATACGCTACGCGATCTACGACGCGGAGGCGCATGCGGTCGAGCTCCGGGCGATCGACGGGCCGCTGCTGCCGCACGATCACACGTTGGGCGGGTGCACGCTTGAGTTTTCGTGAGCCATGAAGCACGCGTTACACGCGCTGCTGAACGCGCTTGTATTCCACGCCGGCCCGCCTGGCAGGGCGGGCTTCGACGAGTGCGCGGAGGCGAGATCGGCTTACGAGCGAGGTGATTACGTTACGGCATTGCGGCTCCTTGAGCCGCTGGCCGGCGGGGGAAACGCCGAGGCGCAATATGGGCTCGGCATTCACTACGACAATGGAAAAGGAGTTCCTCGCAACGTTGCAGAAGCCGTCACGTGGTACCGCCGCGCGGCCGAGCAGGGACACGTCGAGGCCCAGGCGAATCTCGGAGCAAGCTACTACCTCGGCAGCGGGGCCCCACAAGATCACGCACAAGCGCTGCATTGGTTCCGGCTTGCAGCCGGGCAAGGGCACGCCGGCGCGCAGAGCAACCTCGGCGTTGCTTATTCCGAAGGCAAGGGCGTCGCTCGGGATCCGGCCGAGGCTATGAAGTGGTTCCGCCTTTCTGCAGAACAGGGAAATGCAAGCGGACAGAACCACCTCGGCATCGCTTATCTCAACGGCAACGGCGTTTTGCAGGACTACGCGGAGGCCCTCAAATGGTTCCGCCTTGCAGCGGAACAGGGGCTCGCATCCGGCCAGAGCAACGTCGGTCGCCGCTACCATCTCGGCGAGGGTGTTCAGCAAGACTATGCCGCGGCCGCAAGGTGGTACCGCCTTTCAGCCGAACAGGGAGATTCTGACGCGCAGCATGGTCTTGGCTATCTCTGCTCTCAGGGTCTCGGTGTGCCGCAAGACCCAGCAGAAGCCGTGAAGTGGTTCCGGCTCGCCGCCGAGCAGGGGGATACCGAGGCTCAGCACTCCCTCGGATACCTGTACGAGACCGCCGAGGGCGTCGCAAGGGACTTCGACGAAGCCGCCGGATGGTACCGTCTTGCCGCCGCCAAGGGTCACCCCAAAGCGCGGCTGGCACTCGGCCATCTTCATGCCACCGGCCGCATCGCTCCCGTCGTCCGCGACATCCCGGCGGCCGTCGTTTCAACGGCCGCGGAGGACTCGCAGGGGGTTGATGAACGACCCACGGAGATCGTTCACTGGCCCGCTGTCACCCGTGCGGATAAGGTAGCGCCAGCGGAATGGGTACAACCAGTCTGGCGGCGCGCAGCGGAAAATGATTGGGCCAAGGTATTCGACCGGCTGGCCGGGGTTAGTGAATACGTGAACGCGTGCTGTCCCTTCAACGACGCGCAGAATACCTTCCTACATCTGGCCGCCAGCCAGGGCGCGCCTGCCCAAGTGGTCCGTCGGCTAATCGAGCTAGGCGGATGGCGCGCGTTGCGAAACGCCAGCCATGAAAGCCCTTTCGATCTCGCGAAAGCGAAGGGTCACAGCCACCTGCTGGGGTTGCTGGAGCCACAGTACAAGCGGCAGGTCCCGTTGGCGGCACTGATGAAGATTCAGGAGACCTTTCATGAACTCATACGATGGAGGGCCGGCGCCCAGGTCGAGCAGTACGCGCTGCGGTTGCCGCAGCTTGAACCGATGCTGGAATTCGAAAAGACCGCCTTCTGGTTCGAGGTCATCGGCTGGGCCGGCGGTTTCAACTACCGGCTCAAGATCGAAGCAGACGGGCCCAAGCTGATTTCGGACAGTCGCGTCCGTCCCGCCGGAGGCTCGGGTATGAGCCACGAGATCTCTCCGACCGGGATCAAGCTGGTGTCGGAGTACTGGGGTTGATTCTCTGACGGGAAACACCGGTATGCTCGGGGCCATCGCGGGAGATGTCATCGGATCTGCCTTCGAAAGCGATCCGGTCAAGAAACTGGACTTTCCGCTCTTCGGCCGGATGACCCGCTTCACCGACGACACCGTGCTGACGGTCGCCATTGCGAACGCCATTCTCCGCGGGGAGGACTACGGGTCGTCGCTCAAGCGTTTCGGCCAGAAATACCCGGACCGCGGCTATGGCAGCAACTTCTATTGCTGGATGTTCGCCTCCGTGGGCGAACCCTATAACAGCTGGGGCAACGGCTCGGCGATGCGCGTGAGCCCGGTCGGTTTCGCTTTCGATTCCGTCGAAGCTGTGCTGCGCGAGGCCGAAAGAAGCGCGGCGGTCACGCACGACCATCCGGAAGGCATCAAGGGCGCGCAGGCCGTGGCGTTGGCGATTTATCTCGCGCGCGGGTGCAAGTCGAAGAACGAGATCAAGAACGAAATTTCCAGCCGCTTCGGTTACGATCTGAGCCGCACCCTCGACGACATCCGGCCCCGCTACTGCTTCGACATTTCTTGCCAGGGATCCGTGCCTGAGTCCATCATCGCTTTCCTGGAATCAGACGGTGTCGAGGACGCCATCCGCAAGGCGGTTTCGCTCGGCGGCGACAGCGACACGATGGGATGCATCGCCGGCGGCATCGCTGAAGCCTACTGGGGGGGTGTGCCGGATGCGATTGCGCGAGAAGTCCGCGCGCGGCTGCCCGAAGAATTCCTTGAAGTGCTGGAGCGATTTCGCGAGCGCTACCCGTTGGTGAAGCCGCCGGGCCGGTAACTGCACCATATAGGCAAACGCGATACCTCAAGGTCAACAAAGTGGCCGCGGTGGTTGCGTCGGAACATGCCGGCTGAGCCCGACGCGCGGCAACACAAGGAGGGCCCATGCTGGAATCGGCGGCCCGGACAGGATTACCTGCATTTTCTCGGCGACGGCGACGAGCCGCCAGTCGGAAACCCTGCCGCGCGGAGGGTGCTCATCGAGGAAGCCTAGCACTTCATACAGGCATCTGCGCACAAGACGGATGTGCTGCGCGGCTCTTCCGATTACCTGGCTTCAGTGCTGGGTATGCTGGAAGACGTGAGGGACCGCTGCCCCGCGTTAGCGGGTGCTTGTTGCGGGAATGATCACCGCGCCCGCTGAGTCACCAGTACGGTAACCTCATCCTGCACACGACGCCGGGTCTGGGATTCAACTTCGACGAGAAGGCGGTGAAGAAACACGCGCTCACGCCGGCGAAGCCGTGAGATCGTGAAATCGGGAGATCGGGAGGTGGAGAAGCCGGGAAGTCGGAAGATCGGGAAATCGTGAGAGGGTCTTGCTTCGCGCTCACGCTCTCCCGCTCTCACGCTTTCCCGCCCTGACGCCCTCACGTCGTCGACCGCCAGGCCTCGCAGTAGATGTCAGCGCTCAGCCGCATCGCCCGCCTGCTGCGCGCGCTGCTGCATCTGGTCCATCGCCTGGTCGATCTTCTGTTGCATCCGTTCCTGGGTTTTCTTTCCTTCCTCCAATTCCTTCGCCTTGATGGCGGCGCCAGTCGCTGCGGTGGTGGCGGTTTCGAGGCCGCACCCGGCAAGCGCGGCGACCGCGAGAGCGACAATAAACAGTCTCATGGATGCACTCCGTTCAGGTAAGGTCGGACGATACGCCGCGGGCCGGCTTGATCATAGCAAATGTCATGCATCAGTCGGCGGTTCCACTGCCCGCAGAGGCTGGCGCCGACTTGCCGAGGCGCTTGACGACCTTGACCCGCTGCACGGTGTCGCCGGCCAGATGCGTCCAGATCATGGCGTCGCGCACCAGCTTGTCGACGCGCGCATCCATCATGCAACCTTCGGCGCCGTGGACGTCCATATTCAGCCGTGTGACGCGCTGGACGACGTCGCACGAGAAATTCATCACCAGAACGTTGTTCCCCGCGTTGGGCAAAGCCTGGTCTCTTTCCCACGCGACGCGCATCACGAACGAGCGCAGCGCTTCGGTGAGCGCGTACATCTCGTTGAGCTTCAATTGGATGACCTGATGCTCGATGACGGGCCTGCCGGCCCGCGACTGCGTCCGCACGTACTTCATGGCCATTCCGACCGCGTCGTCGCAGATCCCCAGCCCATTGGCCGCGAGCTCAAGGTCGCCGAACTCCGACTTGTCGGTGGCGCGCGCCTTCACTCCGCCGTTCACCTCGCCCACGACGTTGGCGTGCGGCACGCGTGCGTTCTCGAAAATCAACTCCGCGTTCTGGTAGAAACGCCAGCCCCGCTTGTTGAACACCTTGCCGACGCGGAAACCCGGCGTGTCGTGCGGAATCAGGAACATCGTGCTTCCTTCCCGGATGCCGACATTCGGGTTGGTCCGTGCGTCCACGAAAAACAGCTTGGCCACGCTGCCGTTCGCGATGAAGAGCTTCGCGCCGTTCAGGATCCATTCGTCGCCGTTGCGTTCCGCCCTCAGTTTCCAGCCGGCCTTGGGGTCGTCTTCAGGCGGCATGCGGTTATCGGACCCGGCATTCGCTTCGCTGCCGCCCTTGCCCAGCACATAGGTGTCGTCGGCGAGGAAGGGCTTCAAGAAGCGCTCCTTCTGATCCTGGGTGCAGGAAGCGGCGATCAGGTGGCTCCATTTCCAGCACTGGCTGAAGGTCTTGGAGATGGCGCTGTCGCCCCTGGCGAGCTCGGCCATCACCAGCGCCTGCGTCACGAGATCCGCGCCATGTCCGCCCCAATCCCTGGGAACCGCCAGCGTCCGGAACCCGAGCCTGGAGCCTTTCTTGATGATCTCCCAGTCAAAGGTCTGGCGCGGATCGGCGATCTGGTCGCGCTGCAGCGAAATCGGGCGTATCTCTTCTGCCGCGAACTTCCGCGCCTCCATCTGCCAGCCGCGCTGCTCTTCGTTCAATGAAAAATCCATCGTTGCCCCTTAAGCAGTGAT
>Ga0209343_10007341_pt1 | contig 12985 bp, 14 predicted proteins | sample RifCSPlowO2_02_FD_184026 | JGI IMG/M metagenome (GOLD analysis project Ga0209343, IMG submission 184026) | Groundwater microbial communities from Rifle, Colorado - Rifle CSP2_plank lowO2_0.2 (SPAdes) (version 2) | ecosystem: Environmental > Aquatic > Deep subsurface > Groundwater | place... | reverse complement strand
GTTTCCTCAGAAATAATCGGAGGTCTTACTTCAGGTATTTCATATGTTGCCCTTTTGAGTAATGCAGTGTGGTAATCTATTGCTGTTGGCAGGTCGCCATCAATCCCTTTTATAAGTATTTCTACGATCTTTTCATACCCTGTATATATAGAATGTAATGTAAGGGCAATGGCTTTAATATGGGAGTCAATATTCTCAGTATCTCTTTCATCTTTAAGCCTCTCCCTTTTCCTTTTCAGTGTTTCAATTTCTCGGGATATAAATTTTAACTCGCTCTCTACATCTACAATCAATGCTTCCACAGAATGCCCTCCTCTTTTATCTTCTCTATAATCTCTTTTCTTATACCATCTTCCTCTAAAAAGAGGATATCGTATTCAAAATTATCTAAAAGGTCTTCAAGTTTCCCTTCTACCTCAAGGCGTCTATTTGCAGGAATACCCTTTACAGCAATATCAATATCAGAGTGTTCTGTAAATCCCGCCGGATTTGTAATAGAGCCAAAGAGATATACCGCAACAGCCCCATTTTTATATAGAAAATCTACTGCCAATCTGAGCCTTTGATAAGCCTTATTATATCGGCTGATTCCAAGCTCCAGCCTTCTTTTTTTAAGTATAGTTTCCATATTTAGAAATAGGACAAGGCTTAATAGCAATGCCCATAAAGACATGAATTTTGTTGATTTTTTATTAAAATTATATATTATCTATCCATGAAAAGCAATCTCCTATATCCCGTTTTTAAACATGCTACTTTACCAATTTATCATATTGACAAATTTATTTTTCAGCTCTACTTAAGGCAATTTACTACCTTATATAAAATAACCATGTCATTTATATTTGCCCTTATCACTCTGTTTCTTTCAACAAACGGCTTTTCGCAAGAGTTCCTATCTGGTAAACAGCCGGAGGAGTACTCAAAACTGAGTTCTATTCTCTACAGGCTTGCCATATCAGAAAACAAGGCGAGATTTGCAGAAGAGCACGGGCTAAGTTTTTTTGAAAATAAGGTAAAGGTTTTTATTATCTTTGAGCCGTCCTCATCTAACAGTCAGAGGGAATCAGTAATAAGCAACCACGGAGGAACCATAGAGAAAAAAGCAAAGACTCTGGTAAGGGTATTGGTTTCTGTGGAATCATTGCTCCCACTTGCGAGGGAGCCGATAATCCAGTTAATAAAAATTCCCGATAAACCCGAAAAACAATAAGGATAAAGAGTCATGTTCAGAAGAAGAAAATTAGGGGCATTAATCGCACTGCTTTTTATTATCCTGCTCGGCAATTTATTTTCATGCGGCTATCAGGAAAGTGACGGCATATCAAACTCAAACATAGTGACACGGCTGCTACTTACACCAGTTGTGTATACGGTTCTGCTATTTTCTTTTTTTTAACATCCACCTAACTCCTGCAATCATAAATCCTATTACAATAAATGCGCCTGGCGGCATTATAAATACAAGGACAGGCTGAAAGTTAATGGAAGCAGATAAATTAAATAACTCCCTCCCAAAAAATGTCAGTGTCCCGTTTCCTATTAACTCCCTGATAGCACCGAGTAAAGTTATGGCAAGTATAAATCCTGCACCCATGCCGATTCCGTCAATGAGGGAAGATTTTACAGTATTCTTATATGCAAATGCCTCAGCCCTGCCGAGTATAATGCAGTTTACTACTATGAGGGGGATGAATATACCGAGTGATGCATACAGCTCAACCATATAGGCATGCATCACATAATCAACAATAGTTACAAATGTTGAGATTATGATGATAAATACCGGCAGTCTTATGGAATCAGGGATAAACTTTCTTAACATAGATATGAGGAGATTTGATGATATAAGGACAAATGCGGTAGCAACACCCATCCCAAAACCATCATTCATAGAGCTTCCGGTAGCAAGAACAGGACATAAGCCTATTATGAGAACAAGGACAGGGTTCTCCCTGAGTATGCCGTTTGTAAATATCTTCCAGTTATCCATATTAGTTTTGAGTTTTGAGTCTTGAGTCTTGAGGGAGAGGTTTTTCCTCTAAACTCTGAACTCTGAACTCTGAACTTTTTTTATTTCCCATATACCACTCCCACCCCTCTTTTACACCCTTTGCCACTGCCCTTGATGAGATGGTTGCTGCTGTTATGGCATCTATTGCACCTCCGTCTTTTTTAAGTTTAAGCTCATCTCCCTTTTTGCCTTTGAATTGGTTCTTGAACAAATCCTGAGTCACCTTTACTCCAAGACCCGGCGTTTCACTCTGGTCAAGTTTTGTAATTGCTACAGAAGATATAGTGCTGTCGTTGGTTATACCAATGGTGGTATTTATAGGACCAGCATAGCCGCGGGGTGACACCTTCATCACAACACCGACCTCTTTCCCTTCTTTATCTATTCCAACCCATAGCTTTTTACCTTCAATTTCCTTTTCAATAAAATTTACAGCATCAGGAAAAACCTCCTGTCTTTTTTTAATGTCAGAAATTCGGGTATTTTCATCTATTTTTACCTTTGTTAATTTATAGACTGAAGAGAGGGCAGCTGCAGATATAATGCAGACAGCCATCAAAACCGTTCCCATCTTAATAATATCATTCATAGTATCACTCAGCCACCAAACTTTCTTTGTCTTAGATATTTATCAATTAATGGTGCGGTCATATTCATCAGTAGTATTGCAAATGATACCCCTTCAGGATAAGAGCCGTGCTGTCTTATAACAACAGTCAAGAAGCCGCAGCCGATACCGAATATAACCATACCCTTTTTTGTTATAGGTGATGTTACATAATCTGTTGCCATAAAGAAGGCACCTAAAAATAGTCCGCCATTCAATAGATGAAAAACAGGATTTGCAGTTGTATCCGGATTCACTAAATGAGCGATTGTGCTGAAGAACGCTGTTGTCAATATAAAGGATAATGGTATATGCCATGTAATTGTCCTTTTGTATATCAGATAAATCCCGCCGACAAGGAGTGCAATTACTGATACCTCACCAATTGAGCCCCCACGGTTTCCTATGAGTAAGTCAAACCAGCTTATTTTTGTAGCGGTTTCAATTGACCTGCTTAAATCGTGGGATAACTGAATTGTCTTTACAACAGTAAGGGGGGTTGCTGCTGTTACTGCATCTACTCCCTGCTTAATGCCCGCAGGGACAAGCCCGCTGAATATGGAAGCAGGTTTTGGATATGTGCTCATCTGAAGGGGCCATGAGATGAGGAGAAATACCCTCGCCGCGAGGGCAGGATTGAATATATTAAATCCAAGACCGCCAAAGAGATGCTTTACAACTACTATTGCTATAAAAGACCCGATTACTGTCCCCCACCACGGAAAACCTGCCGGAAGATTGAGACCGAGAAGAAGCCCTGTCAGTGCAGCACTGCTATCAGAAATTGTATTTTCTTTTCTCACAATCTTCTGATAGAAAAATTCAAAAAGAATAGATGATACTGCAGCTACAAATATAGTTACAATAGAAGGGATGCCAAAAAAATATATACCTGTAATGGTAGTGGGAATGAGGGCGATAATAACCGAAGACATCAGACCCCTGACAGACTCTTCTGCCTTTATATGGGGAGGAGGGGTTAATAAAAGCTGAATTTCGGATTTTTTATCTTTTTCCATTCTTTGTTTTTTTCTTCACCTCTGACTTAAGATATTTTATGAACTGCACCAGAGGTCTGTTTGAAGGACATACATAAGAGCATATCCCGCATTCAATACAGTCCATTACATCCCATTTCTGTGCCTCATCAATAAAATCCCTTCCTCCCTCAATCATACCACGCTCAGCATATAGTCCATACAGGTTTGGACTTATACCCATCGGACAGCTATCAATGCACCTTCCGCATCTTATACACGGCAGATATTCATCTCCCCTTAATCCCCTCCTTTGTAAGGAGGGGTGAGGGGAGGTAGATTCCTTTAAGAAGACCACTATACCTGAAGTCCCTTTTATCACAGGGACATCAAGGGTATACTGGGCTATACCCATCATCGGCCCACCCATTATAACTTTTTCAGGTTCTCCTGCAAATCCACCACAGTTTTGAATCAGAAAATCAAAGGATGTCCCGATTCTTACCAGCAAGTTTCGTGGCTCTTTAACCCCATTACCTGTTATTGTAATAACCCTTTCAATGAGCGGCTTTCCATACCTTACTGCTTCATAAACAGCATAGGCTGTTCCAACATTATTAACCACTACCCCTATATCAACAGGGAGTTTATCTGCAGGAACTTCTCTGTTTACTATAGACTTTATAAGCTGTTTTTCCGAACCCTGAGGATATTTTATATTTAAATCAACCACCTCAAGTTGAGAGTTCGGGGTACCCACGATAGTGGGTCGTGAAAGTTGAGAGTTGAAAGTTGATATTGCATCAGGCTTGTTTTTTTCTATTCCGATAAATCCCTTCTTTGCAGAGAGTATTTTAATGATAATATTCAGTCCTTCAATTATCTCTGAACTTTTTTCAACCATCAGCCTGTGGTCAGAAGTAACAAATGGCTCACACTCTGCACCATTCAATATCACATATTCAATCCCATTCCCATCAGGTGGTGATAATTTTACATGGGTTGGAAACTGTGCCCCACCCAGACCTACTATCCCTGCTTCTCTGACAATTTCTTTAAGTTTCTGTGTATCAAAGGATAGATAATCTTCATTCTCCTTTAAAACAGGTGTCCATTCATCCTTTCCATCAGACTCAATTACAACCGATAAGACGCTACTGCCAAATGGATGAGGATGTGGTGATATATCCACTACTTTGCCAGATAAAGAGGAATGGATAGTTGAGGTAACAGGCCCCTTACCTTCACCAATTTTCTGCCCCTTTTTTACAACATCCCCTTTGTTAACCACTGGCTCACACACCGCACCTGAATGCTGACTTAATGGTATAACTACTTTTGGGGGAAGAGGGGCAGTCTGAATTGGAAGACCTTTAGTCCTGTCCTTTTCTTCCGGGGTATGAATTCCACCCCTGAATGTCATTCGGTGGAACATATTAGTATCATAGTGTCATAGTGTCAAAGATTAACTACTTTGTTTGATGCTCTGATACTCTGACACTTTGACACTTTAACTCAGGCAGGCATATATGATGGGTCGGTGGCAGAAAACCATATAACATCACATATATCACCAGCATTTAACTTATCAATGCCAATTGGTATGATTAATAATCCATTTGCCTTTGTAAGTGCCATCATATCTGCTGAGCCATTAAACTTTACAGGCATTGCCCTCGCCTCCCCTCCTGAACGGGTAATTGCAACAGGTATATACTCCTCTCTTCCAGCCTTCCTTCTTTCAAAGACTTTTTCCAGTTTAGCCTTTCCTGCAAAATTGGTGTTTGCTGAATTAGCTGACATTTTTTTCAATGCAGGTTTTATAAATATCTCAAATATTATTAGTGTGGATACAGGATTTCCAGGCAAACCAAATATCAAGGTCTTCCCCTTTGTCCCAAATAGAAAAGGCTTGCCGGGCTTTATTGCAACCCTCTCAAACTCAATCTTAATCCCACACTCCCTCAATATAGAAGGGACGATGTCATAATCTCCCATTGAAACCCCACCTGATATTAGAAACACATCTGAATTGATGCCTTTCTTAATCTTACCCCTCAAATCTGCCTCCTCGTCAATAGCTATGCCGAGATAATCTGGATTTATATCGGAATTCTGACACTGGGCAAAAAGTGAGTAACTATTACTATTTCTAATCTGTCCTGGCATTAGCCCCTTATCAGGCTCAACCAATTCTGAGCCTGTAGCCAATATAGAGACCCTTGGGCGGCTGATAACACTTATACTGGTATGACCTGTAGCAGAAAGCATTGATATTTCCTGACACCTCAAAGTAGTTCCTCTTGATAGAATCTTATCCCCCTTTTTTACATCCTCTCCTTTAGATGATATATTTTCACCCTTTTTTACCTTTGATAAAATTTTTACCTTCCCATTTTTCAATAATTCCGTATTTTCCACCATAACCACTGTATCCGCACCTTCTGGCACAGGGGCACCTGTCATAATCTTTGAAACAGTTCCATTTATCACCCTCTTTGTGGGGAAATAACCGGCAGGTATCTCCTCAATAACCTCTAATTCTACAGGTACAGTTTTCAAATCGCTGGATATAACAGCATAACCATCCATAGAAGATTTATTGAAAGGCGGTATGTCTATGTCTGAAAAAATGTCCTCAGCTATAACCCTTCCATTAGCACTATTAAATCCAACAATCTCTACCCTCTCTATAACATCAGCCTTTTCCATTACAATCCGAAATGCCTTATCAACAGTTATCATGAAAAAAATTGTAGCATACAAACATATCCCATACAATAAAATCCAAAGCAAAAAGGTCGCATAATATTATTTTTTTTATTCCCTCTTTCTCACAAATTTTTAAATTGACACCCATTTTCATATGTCTATAATTACCTTCATGAAGGCAATTTCTTATCAAAGATTTATTGTAATAAATGTATCTCTTCATAACCCATGAGAGGTTGAGAGTAAACCAGGAATTATAGATGATAAAATTTGTCCTGACCCTGAATGCACTTGATGTCATTAATCTTCCTGCCTATAAGGGCTCAACCTTGCGGGGTGGCTTTGGCAATGCCTTTAAAAAAGTTGTTTGTGCAATAAAGAATAAAGACTGCGATGAATGCATGCTGAAAGCAAAATGTATATACTCCTATGTCTTTGAAACCCCGCCATCTGAAAATTCAGAAATCCTCCGCAAATACGAAAAAGCCCCTCACCCTTTTATAATAGAGCCTCCTCTTGAACAAAAAAGGCTTTACAATCCCGGCGAAACCCTTACCTTCAATCTAATTTTAATAGGAAAGGCTATTGATTATTTGCCATATTTTATATATACATTTGAAGAACTCGGTAAGATAGGTATTGGCAAAGGAAGGGGTAAATACGAAATAAAAGAGGTTTCCTTTGATGGAAAAGAAATATACAACTCTTCAGACAAACAACTTAAATCCTTTCCATCACATCTTCAGTCTATTTCAAATGTCTTAACTCAAAACCCTGCCCCTGTAAGTTTCAAGCAGGGGTCAAAACTCATAACTCTAAACTTTCTCACCCCTTCACGCATAGTTGTGAATGAAGACCTCGTAGTGGATTTAGAATTTCATCACCTAATAAGAAGTCTCCTCCGCCGCATATCAACCCTCTCATACTTTCACTTTGGAGAAAGGCTTAACCTTGACTTTAGGGGATTGATTAAAAGGGCGCAGGAAGTGAAAATGAAAGATAGAACCACGAGGTGGTATGACTGGGAGAGATACTCTGCAAGACAGGATATAAGAATGAAAATGGGCGGCTTTATCGGAAAAGTGAGTTTTGAAGGAGAGCTGAACGAATTTATACCCTTTGTCAAATTAGGGGAATTATTGCATGTTGGTAAAGGGACGAGTTTTGGATTAGGGAGGTATGTAATAGAATAAAAATAAGGATGAATAAAAGGCAAGATTAGATTATACTTAGGGCAAATAATACCAGACAGTGATACTTAGTGCATTATCTGCATGATGTGGGGAAGTTTGTATTTAGACCTTATGGAAGGAGATACCTGAAAATGCAGGCGCTAATTCTTTCTCGGCAGATAACCCAGTCTCTCTAACTGACTTAAAGAGAGTTTCAACAGTTTTTCCTATACCTGTTGCCAACTTTCCGGGGATGCTTCTTGTGCCGCATTTGGGGCATATATATGCTGAAACATTCTCCACATCGGCATAGAAGCCTTCCCTCTCAAAGTGGAGGGTGGTCTTCTTGAGTTCCATGATAGTCTTACATTCAGGACAGGGTTTATTTATTTTCATGAATTGCCTTCTCTAATCTTTGCCCTTATAGTTTCTATGTTCATATTTAGAAGTTTATCCATCAATACCATGCGAGTCAAGAGGGGGTAAAAAAGATATGGATGAAAAACAGAAAAGGGAATATTATACAGTAATCCTTGGCGCATTGCTGCATGATGTGGGGAGGATTTAGGGTGAAAAAAATAAAACAAAATAGCATCTATCTTGACACTTCGGTTCTTAACTTCTTTTTTGAAGAAAGAGACACTGAAAAAGCAAATTCAACCAAAGAACTTTTTAGAGAAATAAGACAAGATAAATTCAGAGCTTTTATCTCAGAATTAGTTTTAAGAGAGATAGGAATTGAAAATGATTAAAGAATCAAACATAATGACTGAAATACATAAAACAAGAAAACGGTTTTATGAGAAAACCAAAAATATGTCACGGGGCGAATTATTAAAGTTAATTAATGATCAGGGTAAGAGGATTAAAGAAGAATTGTCCGAAATCAGCCCTGCTCCCAAATTGATAATAAAGAAAAAATATAAAGTGCCTGAATCAGAGGCAATGACAGAAATCCATCAGATTAGAGAACAGCGGGCTAAATATGGAAAAGTTTAACCAGAGAGAATACCAGACCGTAATCCTTGGAGCATTGCTGCATGATGTGGGGAAGATGCTGCAAAGAGGTAGTTTTGGTTCGCTTGATACAAAAGGGCAACATCCTCAGGTCTCATCTGATTTTGTCAGTGCATTTAAGTCATTCTTTTCTAAATTTGTAGATTTTGACTTATTCAAAACACTTGTTCAGAGACATCATGAAGATCCGAGGTATTTTAAAGAAAATTTGCTTTGCAAAAATGCCCCTGAAGAATATAAGGCATTAAGTTACCTTGTTAGCAGGGCAGATAACTATTCATCATCTGAAAGAGGCGAAAAGGCAGAAACCTATCAGGATTTTAAGGCAACCCCAATGGTATCAATATTCAGCCGCATTAAACTTAATAAAGAACTGCCTGAACAATACAGATACAGGCTTAATCCCTTGATGCCAAAAAATGCCTTTCCTGAAAAATTTAATAAATATGAAGATAATGAAGTGAACAAACATCTTCAGAGTTTTGGAAAAGAGTTTAAGCAATTTGTAGAGGATGTAAAGCAGGCAGACTTTGATGCTATATTTTCAAACATTTTAACAATATTGATGCAATACTCATGGTGCATTCCAAGCAATACGCAAGAAGATATTCCAGATGTATCTCTTTATGACCATCTGAAGACAACTTGTGCTATTGCTGCATGTCTTTATCAATATCATTCTGCGAATATTAAAGAAAGTGAAATTAAAGACGACAAAACTGAGAAGTTTATACTTTTAGTCGGAGACCTATCAGGCATTCAGAATTACATATTCAATATTACACATATTGGGGCTGGAGGTGTGGCAAAGAGATTAAGGGCGCGGTCATTTCAACTTAATATGATTTCAGAAATTATAAGTCATAGGATTTTACATGCTTTTAATCTGCCTCTTGCAAATATGCTTATGGTATCGGGCGGCAAATTCTATATACTTTTACCAAATACCAAAGATGCAGCGGACAGGATAATGTTAATCAGGAGGGAAACCGATTCATGGTTTTATAAAAATCTTAATGCTGAAATTAACCTAAATATTGCAACAATACCTCTGTCAGGTAATAGTTTTGAAAATTACAGCGATGTAATGAGAAAAATAAATCATGCACTACAACAAGTAAAGAAAATACCATTCCAAAGCATAGCAACAGATAGTAACCTATGGAAAGAGGATATATCAGTCCTTAATATTGATTTTGAGGAAGAGGAAAAACTCTGCAAGGCTTGCAAAAAATTTCCGGGGGAAGAAAGAGAAGAAGAAAAATTTATCTGCAATAGATGTTATTATGACAAGGAAATTGGGAAAATACTTCCAAAAGTCAAATATGTTGCCTTTTACAAGAACGAAGCAGGTGAATTTAAAGACTATCTTGGTTATTCTTTTGATTTATTGAAAGACACGCATGATGTAAAACAGGAGAGCTATCTCTTGTTAAACATTGATGAGTCTGAACCAAACCACAAGTTTCCTACTGCACACCGTTTTATAGCCAATTATGTTTCAACATTTATCGGAGATAATGACTGCGATGACTGCAAAAATGGCAATTGTTCAGAAAGAGGCAATGTAAAAGCTGGACAGCCTAAGTTTTTTGAGTGTATAGCCTTTGAAAGCACTGGCAGGAAGATGCTTGGATATTTAAAGGCAGATGTAGATAATTTAGGCGCTGTATTTGCGTTTGGTTTAAAAGAAAACGGCACAGTATCTCGTATAGCCACATTAAGCCGTATGCTTGATGTATTTTTTTCAGGATATATGCAGAAACTCATGGAAGATAATTATCCAGAGATTTATACAGTCTATTCAGGCGGTGATGATATTCTTGTTATTGGCCCATGGGACTCAATAATAAATTTTGCAAACGAACTAAATTCTGAATTCAATCGCTTTACCTGCAATAATGAAAATATTACCCTTTCAGCAGGAATAGCTTTTGTTAAGCACAATTATCCTGTATTCAGGGCGGTTGAGATGACCCAAAATTCTCTTAAGGCTTCAAAAGATTTTGAAGATAAGAACAAGAACAGATTGACAGTATTCGGGCAGACAGTAGAATGGAAGGAAGTAAAGAATATACTTGCTGAATCTGAGAAACTTACAAGCTGGCTCAAGGAAAATAAAGTTTCTTCCGGGTTTGCAAGAAATCTGCTCTTCTATACACAGATGAATAAACAGTTCAATGAAACCAAGAAAACAGAGTATCTGAGATTCCTGCCGCTTATGACCTATGATATTGCGAGGAATCTACCATCATTAGAGAATAAAGACGCCGAAAAGATAAAAATCAGATTATGGGCTGAAAGTCTGAAAGAGCCAAAAAGCCCTTTACTGCAGAATCTCGGAATAATTGCAAACTATGCTTTAAATGCAAATAGGGGAGGGAAAGATGAGTGACATAAAAAGAGCCTTTGAAAAGGCGGGCGTAAAAGGAACAGGAGGTGAGGGGATGAAAAAGAAGTGTGAGAAGTGTGGTAACGAATTTGTTCCAAAAGAGCCGCACCATAAAATATGCCATGAGTGTAATAGAAAGGTGCGTGAAGGTTTGGCTGGTGCTGATAGTCCAAAAGCAAAACTACCAGATGATTATTTGACAAGAGGCTACTTCGACGAAAATGGGTATTTGAGGGAAGGAATATTTAAAGGTGATGCGAAAGTGGTGGCAGGGGTATTAGCAGGTTTAAGGATGACACCTACGTCATTACGAGCGTTTTACAATAAATTGAAGGCTATTGAAAACCGATATAAAAATTCTAATAACAATTTTGATCTTATAAAACCAAATCTATATACATTTGAGAGGGATGTTGCCTATCAAGTGAGTAGGGGAGTTGTATCGGAAGAGTTTCGAAAGTTTATAAACAAGAATGCTGAACTCGCAATTAAAGGGCCAAAAGAGTTTAAGGGATTTATTGAGCACTTTTTAAGTGTTTTGTCATATTTTAAAGATGTATCAAAATAACAAAAATAAAGGAGGGCAATTATTATGAAAATAAGTAAGTTTATAGCAATTACAGGAATAATTCATTGCGAAAGTGGACTGCGGATTGGAGGAACCAAAGAAGGTATTGTCGAGCCAGGGGGTTCAGAAAATACAATTATAAGGCATCCCATAACCTCGTTACCTTACATTCCGGGGTCTTCAATAAAAGGTAAAATGCGTTCGTTATTAGAATTGGATGCCGCAAGTGGCGCCAATATTGATAGTGGAAAACCTTGTGGGTGTGGAACATGCCTTGTCTGTAAAGTATTTGGTTCTCATGCAATGATTAATAAGGAAATTACCCGTATTTTAGTCCGTGACTGTGCAATTACCGAAGCATCTGAATCTTTGCTAAGAACTACCCAAGAGGAAAAAGGGCTTAATTTTGCCGAGATTAAAAGTGAAAATATTATAGATAGAAAAACTGGTATCGCTGCTAATAAAGGATTGAGAACACAAGAGCGCGTTCCTGCTGGCACAGAGTTTAAGATGAATATTACTCTTAAATTATTTGAAGGAGATGACAAGGATAAAATGGTTGATTTTGTAAAAAAAGGATTAACCCTTCTCCAAAAAGATTATTTAGGCAGCTCTGGTAGCAGAGGATACGGTAAAATAAAGATAAATAATTTAGAGGTTAAAGAATTGAGTTAGAGGCTTACAATGAAAACCTATCGCTTAAATATTAAACCTCACAGCAGTTTTCTGACCCCATGGCAGGCAGATACGATATTCGGCAGTCTTTGCTGGATAATGGCATGGCGGGAAGGAAAAGATACCCTTGCAAAAGTTCTTGAGGATTATAGAAATGGCAATCCTCTTTTTGTTTTATCAGACGGATTTCCGGCAGACCTTTTACCTGCCCCTGCGCATCTATCTTTAATGACGCCAGAGGGTGAGACATTAGAGGATTATCAGAATGGCAAAAAACTAAAAAAAATTGCATGGCTGACATGGGAAGAATTTGAATTCGTTCGCAATGGGAAAATAAATACACAATTTCAAGAAAATCCCAAAACATTTAAAACCTTTACAACCCTTCACAGTTCAATAAACAGGATTACAGGAACTACAGGAGACGAAGGCTCTCTCTTTGAATTAGAGGAATATGCAATTGAAGCAAACGAACTCAAAACAGAAACGCTCTCAATCTATCTAAAAATAAAAGATGGATGGGAAGAAAAAGTCTTTTCGCTTTTTAAAGACCTTTCTTTGATGGGTTACGGCAGAAAAAAATCTATTGGAAAGGGAAGTTTTGAAATAATCGGCGGACTTGAGCCGTTTGATAAGTTTGATGATTTTAAAGGGGAAAACGGATTTATTTCCCTTTCGAATTTTGTCCCCGCAAAGAATGACCCGACAGAAGGCTTTTACAAGACACTGGTTAAATATGGGAAACTCGGCGGTGAATTCACTTTTAGTAAAAATCCGTTTAAGAAACCATTAATGATGCTCGCTGCCGGTTCTTCTTTCCATGTTGAAGGCAATATTAAGCCATTCTATGG
>Ga0209343_10007339_pt1 | contig 12988 bp, 5 predicted proteins | sample RifCSPlowO2_02_FD_184026 | JGI IMG/M metagenome (GOLD analysis project Ga0209343, IMG submission 184026) | Groundwater microbial communities from Rifle, Colorado - Rifle CSP2_plank lowO2_0.2 (SPAdes) (version 2) | ecosystem: Environmental > Aquatic > Deep subsurface > Groundwater | place: Rifle... | reverse complement strand
GCCTGTCACCGTTCCACATCGAGGGCGGCTGCGACATCATCATGCAGATCGGCACCGCCAACTATGGTATCCGCGACCAGGACGGTCGTTTCTCGCCCGAGCGGGCGAAGGAACTGGCGCCCAAGGTCAAGGCGTTCGAGATCAAGCTGTCGCAGGGCGCGAAACCCGGCAAGGGCGGCGTGCTGCCCGCAGCCAAAGTCACCCACCAGATCGCCGCCATCCGCGGCATTCGTGCGCATCAGGACTCGATCAGTCCCAATCGCCACCGCGACATCGCCAATGTCGATCAACTGCTCGACAAAGTGGCGTTAATCCGCGATCTCACCGGCAAGCCGGTCGGCGTGAAGACGGCAATCGGCGGCTGGCAGTTCATGAACGAGTTGGGCGACGCCATCAACCGCCGCGGCCTCGAATACGCGCCCGATTTCCTCGCCATCGACGGCGGCGAGGGCGGTTCCGGCGCGGCGCCGCAGGCGCTCATGGATCACATGGCGCTGCCGATTGCCGAAGCGCTGCCGCGCGTGGTCGATGCGCTCATTGAGTCCGGACTGCGGGACCGCATCCGCGTGATCGCCGCCGGCAGGCTGGTCAACCCGGCGCGGGCGGCGTGGGCACTGTGCGTCGGCGCCGATTTCGTCAACAGCGCGCGCGGCTTCATGTTCGCGCTGGGCTGCATTCAGGCGCTGCGCTGCCACCAGAACACCTGTCCGACCGGGGTCACCACGCACAACCATCGCCTGCAGCGCGGCCTGGTGGTCGAGGAAAAATACCAGCGCGTCGCCAATTACGCCCAGGGCATGAACAAGGAGATCGACATGATCGCCCACTCCTGCGGCTGCCGGCACGCGCGCGAACTGCGGCGCGAGCATGTGCGCATCGTGCAGAGCGCCGGGCAGAGCGTGGCGATGAACATGCTCTATCCGTATCCGGAGGCGGGCGCCCGGATCAAGACGGCCTGACCGGTTGCGCCGGGGCCTAAGACGCTCCCCGAAGGCGGGCGATCAGGCCCTCCAGGTTGACGAACTGCACGGCCACGCCTGCCACTGATCGGCGATAGGCACGCCGCACATCGCGGCAGACGACGAAGTTGTCGCCTTGCGAATGAATCTGCCGGAATGCCGCAAGATTGCGCGCATCGAACCCATCGGCGGACCACTTGCACTCGATCGCGGTCGGCGGCTTGCCGCGCCTCTGAGTGACGAAATCGATCTCGTGCTGGCGCTTGTCGCGCCAGTAGCGGATGGCCCGCGTCTGCAGCCGGGCGTGAAGCTCGTTCAGGACGAAGTGCTCCCACAGCACGCCGAGATCGTCGTCGCGGATCGCGTTCCAGCCCCGGTAATGGCATACGAACCCGGTGTCGAATGCATACACCTTGGGCGCGGCAACGATTTCCGTACTGCGGCGCGAACTGAACGGCTTCAGTACATGCGCGACGAATGTGGCTTCGAGCACCGCAAGGTAATTCGAAATGGTCGTGCGACTCACCTCGCAGTCGCGCGCGAAGCGCGTCGCCTCGAACATGCCGCCGCTCTGTATGAACAACAGCTCGGCGAATCGCTGGAACGAGTGGCGCCGCTCAAGCCGGAACAGTTCCTGGATGTCTTTCGCCCAGTAGGCGTCCATCCATTCCTGGATATCCCGCTCGGGAAACGATTGGGCGAGAAAAAACGGCGGCAATCCACCGTGCAGAAGGCGGTGCTTCAGATCCCGCGCATCGAAGTCAATGAGGTCCGCCGTCATCATGGGCGTCAGCCAGATTTCCACCTTGCGGCCCGCCAGCGTATCCCGGAATTTTCGCGAGGCGCCAAGGGTGGATGAACCGGTGGCAAGCACGCGCGTCTGCGGATAGTGATCCGCGGCGATCTTGAGCAACTGCGCAGGGTCGCCGAGCCGGTGGATCTCATCGAGCACGACGGTCCTGCCATGCTCCCCGGCGAGGAACGCCTCCGGATCGGCGAGTTCGCGCCGCACGCGCGGCAACTCGCAGTCGAAGTAATCGGCGCCAGGTAGTGACCGCGAGAGCGTGGTCTTGCCGGCCCGCCGGACACCCGATAGCCAGACAACGGAGCGCCCCCGCCAAGCCTGCTCAAGCGCCGCAATCCAGAAATGCCGCGTTCTCATCGCAAGCACTGTAGCATAGGGTGCTACCAAACGCGAAACTGATTGCGTTTGGTACACCTTGTCGTACCAATGGGCAACAACCCGCCTCTGTCGGGAAACCGTGGTGTACCCGCGAGGTAAATGGGTGACCCTATTTGTTTGTAAGAACCTTCCGCTGTTAACCGTGGCACGACAAGTCGTGCGCGACATCATTTGTGCTCAAAAGGATCCTTAACTGAACCCCAGTCTAGCTCCTGATGCTGTAGTGGCAGGGGGCAGGTGGCGGAAAGCGTCCTAGCCGTGGAGGCGGTGGTCGGGTTGTTGTCTGGCCCACTGTTGTTGTCTGGCCCACTGTTGCCGCCTGACTTACCCAACTTATCGGAAGCAGCACTCAGTATGACGCCAGTTATGAAATTGCCACCCAATACCGTATTTATCCCGGTAGTGCCAATAGTTCTGACTGCATCGCGCCCTAAATTGGCCGCCTTCATGCCTGCATCGACAGTATTCTTTCCTCTGGCATCCGTGTCCGCGTCAAAATCGCCATTCTCGGCAGCCCGGAGGTATCCAAGCTTGGTAATGTTTGCCGCTCGATCCTTTTTTGCTGCAATAGTTTTGTCAAAATTGTTGAACAGCTCTCCTGCCTCGATGAGAACTCCTAGCCCTCCAGTCCCCTCCGGATCAATTCTCTCCACCGGATTTCCTCCCACATACGCATAGAGATTCGACTGGCCTCCAGCAAACCCTATCGGGTCGCGCTGTATGAAACGCCCTGTGACAGCATCGTAGTATCTGTTTTTCATGAAGTAGAGATCGTTGCCCTCAGTCATGACTCCATAAGCCCCTACATAGGTAAAAGGCGTGGTCGCCGCCCCGCTTTTATTCAGCACAGCCCCATACGGAGAATATGCGAACGCGCCCGCTACTGCGCCGCTGGAATCGGTCAGTGCGAGCGTGTTGCCTGTCTTGTCCTGATGGTAAAAGACATAACCACCGGCAGTGGTACCAGAGGCAACAAGCCGCTTTCCGGCGTAGATATAATTGGCCGTTACCAGACCGCTTGCGTTTGTCTCGAATAAGAGCCGGCCCCAGGGGTCATGGTGAAAGTTACGCGTAGCTGTTGTGGTCTGCGCCTTTACACGATTTCCCAAGCCGTCATAAACATAGGTTGCTGTCGCACCGCCAAGGGTAATCGATGTGGGCCGGTTTTGATTGTCATAGGCTGCGCTAAAGGTCTTTGCGCCGGTGATAGCGGTCAGATTGCCATCGGTGTCGTAGGTATAATTGTCCGAACCCCATGTTAGAACACCATCGGCGTTGTTATAAGTGCCTGTTACACTCGAACTGGTAATGGCCGGGTTCAGTGGCAAGGTCCCGCTTTCGCCGATCACTAAACCGGCGTCGTTCCGGGTGTAGGTCAGGTCTGCAATGACAGTGGTTCCTTTTTTATGCGACAGACTGGTAAGCTGACCCGCTGCATCGTATCCGTACGTGCTCTGCACACTGTTGGATCGAGTTTCAGCGCTCAGGCGGCCTGTTGAACTGTAGTTAAGGGCAACTGAACTCACACCAAAGCTCACCCCACTAGTCCGGTTTCGCGAGTCATAGGAATAGCTAACCACCAATCCGCCTGGATAGCTGAGGGAACTCACGTTGCCTGCAGCGTCGTAAGTAATGGAAAGGGCCAGACCGTCAGGATAATTGATTGCAGTCACCTGCCCGGCAGCGTCGCGGGTAAACGTTTTCACACCAGCGCTGTCAATTACAGAGGTGAGTTGGTTCGCTGAATTCCAGTTGTAAGTCGCGACTGTCACCCCATCGTATTTTTTATCTGTTGTGCGGCCGTCCTTATCATAAAGAGCGGAAACTGTCTTACCCCGTGCGTTGGTCACACTGGATACCCGGCCCAGATTGTCATAGCTTTTGGTTGTTGTAACCTTGCCCAGGGGGTCGGTTATTGACAATAGAAATCCGCGGTTATCATAAGACATTGTCGTTGCCTTCCCCCGTTCATCGGTAATCGACGACGGGCTTCCGTCTGCGTTACGGGCGAAGACAATGGTTTGACCAAGGGGATTGGTTATCGATGTGATTCTTTGTGCGGCGTCATAACCTAAGGCTGTAGACTTTCCAAGCGGGTCCGTCGTTGACGCAATAAATCCATCGCTGTTGTAAACAAAACTTGAGGCCTTTCCCAGTGGGTCGGTAATCTTTGTTACATGCAGCAGGTCATCGCGCTCGAGCGTGGCCGTATTTCCGCCGCCGTCAGTAGCCGACATCAGCGCATTGCAGGCATAACTGTACTGGTTCTTATTGTTATCAGGAAAGGTCATGCTTGTCAGGAGCCGGTTTGGATCGTAGCTGAAGCCGGTCGTGTTGCCTTTCGGATCTGTTCTTGATACAAGCTCAAGCCCATAGGCATCAAAGCCGTAAGTGGTGGTCTTGTTTAGGGGATTGGCGATACCAGTGATGTTGCCGTTGCTGTCATAGGTGGATGCAACGGAACTGCCGTCAGGTCTTGTCACCTTTGTAACAAGGCCTTTGTTGTCTACAGTAAATGTTGCAGTCCGTCCGAGAGGTGAGGTCGCTCCCGTCAGATTGTTGTTGGCGTTATAAGTGGTTGTCCAGATATTTCCCAGTGAGTCAGTCTTCTTTGTCAGGTTCCAGTTGGCGTCATATTCGAAGGTGGTTATCTTACCTGCCGGGTCGGTCAGTTTCGTGAGGTTACCGTTGGCATCGTATTCATAGCTGGTGATCCTACCCTGCTTGTCAGTTGTCGAGGAGGGCAGCCAATTGTTATTGAATGCCGTGCTTGTTGACTTGTTCAATGGATCGGTGACCGACGTTGTCCGCCCGCTGGAATTGGCGTAGGTCCTGATCCCCCCGCCGGGTTCGGTGACCTTTGAACCTCCTGCTGTCAGAAGCTCATAGGTAGTTACCTTTCCCATGGCATCAGTGACCGATGAAACATGTTTGTTATTGCTGGCATCGGTGACGTAGGTGAAGCCGGTTGTCTTTCCGGCGGCCGTCATGGAGGTTATGAGTTTGTTGGCATCGTAGGCATAAGTGATTACATTGCCGGCCAGGTCCACGTTCTTAACAAGATTGCCTGAAGCGTCATATTCGAAAGTGGCGGTCTTGTTGTTAAAGGTCGATATCTGGGTGCAATGGTTGCTTGCGTCATAACTGAAGCTGGTTGCACGGTTCGATGCATCGGTGAGTTTCGTGAGTCTGCCGTTTGAGTCATAGGTTAGTGTCAGTGCATTGCCGTTTCTGTCTTTGATAGCGGTAAGGTGGTAGATCTTTTCTCCGGTAGTTGCATCTATGCTGACATAGTCATAGCGGCTGGTCAGCTTGCTTCTTTTGTCCTCAAGGGTATAGTACCCGGTCCCTGTCGCTTCACTGATGAAACCGGTAAGAGTCGGCTTTACCGATGTGTCACTGTATGAATAGTTCTCGGTGATTGTTCCTGTTCCCTTTCCCTGCGTGGTGGATAGAGAATAGCTTAGCGTCTGGCCTGAGCCAAGCACGACTTTGGCTGCCGTGCCGGATGCTACCTTCAGCGTTGACTCGTATGAGAATGACCAGCCGTTTCCGAACATCCCTGTCGTGTTGGGCAACAGGTTCCAGACCCGCCTGAGATTCACATTGTGACCATAACTCTGCCAGGCAAGATCAGTGTCCTCAACGACGAGATTCAAGAATGATGTGTTGACCGAATATACCGGCAGGCCCGAACACTGTGCGTTTCCGGGGCCGCCGCTGTTGAATTCTGTATTTTCGTTGTCAGCGGGCCCACCCACCTGGGACTCGGGTATCATGCCGTCCTCGGTAACGGGTCTGCTATAAATGCTGATGCCGGAGAATCCCCCCCCTCCCCCCGGCCCCGCATACCTTCGGCCGACACCAATAGTGATAAGCCCCTGGAAGTCAAAGCCCGGGGGGGACGCACTCACGTGTGTATAGGTGGCGGATACTTGCATCTTTCCCGTGGAGCATCTCGGGTCCGGTCTGAAGGGATAAGCGTAGTCCGTGCAGGATACCGTCCCACCAACGTTATTATTGAAGACAAGGCTACCGTTCACAACTTGATATTGTGCCATCCCTATGGAATAGTCATAGCCCATTTCCAGCGCTGTTTCAAAGGTTACGCTAATGGAACCGCCAATTGGAGCCTGCCCAAGGTAGGCTGGATCGCATGCAGAGCTGGCCTCAGGCCATTCTTTAAGATTCTTAACCCCGGTAACTTCCCAGGATATCCAGATACCGTCGCAGACCGTTACTGTTGCAGATACATTACCCGCCACACTCAATGCCATCGCAAAAGCAACTGCCATAGATAAGAGAAATCCAAATCTTCTATTTCTCATTTGTTTGTACCTCTTGTGTTTTTAGCTAAGAGATAGGACGAGAAGGAAATTCAATCCCGGTTCGCTGAGCCGAGGTGCCGGGAGCAGGTGCGGACGAGATCCCGCAATGCGCATCAGGGGCCTTATGTTCATGCTTGCTTCCTCCTCCCCGGGCGACGACCGCAATCCAGGCGGGTTTTGAGCTGGATCATCGGTCAGTTACCGAACCTGTTCCGGTTGCGGTTATTGTTGCAGGGTTGCCGGACGCATCATAGGAATAGGAAACCGCATTCCCGCCGCCGTATTCGGCCCTGATAAGCTGGTCCTTGCTGTCATAGGTGTAGGTAACAATCTTGGACCCCACCGGCCCGAAATAGAAGCGCTCCAGTTGAATCTGGCGCCCATCGGGCAGGGTCAGGGTGGCCGTCGAACTCGTATTGAATTGCAGTTTGATGGTGCCCGCGTTGGTCGGGGCATCCGGTGCCTTGTACGCCCCGGTCAGGGTCTGACCGCCGCTGTACTGATCCCAGTGGCCCTGATAGAGGGTGGTCGAGGTCATGGGACCCGCGGTGGAATACCAGACCGAGTTGCCCGCGCCATCGTACATGTAGCCGCCCATCCACAAGGTGGTGCCCTGAACCTCGATCAAGAACCCGCGGCCACTTTCGGCCTGGTTCCACCACATGCCGGTCTCGGGTTTGAAACTGGGCGTTGCCGAATCAAATACGAAGCGTTCAATCGCAACCGAGCCCCCCGGCCAAGTGAGTGTGCCGTGGGTGGCGTCGGTAAACTTAATCGTAACGTTGCCCGCGTTGGGGTTGGTCACCGTCGATGCCTTGTACGCCCCGGTGAGGGTCTGGCCATTGCCATAGGATTGCAGGACGCCTGAATAAGTCCCGTCACTCTGGATCCCGCCGCCACTCGCATACCAGGTGGAGCGACCGCTGGTATCGTAGAGAAAGGCGCCCAGGAATAGGGAGTTGCCCTGGACTTCGATGGAAAAGCCACGGCCAGCCTGATTGGGATTCCACCACATGCCGGTATCGGGGGTCGCGCCGGCGACTGCGGTAGGCACCGTCACCGTGGCGCTGGCCGTGTTGCCGCTGCCGGCCGCATTGCTGCCCATGACGGAATAGGTCGTGGTAACCGTCAGCGAAACGGTGCCGCCGGAGGCCGTCGCAGCAAAGCCCGTATTGGTCCAGGCATAGGAAGTCGCCGCCGGACTACACGTTGCGGTCAGGGTTGAAGATTGACCGGCAGTGATCGTGCTCGGTGAGGCGCTCAGGGTGCATGCTGGCACTGCTTGACCCGCCTGCGTGACGGTGAAAGTCTGACCCGCGATGGCTAAAGTTCCGACTCTTGAACTGCTGCCCGAATTCGCGGCCACCGCGTAGGCGACCGTGCCACTTCCGCTGCCGCTGCCGCCCGAGGTGATCGTGATCCAGGCGACATTGCTGCTGGCGCTCCAGGCGCAGCCCGATGCAGATGTCACGTTCAGCGTGCCCGTGTTAGCGTTGGCCGCCACGGATTGGCTGGTGGCTGGCAGGGAGTAGGTGCAAGAAGCCACCGTCACCGTCACCGACGTGCTGGCAATATTGCCGGCCCCGCCAGCGTTGGAACCCGTGACTGAATACTGGTAGACGCCTGCCGCTACCGGCGTAACGGTCGCGGTGTTGGCAGGTCCTGCAACCAAGCCAGCAGCGGGCGTCCAGGTGTAGGAGGTGGCCGCCGGACTACAGGTCGCGGTGAGGGTTGCAGAACCTCCCAAGCTGATGGTGCTGGGTGAGGCGCTCAACGTGCATTGCGGGCTTGGCGTGCCCAGGCCCGAAATCTTTGCTACGAAAGCGTCATTGACGCCGCCGCCGTACACAATCTCACAATCTGGTAGGCGCCGGAAGTCGTCGGAAAGTTGCTGGACAGGGTGTAGCCCGTGACGTAGACGTTACCGCTGCCGTCCATCGCGATGCCGGGACCGGAATCGCTGCCAGTGCCGCCCAGATAGGTGGAGTAGACGAACGCACTGCCGGCAGCATTGAGCTTGGTTACGAAAGCGTCGCCGCCGCCGGCGTTGACAAACTGGTGTGCGTCGGCGGTGGTGGGAAAGTTGCTGGAAACGGTCGTGCCCGAAAGGTAGGCGTTACCGCTTGCGTCCACCACAATCGAATTGCCGCCATCCCCGCCGCTTCCACCCAGATAAGTGGAGTAGACGAGCGCCGTACCGGTCGCATTGAGCTTGGTCACGAAGGCGTCGTAACTACCGCCGCCGTAGACACGCTGATAGGCGCCGGCGGTGGTGGGGAAGTTGCTGGAAGCGGTGTAGCCCGTGACGTAGGCGTTGCCGCTGCCGTCCAACGTGATGCCGAAACCCTGGTCCCAGCCGCTTCCGCCAAGAAGACTGGAGTAGAGGAGTGCCGTCCCGGTCGCGTTGAGCTTGGTCACGAAGGCGTCGTAACTGCCCCCGCCGTAGACAGTCTGATAGGCGCCGGCGGTGGTGGGAAAGTTGCTGGAAGCGGTGGGGCCCATAACATAAACATTGCCGCCACCGTCCACCGCGATGTCAGCGCCGTAATCCGCGCCACTACCGCCCAGAAGAGTGGAATAGACCAGCGCCGTACCGGCAGCATTGAGCTTGGTCACGAAGGCGTCGCCGCCACCACTGGAGACAGTCTGGTAGGCACCGGCAGTGGTGGGAAAGTTGCTGGAGCCGGTGCTGCCCGTGACATAAGCGTTGCCGCTGCCGTCCACCGCGATGCCGTAGCCGTAATCCCCGCCACTACCGCCCAGATAAGTGGAGTAGACGAGCGCCGTACCGCCAGCATTGAGCTTGGCCACAAAGGCGTCGAAGGGGTAGCTGCCGCCGCTGTAGACAGTCTGGTAGGTGCCGGCAGTGGTGGGAAAGTTACTGGAATCAGTCAAGCCCGTGAGATAGACGTTGCCGCCTGCGTCCACCGCAATGGACCAGGCCTCATCGTCGCCGCTGCCACCCAGATAGGTGGAGTAGGTGAGCGCCGTCCCGGTCGCATTGAGCTTGGTCACGAAGGCGTCGTAGCTGCCGCCGCCGTAGACACGCTGGTAGGCACCCGCAGTCGTGGAAAAGTTGCTGGAAGCGGTGGTGCCCGTGACGTAGGCGTTGCCGCTTGCGTCCACCGCGATGCCGTAGCCGCGATCCTCGCCGCTGCCACCGAGATAAGTGGAGAAGGACAACACCGGATCGATCACCAAGGGCCGGCGGGTGTCGTAGCTCGCGACATGGAACCCGGCGCGGTTCCTGCCCCGCAACACGTAGCGCCCCTCCACCTCGGTGCGCTTGCCCTGCGCCTCCTGATACACCACCGGCTTGCGCTGTACCAGCTCGCCCCCCGCCGTGGCGAGGACGAGGTTGCCTTGCTTGTCCAGCGAGAGGCGCCGCGCCCCCTCGAACACCAGCTCGATCCGCTTCGGATCAGCCCCAGGCGCCAGCACGAAGTCGTATTCCAGTTGCCGCTGGTTGCCGTGGTAGACCAAATCAATGCCGGGATAGACCGCGGCGTATTTCACGCGCGCGTAATGCGCGATCTCCGTTTGCCATTTACCCGGATCGTTGCCGATGAAGTAATTGCTCGTGCCCGGCACCGGATCAAGCCCGGAGAGCTCGGGATGGGAGTTCGCGTGCGCAAGCCGCATCCGCACCACCGCCGAGCGCGCGGGTTCATCCGCCTTCGCCCCTTTGCCAGGGGCGGGCTTGCGGGCCTGGGCGGTTTTGGCTTGTGCCACGCGCAGGCTCAGCACCGCTTCCCGCGGCGTCAGAAAAAGACCATAGCCCTGGCCCCGCGCGAGGAACTTGACTTGAGCGTCGGTCTGGCCCCGGTTGATTTCGAAACTCAACGGCAGCTTGCCGTAGCTCGACGACACCTGGGCCTGGGTTGCGGCATCGGCCGGCGGTGTCATCGCCGGAGTTGCGCAGGCTTGTCCCGTCACCCACAGCACGGTCGCAAGCAGTAACGAGGTCATTCCTTCGAGTCGTTGCATGCTCCCGCAAGCTTGAATTCGAGTCGCCATGTTGGTCCCTCTTTTTTGTTCAAGCGCATCGAATCAAAGCAAGGTCCGACCCGGATTCGCCGCGCGCTGCAGTTGGCAATCAGGACGACTTACACTACATCCGGCCAATGCCCATGTCAATTACATGGGTATTGGTGGACGATCCGAATCCGAGGGGTTTCCCGGCAGGCTCCGCATGCCGACGATGAAGTTGTCTGCGTTGGTTGTCGGCAGGATAACTTCACCCACGATTGCCTGATGGTGTCACCGTATTTGGTAACAGGCTGCCCGTGTGTGGGTTACTTTTCGCCATGTTTCCATCGCGCCGCTTCGCCAGCGCCCGCGTGATCGGCAGAGCGACGGTGCAATGTGTCCGGGGGCGAATTGCGATAACACAACCCGACCCCTGGTCCGAGCTGGGGCCGAAATTCGCGGACTCAGGACGCCACCAGGCGCGCCAGCTCGCGATCCGACTCGATACGCCAGTGCCGGTCGTGAAATGCCTCGACGGTCGGCCGGTGTGCGATCGAAACGAGCGTCGTGCCCGGCAGCCGCTCGCGGATCAGCGCGTAGAGATGCGCCTCGGTTGCTTCGTCCAGCGAGGCGGTCGCCTCGTCCAGGAAAAGCCAGTCGGGCCGGTTCAACAGCGCCCGCGCAACCGCCAGCCGCTGCTGTTCGCCGCCGCTCATCACCATTGCCCAATTGTTGCTCTCGTCCAGCCTGCCGGCGAAATTCTCAAGCTTACAGTCCGAAAGCGTGCTTCGAATCGCCTCGTCGTCGAAGGATCCGGGCTCGGCGGGAAAGGTGACCGCGTCGCGCAGCGTGCCGATCGGAAGATAGGGCTTTTGGGGCAGGAACAGCACCCGCGCGCCCCGCGGCACCGTGACCCGTCCGCGCCCGAAGGGCCAGATCCCGGCAAGCGCGCGGAACAACGTGCTCTTGCCGCTTCCGGAAGGACCCGTGAGCAGGACGCGGGATCCGGGCTCGATCGCAAACGAGGTATCGGCGAGCAGCACGCGGCCTGCCTTCCCCTCGATGCCCGGCAGTGCGAGCTCGAGGTGCTCTGCGATGACAGCGTGCGCATCGCCCGGCACGACCTGTACGCCCTCGGCAGTTTCCGCTTCGCGAGTGGCCTGCTGCAGCGCCGACTTGAAGGTCAGCAGGCGATCGACGCTCGCTTTCCATCCGGCGAGCGTGCCGTAAGTATTGACGAACCAGGACAGTGCGCCCTGCACCTCGCCAAAGGCGTTGGCGATCTGGGTCAGGCCGCCCAGCGTGATCGCCCCGGAAAAAAATCGCGGCGCTGCGACCACGAAGGGAAACACAATCGCGATCTGGGTGTAGCCCGCGGTGAAGTAGGTGAGCCGCTTGGTGTAGCGCATCAGGGCCCACCAGTTTTCGCGGATCAGTTCAAAACGCGCGAGCAGACCCTGCCGTTCGGGGAACTCGCCGTGGTACAGCGCCACGCCTTCGGCGTTCTCGCGCAGCCTCACCATGCTGAAGCGGAAATCCGCCTCGCGCCGCTCCTTCTGGAAATTGATGTCGATGAGGGGACGGCCGATGAAGTGCGTGAGCACGCTTGCCACCAGTGCGTAGGCCAGCGCGATCCAGACCATGTACCCCGGGATGGTGAATTCGCTCCCCGCCATGGTCAGGCTGAGGGGGCCCGAGATGCTCCACAGGATGGCGACGAAAGAGGCGAGTGTCACCACCGAAGTGAGCAGACCGAGGGCAAGGTTGAGCGTTCCATCCGTAAACAGGCGCAGGTCGTCGGCAATCCGCTGGTCGGGGTTGTCGGTTCCGTGGTTCGCAAGTTCCAGGCGGTAATAGACCTGCTTGTCCAGCCAGTCGCCGAGGTACTGCCTGGTGAGCCAGACCCGCCAGCGCATCTCGAGCATCTGGGTGAGATAGATCTTGTAGACGGCGGCGGCGATATACACCGCTGCAAGAAAGCTGAAGTACAGGAGCAGGTCCTTGAAGTCGGCGAAGTTCTTCTGCTCGAGCGAGTTGTAGAACTCCCGATTCCAGTCATTGAAAAGCACCGCGATGTACACCAGGCCCAGGGTGAGGGCGAGAACGGCAGCAAGCAATCCGCGGGCCCGCCAGCGCTCCTCCGAATACCAGTAGGGCTTGGCCAGATTCCAGACCTTGCCGAGAAATGAGGACGCGTCGATGAGCAGCTGGCTTGGCATTGCGGCATCTCCGGGAATGCCGCTGCTGGCCCAGGCGGGCCAGTCAGGACGCAGCAGCGGGATAGATGGAACGGTTGAGCAGGGTGCGGGCGCTGTCGATCAGCTCGCTCGCCGTGACCCCGAGCGGGCCGCCGTTTGCCTGCGTGACCGCATCGCCCGCGGCTCCGTGCAGCCAGACGCCCGCGAGTAGCGCATCGAGTGGCGCAGCGCCCTGTGCGATCAGCCCGGCGACAAGGCCGGTGAGCGCATCGCCCATGCCGGCAGAGGCCATGCCCGCGTTGCCGCTGGGATTGATCCACCAGCGGCCGTCGGGTGCGGCGACGACAGTGC
>Ga0209343_10007337_pt1 | contig 12989 bp, 9 predicted proteins | sample RifCSPlowO2_02_FD_184026 | JGI IMG/M metagenome (GOLD analysis project Ga0209343, IMG submission 184026) | Groundwater microbial communities from Rifle, Colorado - Rifle CSP2_plank lowO2_0.2 (SPAdes) (version 2) | ecosystem: Environmental > Aquatic > Deep subsurface > Groundwater | place: Rifle... | reverse complement strand
AGGTGGTGATAACACGGACCTCATGTATGCCACGAACGTCTCCGGCTCGTGGGGGACGACCACGGTGGATAATACGAGCTCTGCTGATACGGGGCAGTATACCTCCATAGCGGTGGGCAGTGAATATATCACTTATTATGATGCTCCGAACGGCAACCTCATGTATGCCACGACAGCCACTCCGACGGTGACTACGGGTGCGGCATCGAACGTAACGACAGACTCGGCAACGCTCGCTGGTACAGTGAATGGGAGGGGGCTGTCCACCACTGCCACGTTCAGCTACGGTGTTGCCAGCGGCGTGTATACCGGCACGTCAACCACCCAGAGCGTGAGCGGGACAGACGTGAGCATTGGCATCAGCAGTTTCTCCTCCGGCACCACGTACTATTACCGCATCGCCGCGAATAGCGGCGCCGGGACGTCCACCGGCAACGAGGCGTCATTTACCACCACTTCAGCGCCCTCCGAAGAACCTACTCCTATAAAAGAGACACTCACCGTAACCTCAACCAACCCGTCAAATGGAGCTATGGGCGTGGCGGTGACCACAACGGTCTCCGCGACGTTCTCGATGTTAGTAAACGGCTCAACAGTTACTACAGATACCTTCACACTCAGTGACGGCAGTAGTCTTGTAAGCGGCGCTGTGAGCACAAACGGGGCAACGGTAACGTTTACTCCGTCATCGAGCCTTGCGCATAGCACAACATACACGGCAACACTTACAACAGGTATAAGGGCTGCAAACTACGAAGGCACGCAGATGACATCCAATTACACGTGGAGTTTCACCACGATAGCAGTAACAGCAACACCAACCCCAACGCCAACGGATACGCCGACAGCGACACCAATTGTTACATTGACAGCAACCACAACGCAAACGCCGGCAGAGACCCCAACGGCAACTATTACGCTAACTGAGTCGCCTACGCCTACAGCCACGCCTGTTGGCACGGTAACAGCCACATTAGATTTAAGTAAGTATGTGGCATATCTTAATGGCGATACGATAGTGGCAAGGGTGGTAGACGCCGACAGGGACACGAATACTTCAACGGCAGATATACTGACAACTGCCCTGAAGACGGCTGGAACTACCTATTTCTCCGGCGACTTATTGCTGGATATGGTTGAGAACGATGTAAACAGCGGTACGTTCCTCGCTACTGTGAGGACAGGGACGACGACTACAGGGGGCGCAGATAGCGATGTAAGGTCTAACTACGGTACTATAAAGACGCAGCAGGGCGGCACTGCAACGGTAATATACAGGGATACAACTTCATTGATTGCTTCGTTGACGAGGGATGTGTACTTTAGCAGTTTTGATGCAACGGTTGAATTTTCTGCCGAAAGTTATCCATTGGATTCTTATGCATCTGCAACACTTGCCGATGCAGAAGAAAATACCGATTATGCAGAAGCGGAGACCCTTTTAAATCAAGTATTTATTCGCACCTCGGCGTCTAACTTCGCCGTGATGGAGTGTATAGAGACTGGCGCTGATACAGGTACGTTTATGGGTTCAATACTGGTCAGCAATGCGCCGACGGAGGATAAGAAGAATATCCAGGCGTCAGAGGGACAGACATTGACTGTAAGTAGCCAAGATAAGATTAATACATTTGGAGCAACGAGAATTGTGACTGATACTGCACTGGTAGTTGCGGCTGTAACGGCAACATCGACAGCAACGCCGACGGCAACAGTAACAGCGACCGCAACACCAACACAAACAGGTAGCATTACTGGCACAGTAACGGATGCTGATACGGGCAATCCGATAGCTGGCGCTACGGTAGCATATGGTGAAGGCACATCGCCTCAAGACTTTGTGCCTATTGATCAAACCACAACAGGAGCCGACGGTACGTATGAATTCGCTGATGTTGATGCTGGAAGCTACCTTGTTGCGGCAACGGCAACTGGTTATCAACCGAATGCAACAACGGCTACGGTGGTTGGCGGCCAAACAGCAACGGCGAATATAGCATTAACGTCTTCTGCAACGCCAACGCCAGTAGCATGCGATGTTGCCACGGCGATATCTGCACCATCTACAGCTACAGTAACGAAGGGCGACAGCACGACAGTAAGTATTACGGTAACAGGCGCAAACGGTTGCGCAGTAGCTAATGATACAGTGAAGGCAACTTCTAATAACACAAGCATAGCGACAGTTTCACCGTCTAAGGCGAAGACAGATGCCAATGGTCAGGCAACATTTACGATTACAGGAAACAAAAAGGGTTCAGCAAAGGTAGTCTTTAAGGAAGCCTCGGCTGGCCTGAAGGCAAAGACGAAGGTAACAGTAACGAAGTAAAATAATTACTGACCATACATTAGTTGATAAGTTAAGAAAAGGGGTGTCATGCCAAGAGGTGTGACGCCCCTTTATTTTTGTTGTTAAGAATTATTTAGTTTAAACAACAAAATCGAATGTATAAAATTTAGACTAAATTTTGCATTCAACCGCTAATTGTTACTTAGCAGGCAATGGGTATTTGATAAAGACATGCGTAAATCTGTTCTGGATGAAAGGTCATGTGCTCTGGGCGTTCATAATGCCAGTCCTTCCCATCGGGAACGTGATGTTCCAGATAGGGCCATTTGCGGAATGGGTCGAGTCCTAAAACATGGACGAGTTTTTTATTGCTCATCGTAACATTTCCTGCCCTTGGTGGGATCGGACCAGCCTCTATGCGCATACATCCCTTGAGTAAATGCGGGGCGTATCCGCCCACCTTGTTTACGATCTGTCCTATCTGATAAAGTGTGAGGTGTCTGTGTGAACCAAAATGATATATGCCGCTAATATGCTTCTTTTCAAGCGTAAGTTCAACAACCATGTTGAAGTCTTCACAATAAAAAGGTGACCTAACCTCGTCAAAGTATAATGTCGCAGGATTATTCTTTTTAAATCGGGATTGTATCCAGTCAATTGCCCCTGCATGACCATTAACACTTATTCCCATGGGAAGCGATATACGGAAGATTGCTGCAGAAGGGTATCTGAGCGTAATAATTTCCTCTGCAATAGCCATTGTTTTACCATAGACAGTAACGGGCGCTACGGGGGCTTCTTCAGTGTATAAGCCGTCTTGCTTACCGGGGAATACCAAGTCGGTGGAAAGATGAATCAACCTGACATCATGCTCACCAATCATTTCCAGGACATTTAAGACTGACTGTACATTTACGCGATAGGCAAGCACTGGATTCATTTCACATGATTTCAGGGCACAAGACCCGGCGCCATTTAAAACAGATTTGAATTTTTTTTGCCTCATTAAATTGGCAAGTCCCCTGCGATCTTCTATATCGAGTGGAATAATTCCTTCACCTCGAAGCGGCCAGTACCGAACAGGTCTTATAGCTATGACGTGGTCAGGGTATTTTGAATGGAAATACTTGTATGCGCTGTAGCCCGGGACGCCGGTTACGCCTGTGATTAAAAGAGGTAGAAAAGAAGGTAGAGTCATAGTATATCTAAAATTGATTAATAAAGTCCTTTTGGATTAGAACCAACAACATAAACATTATCTTTTCTATTTCCCCAAATACCAAGTAAATGATAATTGGTAATACTTTTCTGCCTTTTCCAATTTTTACCATCATAATGAATTATAATGCCGTTATCACCGATTGCAAAGATATTGTTATTATCAATACCCCAAATCTTTCTAAGCCAGTTGTTGGTATTGCTTAACTGGCGTGTCCATTTGGCTCCATCATAATGTAAGATAATGCCATCTGCGCCTACAGTGTATATATTTTTTGAATCTGCTCCCCAAATATCCATAAGTCTTTTGTTAGTGATTTGAACTGATTTTTCCCATATTTTTCCATTGTAATGTAATATTGCGCCATAAACACCTACTGCATAAACGTTGCTCTTACTACTGCCCCAAATTCCGTAAAGCCAATTGGTAGTCCCGCTATTTTGTTCGGTCCACTTCTCGCCATTGTAGAATAATAGCTTCCCTAAAGAGCCTGAAACGAATATATGGTTTTCATCAAATCCCCAGATACTGCTTAACCAATTGCTTACACCGAGCGTCTGCGTTTTCCATTCTGTGCCATTATAATGAAGGATAGTGCCATGGTCTCCTGTAATGTAGATATTATGCGGGCTGCTTCCCCAGATACTATTCAACCTGTGTGGAATACGGCTTTCCTGACGAGTCCAGGAATTGCCGTCGTAGTGGAGTATAGTGCCTTTATCGCCAATAACAAATATGTTGTTATCGCCGAATCCATAAATATCTGTTAACCGTGTATCGTGTGTATGATATACATGATTCCATGTATTACCGTCATAATGCAATATTATGCTATTGCATTTATCGTGTTCAGCCGTTTGTTCCTCAAGCCCCCATTCATATTTTAATGGTTGATTTTCCAAACTCCAATCGTTTGCAAGGTTAATATTGGCAATTAAAAAATGACCTATTAGTAACAGCACACAGATAAACAAAGGTGTGATAGTTTTCATATATTTTGCAATCATGTAGTATTTCCTAAGAGACGTAAAATCCAGAGAAAAGGACTTATGCTCCAGAATATGATAAGAATTGAAAATGCGCAAAAGACGAGTTTCTTAAAAATCTTTTCCACCATGTTTAATGCGAGTTCTTCAGAGGTGCGGTATTACGGTTTTTCTAACTTCCCGCTGGATACTTTTGCCTTCCGTTTAGCTTGATAGATTACACCCAAAGCGAAATGTGACTTATCGTCATTTGGGTTAAGTTCCAGGGCTTTTTGTAAGGATTTAATAGCCTCGTCAAGTTGATCCTTCTTTGCATAGGCGACGCCTATATTATAGTAAGCATCCGAATATTGTGGGTTAATTTCAACCGTTTTTTTAAAGGCGGCTAGAGATTCTTCTATGGCATCCATAGAAGAATATGTAACACCTAAATTATAATATCCCTTTTCAAATTTTGGGTTAAGTTCCACGGCCTTTTTAAAGGCTGCCAGGGCATCTGAATATTGCTTCTTTCCATGATAAACGATCCCTAAATTATAAAATGCCTCGGTATACTGTGTAGATGATGCAATAGCCTTCTTTAAGCTTTCAATGGCTTCATCTAACCGACCCGCCTCATAATAAATTACGCCGAGATTGTTATATGCTTTTACAAAACTGGGTTCGATCTCTAACGTTTTTTTGTATGCGTTGATAGCATCTTCTACCATTCCTTTTTCACTATACACAATCCCAAGATTATAGTGCGCATCGGCGCAACTTGGGTTTTTTTCTATAGCTTGTTGAAATTCCTTGATAGCGGCATCCAGTAATTCATCTTTTCCCTGATCCTGGCAATAACCCACATTTACTAAAGCTGACAGCATAAGCGCCATAACGATAGACATTTTCATAATATGACTCCTTTCAAATACTATCAAATTAATTAATCGGTATGTGTCTTTCCTTTAAAGGCTCACACAATTTTATCATATGAATTGATGTAGTCATCTCGGATATAGGGCGTTGAATCTTTTGGTCTTTTAACGCCGTAGTAGGTGTTTCCCGAATGACTTCAAGAAGGAGCAAAGGCATTAGATCTTTTTCCCCCGTAACCTGCTGGACTATTGGTTCATGTTCTTCTATTGTAAAGGTCAAATGAGAAATCTCCTCAGTCATATTACCCACATACGACTCCATCTTATATTTTCCGGCCACAAATGCTGTTCCTATTTTAATCACGGGCGCAGGTGGTGTAATATGTAAGAATTCCAAGTTTGTGCCCGACGTAATTGTATCTGCAATCGTTATTTTAAGTTGATCAGGAGATACTGCCGATGATAATTTTTTATGTTCAGATTCCAAACCTGCTGTAGGAATTTCTTCTTTGGTTACTAATGCAATAGGCTCTTTTTTGATGGTTTTTAAAATCTTATGAACGAGCAGGTCTCCCACTAATAATTGCTTCAGTGAGGCATCCTTTTTAACAACTTTCAAATAGTGGTAATTCACGAAGATTAATGCAATCCCAAAACCTATTACAATTACCGAAGTAATGATCTTAGAGACGAGAGGAAAAAATTTCATAACGAGGTGAAACAAAGCGACAAAGATTAACGCAGATACTCCAACCTCTACAAGGCCAGCTTGTGGTGAACCTGTTGAGGTAAAATAAACCATGACAAGTATTATTACCAGAAACCATATGCAAACATGGGCGACCATGTGCTTCCATGTATTCATTGGTTTATGAGAAGCCGGTATCTTTGCTGGTTCTGTATGTTTATTGTTTTTGTCTATTTGGTTGTTTTTTTCTGTCATAGCATATTGAATTGAAAAGCGAATATTTGCAAACGCTTATTTAGTTCCATCTGATAGCACAGTATGAGGATAAGCAATATCTGAGTCATAGATTAAGGCATTTTTCAAATTTTGTCGAGTAAAAATCGTAGTACAGGTTTTTCAAACATTTTAAAGAATGATATAATATCGTAACCAGATGTAAATAGTAGATAGGATAATCGTCTCAATGGTAATGGGTATTGCGTAGATAATAAATTTCTTAAACGTTATAGGGTATCCAGCCTTTTCCGCCAGACCTAAGGTAATAATATTTGCAGATGCACCCACTGGTGAACCGTTTCCGCCAAGGCATGCGCCCAGCGCCAAAGACCACCATACCGGCATAAGCGTTGAATGCTGGACAACTGATTTAAAATCCGTTCCAGCGGGGAATACCGTATGCGCGGTATCCATAACGAGGGGTATCATGCTCGCCACAAAGGGGATGTTATCAACGATTGCTGAACTAATAGCAGAAAACCATAAGGTGGTAATTGCTGTAACAAACATGTTTTCTGCGCTTGGTTTTGTCAGTGAAATCATACCTTCAGAAAGGTTAGAAATCAGACCCACCTTAATGACGCCGCCGACAATAATGAAGAGACCGATAAAAAAGAAAAGCGTTGGCCATTCCAATTCCCTCAGCACATGATGCGGGTCTTCCTTCGATATAATAAGCAGGATAGCCGCACCCATAATGGCAATCGTTGCAGGTTCGTAATGGAGTATGCCATGAAAGATAAATCCCAGTACAACCACGCCCAACACACCGAGTGATTTTTTTAACAAACTATAGTTTTTGATCAAGCTAAATTCATCTATCGCGAGTATCTTTAGTCGGACCTCTTCTTTTACATGAAGTTTCCTTCCAAAGATTAATTTTACCGTTAGGAGGAAGAAGGCGAAAATAAAGAGGACTGCTGGTGCAGTATGATAGATAAAATCCATAAAGGTGAGCTGTACCTTGCTGGCAATCATGATATTGGGTGGATCGCCGATAAGCGTTGCAGTACCACCAATATTAGATGCCATAATTTCCGATATCAAAAATGGGAAGGGGTCTAGTTCCAGTTCGTCTGCGATAAACAGGGTAACCGGAACCAAAAGCAGCACAGTAGTCACATTATCAAGAATGGCAGAAAGCGCGGCAGTAATGCAGGTAAAGAAAATAAGAATTTGAAAAGGTTTGCCTTTTGCCAGCTTTGCAGACTTTATTGCCAGAAATTGAAATAGCCCCGTTTTGCTCAAGATGTTGACGATAATCATCATGCCGATGAGAAGAAATATAACGTTATAATCTATGGCAAATTTTTCATCATAAAAAGCCTCGTGCTGACTTACGATTTTAAGTATCAACATCAAGCCTGCGCCAACTAACGCAACCTTTGTTTTTTCGAGCTTTTCAGAGACGATTAGTCCGTACGATGCAATAAAGATGATAGTAGCGATCCAGAATACCATGTATTTATTTCCTTAAATTAATGTATGAATTTCAAAATGACCACAGAGCAAACCGAGAAATCTACTTAATTTTCAGCAAGAACTCTTGTTATATGCTTTAGCAAGATTGAGCGGGGCACAATTCCAACGACCTTGCCGTCTCTAACTACCGGAACGGATTGTATCCTGTTAACGACTATAAGCGCAGCAGCCTTTATTATGGGATCATCTTCATTGACCATGAAAGCTACTTTTGACATAATCTCATTAATAGTGAGATTTTTACTTTCAATGCATTTTTTCTCAAAGTAATCTACACCCATTACTGAAATAAGGGATTCATCCACAGTTATGTATTTGGGAATAAGCACTTTTATAATATCCCCTTCCGTTACGATTCCCACCAGTTTATCCTCTTTATCAACAATAAAAACAACGTGATATTTCGCCTCACTCAGTATTTTTATGAGATGTTCAAAGGTGTCTGAGGTTCGAATGATATCTGGCGATGGATCCATAATATCTCTTACTTTCATGGTTTTGCACTCCTTTTTATAATAATCTTAAAATTAAAAATGTTAGTGGTGACTTTCTGGATTATATCCAACAACATAGAAGTTATCCTTTCTATTCCCCCATATACCTAGCAAGAGGTAATTGGTGACGCTTTTATGTTTTATCCATTTTGCACCATCGTAATAAAGCATGGTACCATTATCTCCAACAGAAATTATGTTGTTTTTGTCAATACCCCATATCGCCCCCAGCCAGTTAGTGGTATTACTTGATTGTTGGATAAACTTTGTTCCATCATAACGAAGAATAATGCCATCAGCGCCAACAATAAAGATATTGTTCGTATCTGTTCCCCATATACTCATAAGTCGTTTATTGGTAATTTGAACAGATTTCTCCCATTTCTTCCCGTTATAATGAAGTACAGTACCATAATCCCCAACAACATAAATATCGTCTTCCCCGTTGCCCCAAACACCATAAAGCCAGTTGGTAGTGCCGCTGTTTTGTTCTTCCCATGCCTTTCCATCATAGTGAAGTATCTTTCCTAAACTACCGACAACGAATATATAGTCGTCGTGAAAACCCCAGATGCCTCTCAACCAATTCACTACATAGTGATCAAGGCTTCTCCATTCAATACTGTCGTGATGAAGAATAGTGCCATGGTCTCCTGCAATATAGATGTTATTACGATTTTTACCCCATATTTGGGTTAATTTTGAAGTAATGCGGCTTTTTTGCTCTTCCCATGATTTACCATTGTAATGGAGTATCGTACCATTTTTGCCAATTGCAAAGATGTCGTTATCATCGAACCCAAAAATATCATTCAGCCACATGTTGAATCCATGGTAAACAGTGTTCCATACCTCTCCATCATAATGAAGTATAATGCTGTCGCATTTGCCATGTGCCATGTTCTGTTTTTCTAAACCCCACTCATTTGCAAAGGCGATATCGATAAGTAAGAATTGAAAAAATATGAAAAGATGACAAATAAATAATTTTATAATCGTTCTCATAAATTTTCCTTAGCGGTTCCTATCTATTACCAGAAGGTGTTGTTTCATTATCAAGATTAAAAAATTTTCTCCTTAATTTACTTACCAGCCACCATACAGAAGAAATCGCTGCATAAACTAATACAGAGCTACATGCTGCTGAAATGAGACTACCTACCCAGAGGGGCCTTGCGTATCTAATAAAAATCTTAAGCATGCCTGTGTATCCTGCCAGTTCATCTATATCAGGAGCGCCACTCAACCATAGTCCTAATCGATATTGTAAGGGATAGATAACAGGTGCTGTTAGAGGGGTTTGTTATCCAACTTGCAGCTAACGCAACGGGGATATTAACACGCATAAATAGAGCGGCAAGAATTATTAATGGTATTTGAACCCCAATAGTCGGCGTAAGTGCAATAAAAACACCTATTGCAAAACCTGCGGATACACTTTTATTCGTTGGTTTCCATAAGTGTGGATCAAAAAGTCGTTCACCTATAACACGGTGCAATAGTGTACCGTTTAAATGATGTGGTCGAGGAATAAAATGTGAAAGACGCGAGCCTAACTTTTCCAGGTTGAGAACTTGTTTAATCTTTTTACGCATAAATACCTTTTATTCTTTTATATTGCAAAATCGAGGATTGGTTTAAATGATTTCGTTTCAATTATTCGATCGGCAATGGTGTTTAAAACAATGTTATTTGAGCAAAAGGACACGCCTATTCCGGCGAACCTAACCATACATATATCATATTCACTATCACCAACCGCAATCGTATTTGAAAGTCCAATACCATATTGGTTTGCAACCTGCAACATTGCGTTACTCTTACAGAACGCATGGTTGCATAGGCTATTACCCGTTCTGGCGAAGAAAGATGGAATCTTAATTTCACCGGTAGCCATGCTCTGTGAAAATTCAAGTTCATTTGCAAGCGCAAAATCTGCGCCTATTTTATTTTTTATATGATTAACAACACTATCGTAACTATCGCTGATAATGCCCACGATATAACCTCGATTCTTGAGTTCTTTAGTTACGTCAATCACATCTGGCACGATTGGAATATCTTCAACAACATTAAGCAAATGAGCAATATTTTTACCTTTAAATAATCCGGCAATAAGCTTCGTGATTAAAAAAGATTCGTAATTTTTCTTTATAATGTTAACAAGTTCTTCTTTAAAACCAAATGTTAAGGCTGCTTTATCAATGAATCGTCCATTCAAAATGGTATTATCCATATCAAAAATTATCATTTTTTTAAGAACATAAAGTTTTTCCTTAATTGCAAGCGCCATTTGGTCCCGAATAATATTAATGGTTTCCAATGAATCAAGGTTAATCATAGAGCTTTGTGTCGCCCGTTTTAGAATTGCCCTGGCAACTTCCCTGGACATGAAACTTAATTCCTGCCATTGTTTCATTTTGTGCTTTATATATCCGATGTTAATTTCCATAATTCTTGCGCCAAGTAAGGCTGCATCGAGTAATATTCCAATATCAACTCCATAGTTATCTTCAAGCGTCACTTTTTTGAAAAGTTCTCGTTTAACTGCAATTATGCCGCTCAATGGTTGTGAGAAATGATTTATCTGTGTAAATAAGAGACTAAGGAGGGGTTTTGCAACAAGTTCAGTAACCCTTCCTGCCTCACGCTCAAATGTCGCTTTAACTAAGTCTGCTTCATCTTTAATCAGAGGGGCGGTTAGTTTTTCTATGGTTTCAGGCGGATAGTTTTCAATGTCTCCGTCAAGAAAAACCAAGATTTCATTTTTTGACACAAGAAAACCGTCACGCATTGATGCGCCTTTGCCAACCTTAGTACTTGTTATAACGCTAGCGCCGGCATCCTTAGCAATTTGAACAGTATCATCTATAGATTTATCATCTACAACAATTATTTCGTCAACGGACTGCATTTTCTTGACGAATTGAACTACTTTCCCAATGGTTCTCTCCTCATTCAGCGCTGGTATAATTACGGTAATCATGACAATTTATCTCTTCAATTAATAGCAAAGGCAACCAAATAAAAATCATTCTTTCTTCCTACTTCTTACCCACTTATCAATTTCTACAGCAATTATAATTGTTACCGTTATTGATGCAATGCTTATCCATTCTTTTCCTGTAAGTGGCACTGTCCTGAAAACCCACTGCAGGAATGGTACATAAAGTACTGCGAGGTGGGCAAAGAATGCCGCTATCATGCTTAAGAATAAAAAAGGATTGGCCATAGGATTCATTTTGAAAATGGATTGTGTTTCAGAACGACAGTTTAGCGCCTGATAGAACTGGAAGAAGACCATTGTAGTAAGAGCTACTGTGCGCGCCTGCTCTAAAGACACGCCGGCATTGAGATTTGATAGAAATATGAAAACAGTTCCTGCCGCCATAATGATGCCCATTAAAAAAGTCCTCTGCACCATAAGGCTCGTTAGAATGCCTTCTTTTGGATGTCTTGGCGGTCTCCGCAAGACCCCTTTCTCTGCCGGTTCGAATGCGAGGGCAACGTCTTGCAGCCCATTTGTCACAAGGTTCAGCCAAAGTATTTGCGCTGCAATATAGGGTATGGGAAATCCCATCAATAATGTTGCGATAATAGCAATCAATTCACCAAAACCACAGGATATGAGAAAGAGGGTAACTTTCTTAATGTTGTCATATACCACCCTTCCCTCCTCAACTGCTGCAAAGATACTGGCAAAGTTATCGTCTGCAAGGACGGCATCAGACGCCTCTTTTGCTACATCTGTTCCTGTCCTGCCCATGGCAATACCTATGTGTGCCGCCTTAAGGGCGGGGGCATCATTTACGCCATCTCCGGTTACGGCCACGACCTCACCATGTTTTAATAATTGCTGAGTAATTCGTAATTTATGCTGAGGGGATACCCTCGCATATACCGATACTGTTTTTACCTTATTAAAGAGATCTTCATCATTCATCGTTTCGAGTTCCTTACCGGTGATCACCTCAGGATCATCTCCGCCCAATCCTATTTTTTTTGCAATTGACACAGCGGTGACTGCATGGTCACCCGTTATCATGATGGTCCTGATGCCTGCTTGCTTACATCCTTTCACGGCCTCTATTGCCTCTGACCGTGGAGGGTCTATCATTCCCTGGAGACCTGCGAAGGTCAGTCCCGACTCCGCGTCGTGATGCGTAAGTTCTTCCACGTCGTGAGAGGCTTCCTTGTAAGCAAAGGCAAGTACCCGCATACCCTCTTTTGCAAAGTTGTTTGCAATAAGTAAAATCTCTTTTTTCTTAGAACCGTCACCAGCCGCAGACCCGGCACACATATCCAGCACCCCCTCAAGCGCACCTTTAACAAATATAAACTTTTTACCGCCGTGTCTGTGAAGGGTTGCCATGTAACCCCGTTCAGACTCAAAGGGTATGATTGTAATTTGTTGATAGTGCATCTTTTCTTCTTCTGGTTTGAGACCTCCCTTCATTGCAGAAACAATAAGGGCGCCTTCCGTGGGATCTCCGTCAACCTTATACAGGCCATCCTCTTCATAAATATTTGATTCGTTGCAGAGAAGCCCTATGCGCAGCACTTGAAGATGTTTCTTCTTCTCCTCTGCTTTAACAGACATTTGATCGTGGAGTATCTCACCCTTTGGTTCATATCCACTTCCGGTAACGTCGTATATGTGCTCGCCATCGTAGATTAACCTGACGGTCATCTCGTTT
>Ga0209343_10007336_pt1 | contig 12990 bp, 10 predicted proteins | sample RifCSPlowO2_02_FD_184026 | JGI IMG/M metagenome (GOLD analysis project Ga0209343, IMG submission 184026) | Groundwater microbial communities from Rifle, Colorado - Rifle CSP2_plank lowO2_0.2 (SPAdes) (version 2) | ecosystem: Environmental > Aquatic > Deep subsurface > Groundwater | place... | reverse complement strand
TCCGGCGGGCGCGCTCGAGATGCGGCTTCCATGACGGGAACGGTCCCGCCAGTAGTGGAAACAAGTTATAGATCCGCGGACCTTCTCGGAACCAGTCAGCCTGCAAATTCTATCCCTCCATTTATCAGCACGAAAAACAACTCTCACGCTATACAGGCCGCGCGGCAGCCTGGCTCGGCGCAGGGGAGTTGATATCCACGCGGAAGGGCTTGGAGGCATCGCCAAAATAGACGGTCTGATGCGGGAAGGGAATTTCGATTCCTTTCGCCTCGAGGGCATACTTGAGGCGGCGGCGAAACTCGCGGCCCACATCGAACTGCTTGATCGGCAAGGTTTTGATGCGCAGTTTGATGACCACGGCGGATTCGCCAAAATTGTCTACTCCCAGTATCTCGACGGGCTCCAGGATGAACGAGGCGAACGCCGCATCGGACTGCATTCCCGCAGCCACTTCCCGAACCACCTCGCAGACTCGGTCGGTGTCCTCCTTGTAGGCCACCCCGAGGTCCAGCACAAAATAAGAAAAATCCTTGGTCATATTCGAAAGCGAATTGATGGCGCCGTTGCGGAAGATGTGCACGGTGCCGTCCAGGCCTCGCAGGACGGTAGTGCGCAGGCGAATCTCCTGGACTTGGCCGCCGGTGCCGTTGATGATGGCGACATCCCCGACGCGAATCTGGTTTTCAAAGATGTGGAAGAACCCGGCGATGAGATCGCCCACCAACTGCTGCGCGCCAAAACCGAGAGCCACGCCCACCACGCCCAGGCTGGTCAGGATCGGGGTCGTATCCACGCCCAGCTCGTGAAGCAGCATCAGGCCGGTAACGACCGCGATCGCTACGGTGGTGAAATTTCGCAGGATCGCGCTGATGGTCTGGGCTCGTTTCTCACGCTCCATTTCCGCCGCTGGAGTGCCATCGCTTGGACGGATCAAAACGCCGAGCTTGGAGACGAAAATGTGGACCACCTTGATCGCCAGGTGGGCGCCGGCCAGCAGAAAGATTACGCGCGCGCCGCCATCCATGAGCCACCCGAGGAGCCGGCTCAAATTCCAATTTGCCACCGACGGATGTCCGATCAGTCGCAACGTGAAAAAGACCATCAGCAGAACCACCAGGGCGAACACTGCCAGCCGGATGCCGCGCGAAAGCTCCTCAATCCACTGGAGAGTGGCGGCGTCGAGGATATTGTTTTTCACAGCGCGCTGTGCCAGCCGCCGCACCTCGTAGCGGAATAACTTCATGAGCAGATATCCACCCAAAGCCAATCCGCCGATGGTAATCCCCAGCCAAAACCATTGCATCCATTGGACTTGTGTCATTGATCCTCCTTAGCGTGAATCGAGATTCGGTGCACTCGTGCAGACCGGCAAGACTTCTCAGGTTCAGGGATTGACTTCCACATGAACTGCGACACTCCCAGCGGAAGCGGGAAGGTTCGGGAAGTCCGCCGGCGGGCAATCAGAGCGCGAACACCAGGGAGCCGTGGAATGCAGGCCTCGCTCAGGACGAGGATACCACTTCTTTCCGCATATACTGCCAGGTGTAGAGGATGCGGTGGATGACGGTGATGTTGGAGAGCACCGCGATGATCCAAAGCACCGGGGCCATGCGGTTCCAGAGCGCGCCGATGATGATCAGCACAATGCGCTCGGGCCGCTCCAGGAATCCCACCTTGCAGGTGGGGATGAGGGACTCGGCGCGCGCCCGGGTGTAGCTGATCATGACCGATCCGGCCATCACCAGCGCCACCAGCACGACGTAGAAAAATCGCTCGGCGCGGGCGTAATAGACCAGCAGGCCCATGTACAGCGCCATGTCGGAGTAGCGGTCGACCACCGAATCGAAGAACGCCCCGAATGGTGTTACGGTGTTGGTAACGCGCGCCACGCGTCCGTCCACCATGTCAAACAGCCCCGCCCCAACCACCACCCAGCCAGCCTCCCAGAAGTGGCCTTTGGCGAACAGCACGGCGGCGACGATGTTGATCGCCAGGCCGAGGGCGGTGAGCATATTGGGATGAATGTGCGAGAGAGAAAGTGCGCGCACGATCTGTTGGAGCAGAAACTGAGCGGCGTCGCCGATGGCTCGCGTTAGCATTATGATCGGTCGGGTAGTGCCGGAATAACCTCCCGGCAAGCTGTCAGCAGGACGGCGGAAGGCCGTCAGGCCTGCTCATGGATGGTGGTCAGCTTACGAATCTCGAACTCCCGCTGGCCGGCGGGTGTCTGCACCGTTACAACATCGCCAACTTGTTTGCCGATCAGTCCGCGGCCAATAGGGGAGGAGGTGGAAATCTTGCCGTTGGCGACGTCGGTTTCCTCGCTCGTTACGATTTTATATTGGACCTCCGCGCCCTTGGCTACATCGTGCACAATCACGGTGGATCCGAAGGCCACCCGGTCGTGGGGGATGTTGTTGAAGTTCACCAGGCAAATTTCCGCCAAACGATGCCGTAGTTGTCCCAGGCGTGCATTCACGTGTCCCTGCCGCTCCTTGGCGGCATGGTATTCGGCATTCTCGCTCAAATCTCCGTGCGCCCGAGCCTTCTTGAGCTCGGCGGGCAGCTCATGGTTGAGCTCATGCTCCAGCGTCCGGATCTCGTCTTCCAGCCTTTTTTTCAGATCTTCCGCCATCGACTGTCCTGACTCCTTAGGTAAACATCCCTCAACAATATTATAGTCGGCCTGGCGGAGGGGGGGTAATATTTTTGGGGAACGCTCCAGTCGTCCGGCAGGGCGCCGATTTTCGGCTTTTCGCCATCGGCGGCGGTGGCCCATGTTACGCTGTTCGAGTCGGCCCACACGCTGAATCCAGCCATCCGGCCGGGAGGAGCTGTCCGCGATGAACAGAGCAACCCTATCAGGAGGAGCATGGCCCGCGGTGCTGTTGTTGCTCCTGGGTTTCCCGGCGGGCCTGCTGGCCCAGGCGGGCTCGAGTAGCTGGCCTCCGGTCGCCAGCGGTGAAAAACTGAGATTCAATCTCCTGTGGCCCAGCGGGTTCAGTTTGGGAGAGGCAGTGCTGGAGGCATCCGGAACAGGGGAGCAGATCCAGTTGCAGGCTACGGTGCAAGCCGACCTGCCGCAACATCCCATCGAGTATTCCTTCAGTTCATCCGCTGATGAGCAGCTCTGCTCCCTCCGGTACCGCGAAACACTTCGCGAGGGCAACAACACCCGCGAGACCTCTTACGAGTTCGATCAGGAGAATCATAAGGTCCGGCGGACCGAAGGCGGGCAGAGCTCGGAAAGCTCCATCCCGGAGTGTGCTCGCGATCCGCTGGCGCTGCTCTACCATTTCCGGCGGCAGATCTCATTTCATCAGCTACCGATCGGTACCCCGGAAGCGGTCGGAGCCTTCTACCTTGGCGGCGAATATACGACTCGCTACGAAGCCATCACGCCGGAAACGGTTCAGCTTGGGACGAAGGAATGGGCCGGGGACCGTTTTCTGATCCGCGTGGAGGGTCCCGGTGGAGATCGAGGTTTTGAGGTTTGGATACGTCCGGACACCGCACGCACTCCCGTCGCCGTGAGGATTCTGTTTCCCCTGGCGATTTTTAGCGCCGAACTCGAATGACTCCCCAATACCGCTGCCGTGTCATGCCCCTGCGGGTCGATCTCATACCCATGCCCGGCGGCAAGTAGCCCAGCACCAGCGGCCCGACCGGCATCCGAGCAATTCAACCAGCCATCCACGCTGTTACGCCGACCCCGGCGGTGGCGCAGGAGATGTGGTAGGATTTTCACTTGACTCTCGGGGTACTTCGCGTATATTTTGAAGGAACCGTGTGGGTCAAGAACTGTGGGGAAGACTGTCGGAGCGGGCTGGGATTAACATTGGCGAGAGATATCCTGTGGAGTCGCCTGCTGTTCTCAGTGCGTGCCAATCGGGGGAGGTAGAGACGTGAGGAATCGAGTCCAGGAAATCAAACGGAGCAGCGGCAGGCTGGCGATATTGGTGCTAGGGATATTGGCGGCCGCGGGCCCGGCGTCGGCGCAGAATAATTATTACTTTGCTCATCTGGCCTTGGGAGGGGCCGCCGCCACCGGCGGCTGGCAGACCACCATCACCTATATCAACTACTCACCGTCCTCGGTGACCTGCACCACGAATTTCTTCACTGACTCGGGAGCGCCGCTGGCGGTCCCATTCGCTGGTGGCGCCGCGAATTCGGTCCGGACGGACATCATCGCTGGGGGCGGATCGGTTCACCTGGAAAGCACCGCTGCCCTGGTCGACCCCACCTTAACCGGATGGGCGAAAGCTTCCTGCACCGGCCCGGTGAAGGCCAGCCTGCTGTTTCGAGATTACCGCGCGGGCGTGCCTGAGGCGGAGTCCGGCGTGAATGCCATGACTGATCTGAAGACCACGTTTGTCACCTTTGCGGAGCCGCAGACCGGCGTGGCCTATGCCAATCCATCCACCCAATCAGCTACCGTGACCTTCACCGTCTTCAACGAGTCGGGCGCGCAACTGGGCACCAAGAACGACACGCTGGCCCCCAACGAGCATAAGGCGAATAATGTGGGGCCTTTCTTGGGTCTCAGCAATTTTAAGGGATCGCTCAAGATCACCTCCACGGTAGGGATCACCAGTTTGGCGCTGAACTTCGAAGCCTCGCAGCCGAACAAGCTGGTCTTTTCCTCCCTGCCGCCCGGGGACATTGACGCTGCCGGACCCTATTACTTTACGCACCTGGCGCTGGGCGGGTTTGTGGACACGCCGCTGGCGAGCGGGGGCGGGGCCTGGCAATCGACGCTGACCTATATCAACTCCTCGACGCAGTCGGTGACCTGCACCACGTCGTTCTATACCACATCGGGGGCGGCGCTGGCGGTTTCCTTCGGCGGTGGCGGAGCCGTCTCCAGCCGGATCGACACGCTGGCGGCGGGCGGCTCGCTGCACGTGGAGAGCACCGCCAGCACCAATGCCCAGACCGTCACCGGATGGGCGCAAGCCGCCTGCAGCGGCACCATCAAGGCCAGCCTGCTGTTCCGTTTGTACCTGACAGGCAACGCGCCGGTAGCGGAAGCCGGATTGAATGGCACCTCCACGGTGACGAATAAGTTTGTCAGCTTTGGCGAGAAACAAACCGGATTCGCCATTGCCAATCTGACCTTCCTGCCGGTGGGGATCACCATTACGGCTTTTGACACCGCCGGAAAGGTGGCGGGGACCACGGGCATGTTTCTTCTGCCGCGGCAGCAGCGCTCCGATAATTTGGCTCCGCTGCTGGGACTCAGCAGCTTCACCGGCTCGGTCCAGATTACTTCTTCATTGCCGTTTGTGGCCCTGTCGCTGAATTTCGAAGCCACCACGCCCAGCAATTTCATCTTCTCGGCATTGCCCCCGGGAGAGCTGGATTCTGCCACCCCGCTGGCCACCGGCAATTAGCTGGAGCGGGGAATCCCCAAATTCTGGCTCCCGACTCGGATCGCGCGCCGCGCGATCCAGCCGGGAGTTGGCCTACGCCCCCTGCCCAGACTACCAAGTCACAGCGCCAGTGAGATGGCCTTTTTATCCATCGCCAGCAGCGACTCTTTCGCTGAATGTGGGATAATTCGTGGGATGGATGCCTCATCTCATGGTGGCCATGGTGGCCATGCCGGCGCTGCGGCGCTGGAGAGTGCGCCGCAGAGAACCCGCCTGGGCCGTCTGACGCGGCGGCTGTGGCAGATGCTGCTGCGCTCCTTCTACTACCCGATACGCACCATTGCGCGCCACCGCGTTCTGATTGCCTCCATGGTGCGGCGCGAGATGCAGGGCCGTTACCGCGGGTCGATGGCCGGCGCCTGGTGGACACTGATTCAGCCGCTGTTGCTGATGCTGACGTACTATTTCGTTTTCGGGATCATCCTGAAAGCGGGCGGCGAGCGGGGAACCAGCGCCTTCGTTTTTTATTTCATTTGCGGCACGCTGCCCTGGCTGGCCTTTTCCGAAGCAGTGGGGCGCGCGCCGAACATCGTGAGGGACAACCGCAGCTTCGTGACGCGCGTCGTCTTTCCGCTCGAAATCCTTCCGGTGAACCTGACGCTGATGGGCTTGGTGACGGAAGGCTTCGCCCTAATCATTTTCCTGGCCGCGCTCATCACGCTGGGGCCCGGCGCTGGCTGGACGGCGCTGTACCTTCCAGCGGTGCTGATCCCGCAGTTATTGTTCACGGCGGGGCTGTGCTGGTTTCTGGCGGCGCTCGGAGTCTTCCTGCGCGACACCGCACAGATCATGACGTTTCTGCTGACGGTCTGGTTCTTTGCGACGCCTATCGTCTATTACCCTGACGCCCTGCCGCAGCGGTTCCTCTGGCTGTTTCAGCTAAACCCCATGTATGCGATCGTAGAAGCCTACCGCAGCATCCTCCTGGAGCATGCGGCGCCTCACCTTTCTGCGCTGGCGTTTCTGTGGCTGCTTTCGCTGGGGATGTTTTGGCTCGGCCACGGCTGGTTTTACAAGGTGAAGAAGTCATTTGCAGACCTGATTTAATAGGCCTGACTTGATTGGGTCGATATCCAATGCCGCCGTCGTTCAACCGTCGCCTGACCCGCCAGACAGGTGGCCATAACCGTGTTGTGGAGGTTCTGCCGTGCTGTTGATCCATCGCCTGTTCATCAAGACTGCGCTCGTCTACCTGGTGCTCGGCGTCATGGCCGGCGCCTGGATGTTGCTGCGACAGGCCGGCGCGCCGCTGCCGGAGGTAACCAATCTTCCCACCGTGCACATCCACCTGCTCGGACTCGGATTTTTCATGATGATGGTCTGCGGCGTGGCGCTATGGATGTTTCCCCGCAAGAGCGGCGAGTCGCGGCAAGAAGCGGCGCGGGATCCGCTCGCCTGGACCACTTATTATCTGATCACGATCGGACTGGCCGTGCGCTGTCTGGCGTTGCTACTGCCCACGTTCTTGGGAAATGTGGTGCTGGGAATCTCGGCGGTGGTGCAGTTCGCCGGCGTCGCATCGTTCGCCATTGCCATCTGGCCGCGAGTTTACTTGCCAGGTGGCAATGAGCCACGCGCGCGAGCTAAAGTCAGGTGACGCCCCCGGCCGGTCAGCAGGTCAGCAGCTCAGGCAGAGCCCTCGCGAAAAAACTGACCCATCTGGCGGAACTTTTGATAGCGCTGCTCGACCAGCTTGTCGGCCGGAAGCCGTTCCAATTCTTCCAATGCTCCTCGCAGTGTCCCGTCCAGGATTTCCGCCGTTTTGGCGTGATCGGAGTGCGCGCCGCCGGGCGGTTCGGCAATCACCTGGTCAATGATGCCGAGCGAATGTAAGTCCGGAGCGGTCATCTTGAGCGCATTCGCCGCCACCTCTGCCTGGGCTGCGTCGCGCCAGGTGATGGAGGCGCAGCCTTCCGGCGAGATGACGCTGTAGACGGCGTTTTCGAGCATGAAGATGCGGTCGCCGACGGCAATGGCCAGCGCGCCGCCGCTGCCGCCCTCGCCGGTAATGGTCACGAGAATCGGGACCGGCAGGCGCACCATCTCGCGCAAGTTTCGCGCGATGGCTTCCGCCTGTCCCCGTTCTTCGGAGTCGATTCCCGGATAGGCGCCCGGGGTATCCACAAAGCAAAAAATGGGCCGCCGGAATTTTGCGGCCAGACTCATCACCCGCAGCGCCTTGCGATAGCCCTCGGGCTTGGGCATGCCGAAGTTTCTCCGGAGCTTTTGCTGCGTGTCGCGCCCCTTTTGATGTCCCACGATGGCCACCGGCCTGCCGTGGTACCAGGCAAAGCCAGTGACCATGGCGGGGTCGTCGGCAAATCCGCGGTCGCCATGGATTTCGGTGAAGTCCTGGAACAGATGCTTGACGTAGTCGAGCGTATGCGGCCGCTGCGGGTGGCGGGATATCTGCACGCGCAACCAGGGAGTCAGCGGGCCGCTCAGCTCAACACGGAGTTGTTGCAGTTGCACGCTGAGTTCCTGGAGGCGCCGCTCGGTTTCGGGCGAGGTCGAGGCCTGCCCCAGCGTCTCCATCTCCCGCTCCAGATTTTCAAACTCTTGCTGCGCCTTTTCGGGTTCCAACGTGGTTTCTCCTGTCGCCGTTCCGCTTTCGATCCGGGATCGCGTCACGCGCTCAAATCAGCAGAACAGCATCCTTGCCGCAGATGGCCCGCGCGCGCGTGGCGAAGTCGGGATCGGGCCGCACCCGCAGGTCCGGTTCGAGCTCGGCCTGGAATTCTCCCTCGCGCTCGAATTCGAGCCGCACCGGCGCCTCCCCCGGTTTTTCCTCAAACAGGTCGTGCAATTTCCGCGCCACAGAGCCGTTACCTCTTCCCAGCCGGACCCGAATCACAACCGCGGAGGCCAGCGAAGGCTCCACGGCGTCGAGCGGCAGCATCTCGGAGATCGAGAGTTTGGGAGAGGAATTTTCTTCCATCCGAACCATGCCCTTCACAAAGACGATGGCCTCCTGCTTGAGCTCTTCGCTGTAACGCTTATAAGCTTCCGGGAAAAACAGCAGATCCACAGTGCCTTTGAGGTCTTCGAGCACCGCCGAGGCCCACATCTCGCCCTTCTTGCTCCGCGCCACGCGAATGGAGGTGATGATCCCGCCCACGGCCACTTCCTTTTGTCCGCCGAGGCTGGCCAGGTCGCTCGATTCGAAGGTGCCGAGATCGCGGAGTTTGCCCTGATACTTCCGCAAGGGATGCCCCGTGAGATAAAAACCAAGCACTTCCTTTTCACCCGCAAGCACCTGGGATTCCGGCCACGGCGAAGCCTCCGGAAGCGGCGAAGCCTCCAGCCCCGGTATGGCGGCGCTGCCGAATAAGTCATGCTGGCCGGCGTCGCGCGCGCGCTGTGTTTTTTGTCCGGCCTCCAGCGCACGGTCTACCACGGCATACAAGCGCGCCCGGTCGCCGAGCGAATCCATGGCTCCGGCCTTGATCAGGCTTTCCATCACGCGCTTGTTGAGCGAGTGCTGTTCCACCGCTTCCGAAAACTGGAAAAACGACTCGAAGCGGCCGGCTTGCTGCCGCGCCGCGGTGATGGCTTCCACCGAATTGTGGCCCACATTCTTGATGGCTCCGAGGCCAAAGCGGATGGCACCATCCGCCGGCGTGAAGTGCCATGCTCCCGTCTGTATGTCAGGCGGCAGCAGGGCGATACCCATCTCGCGGCACTCACCCAGGTACTGCACCACCTTGTCGGTGTTGCCCATTTCATTGGTGAGCAGGGCGGCCATGAATTCGACCGGGTAATTCGCCTTGAGATAGGCCGTGATGTATGCGAGCACAGCATAAGCCGCCGAGTGCGACTTGTTGAATCCGTAACCGGCGAACTGCTCCATGAGGTCAAATATGCGAATAACTTTCTTTTTGGGATAACCCTTGTCGACGGCTCCGCTGACGAACCGTTGGCGCAGGGCGGCCATCTCCTCGGCCTTTTTCTTGCCCATGGCACGGCGCAGCAGATCGGCTTGGCCAAGCGAGAAGCCGGCCAGCCGGTGCGCGATCTGCATCACCTGTTCCTGATAGACGATGACGCCATAGGTTTCGGCGAGAATCTCCTCGAGCTCCGGCAGATCGTAAGCGATGGGCTTTTGGCCCTGCTTGCGGGCAATGAAATCGTCGATCATGCCGCCCTGCAACGGGCCGGGGCGATAGAGGGCGTTGAGAGCGGTCAGGTCGGCGAGCGTGGAGGGCTGATACCGGCGGAGGATGTCGCGCATGCCGCTCGATTCAAACTGGAAAACGCCGCTGGTGAGACCCTTCGAAAAAATTTCATACGTCGCGGCGTTGTCATAGGACAGCCGGTCGAGCTCCAGCTTCTCGCCACGCGTGCTTTCGATGAGGCGCAGCGCGTCGTCCACCACCGTGAGCGTGGTCAATCCCAGAAAATCCATTTTGAGCAGCCCGATGGATTCCAGGCCGTTCATGTCATATTGGGTGACAATTTCATCCTTGCTGGTCTTGTAGAGCGGAACGACTTCGGTCAGCGGCACGGGAGAAATGACGACACCGGCGGCGTGCGTGGAGGCGTGCCGGACCATGCCTTCCAGCTTGCGCGCCACGGCCATCAATTCCTGCAAGCGGGGCTCCCGCTCCACCTGGGCCGCCAGTTGCGGAGACTGCGCCAGTGCCTGCTCGAGCGAGATGTTGAGTGTGTTGGGCACCAGCTTGGCGAGCCGGTCGGCCTCGCCATAAGGAATTTCCATGGCGCGCGCCACGTCCTTGATGGCGGCCTTGGCGGCCATGGTTCCGAAAGTGATGATTTGCGCCACGTTCGCGCGGCCGTATTTCTGCGTAACGTATTCGATCACTTCGCTGCGGCGGTTCATGCAGAAATCGATATCGATGTCGGGCATCGAAATGCGCTCGGGGTTCAGGAAACGCTCGAACAGCAGATTGTGTTCCAGGGGATCAAGGTCGGTGATGCCCAGCGCGTAAGAGACCAGGCTGCCGGCCGCCGAGCCGCGGCCCGGACCCACCGGGATGCCGCGCTCTTTGGCGAATCGCACGAAGTCCCACACGATCAGGAAATAACCGGAGAAGCGCATCTGCTGGATCATGCGAATCTCAGTCTCCAGCCGCTCGCGATATTCTTCCAAGCCCCTGCGCAGTGCTCCCCGGAGCGCCAGCTCTTCCAGGCGAGTACGCCTGGCCTGGAATCCCGCCCGAGTCATTTTGTCAAAATAGCTGTCGAGTGTTTCTCCCGCCGGCACGGCAAATTCCGGAAACGGATTCGGGATTTTTTCAAGCTTCAGCTCGCACTGCTCGGCCACCTCGGCGGTGCGCCAGACCGCTTCCGGCACCTCGGCGAAGACCTGCATCATCTCGTCATAGGACTTGAGATAAAACTGGTCGTTCGCAAATTTCATCCGCTTGGTGTCGTTGACCTGGCGGCCAGTCTGGATGCAGAGCAGGACGTCGTGGGCTTTGGAATCCTCGCAACGAAGGTAATGGCAATCATTGGTCACCACCAGCGGAATGCCGGTCTGCCGCGACAGCTCCGCCAGTAGTGGATTCATCCGCTTCTCCTGCTCCAGGCCTTGGTCCTGCATTTCAAGGAAATAGTTTCCTTTGCCGAAGAGGTCCTGGTGCTGGTAGGCCACCCGCCGCGCCTCTGCCATGTTTTCGTCAAGCAGCGCCTCGGCGATTTCGCCTCGCAGGCACGCAGAAAGTGCGATCAGCCCCTTGGAATGGCTCGCCAGCAGGTCTTTATCCATGCGCGGCTTGTAGTAAAACCCTTCAAGATACCCCGCCGACACCAGCCGGACTAAGTTGCGATAGCCCTCCTGATTCGCCGCCAGCAGCACCAAGTGGTTATAATGATCCGACTCGGAGCGGCTGAGGCGGCCCTGTTGCGAAATATAGGCTTCGCAGCCGATGATGGGTTTCAGTCCGCGGGCGGTGGCCGCTTTGTGAAACTCCACCGCGGCAAACAGGTTGCCGTGGTCCGTTACGGCCAGCGAGGTCATGCCGTGGCGGAGCGCCTGATCCACCAGGCTGGGAACCTGGCAGGCGCCATCGAGCAGGCTGTAGTCTGTGTGCAGGTGCAGGTGAACGAACTGCTTCAACGGCATGGCAGGATGATAGCAGAAATTTTTCCCGGAGCGCAAAGAGCCGCCGGCCGAGGGCGTGATGACTCCAACGGATCCGCACGCCCAGGCGGCAGAATGAAGATGAAATGGCTTTGTATCTGGTAACCGGCGGAGCGGGCTTCATTGGCTCGGCGCTGGTGCGCGCGCTGCTGGAACGCGGACATCGGGTTCGGGTTGTCGATAACTTCTCGACCGGCAGGCGCTGGAATCTGGCCGAAGTTCAAAACCAAATCGAGCTGTTCGAAGTGGATATCTGCGATCTTGAGAAGCTGCGGCCGGCGGTCGAGGGCGTGGACTACGTGCTCCACCAGGCAGCGCTTCGATCCGTGCCGCGCTCGGTGGACAACCCGCTCGCGAGCAACCAGACCAATATCGATGGCACGCTCAACGTGCTGGTGGCGGCGCGCGATGCCAAGGTGAAACGGGTGGTGTACGCGGGCTCCTCTACCGTTTATGGCGAATCTCCAACACTTCCGGAGGTCGAGACCATGCCGGCCGCTCCCATTTCTCCTTATGGCGTGACCAAGCTTGCCGCCGAGCTCTACTGCGGAATCTTCACAAGAGTCTACGGACTAGAGACGGTAACGCTGCGCTACTTCAATATCTTCGGTCCGCGCCAGGGGGCCGGATCGCCCTATTCCGGCGTGCTCTCGCTATTCATCACTGCGATGCTCGAAGGCGATCGTCCCCACGTTTTCGGTGACGGGGAACAGTCGCGCGATTTTACTTATGTCGAGAATGCGGTCGAGGCGAATTTGCTCGCCTGCACGGCTCCGGAGGCGGCTGGAAAGGTCTTCAACATCGCCACCGGCCGGCAGCAGACCTTGAATCGCACATTGAATCTCCTGCGAGAGATCATTGGGACCAACGTGGAGGCGACCTACGGTCCCCCGCGAACGGGAGACATTTTGCACGCCCACGCCGATATCACGCGCGCCCGGCAACTGCTGGGCTACGAGCCGAAGGTACAGTTCGAGGAAGGACTGCGAAGGACGGTTGACTGGTTCCGTGCCAACCCGCTGGCGATGCAGGCAACCGGCAATGGAGCGGGAGAGATTACCTGACGGCATGCCAGCCGGATTTCGGCGCTCTGGCTACGATTCGGAGCGAAACACCCAGCCGGCGCACGGGACTCCGGTCGCTGTATCCACCTGATAGGCCCCCGGAGCACCAAGCACGTTGTACGGGATCGAGCGAATCGGCCGCCGCACCCAAAACACCATGTGGTAGTATCCCGGACCCAGCGCATTGATCGGCAAGTTAAAACGAAAGCGCCCAGTCGCAGAATTAAACGACATTTCCCAGGGAGGCACCCGCGCGGCGATCTGCCCGGTCATGTCCTGGTAGGCATAGGTGCGGTTCAACTCCTCCGCGGTGCGAGCCTGCGGCCAGCCCTCGTAAAACAGCACGCCATAGTACGGCCCAAATTCCTGGCGCAGGACCGTGCCTTCG
>Ga0209343_10007335_pt1 | contig 12995 bp, 18 predicted proteins | sample RifCSPlowO2_02_FD_184026 | JGI IMG/M metagenome (GOLD analysis project Ga0209343, IMG submission 184026) | Groundwater microbial communities from Rifle, Colorado - Rifle CSP2_plank lowO2_0.2 (SPAdes) (version 2) | ecosystem: Environmental > Aquatic > Deep subsurface > Groundwater | place... | reverse complement strand
AGGTCCTTTATTGGGGACCCCCGTTTCCTGTGTAAATGCAGATTTCGACACTAGCCTGAAGCTACCGCGAGATTGAGACCAGAGGCTTGCGCCCTTGCTTTCGCACGCTGGTAGAGCGGCGTTTGACTCACCGGAGAGTTCCGCATGGCACGGAGCCACACGAGGTCACCCTTCGATACACCTGCATTCGCAGACGCCGAGACGCCGCGAGTTTGATTCACACCTGTTGCAGTCATGGAACTCTCCTATCTGGAATCTGGGCAAGTCGCCCTTTTTGAACTCTTGTTGAAAAGCGCAAAAAGGAGGACTCGCCCAGCCCGCAAGGAGCGTCATGACTGCCGATTTCTCGGCACGGCGTTTTGGAGAGTCCCTCAAGGTGTGAACCTAAAGATGACCAAAGCGTCGAGAAGCCGTTGCCAAACACCGTAGTGTTCAGCTGCAAATCCATCGGGTTAGCGATGTCGGAAAGTCAGCAAGCTGAAAATCCTAAGTAAGGCGTACACAAGGCACGCGAGTGATGCAAGCATCAAACAAGCTTTTAGTTTACGCGAACTGTGGGCGATTGCAAAGGATCAGGCCCACCGGCGCGGTGCCCTTGACGTTCAACGGGCCAATACCCGCGCGTTGAAGCAAATGCTTATGAGCAAAGCGCATGGAGATCCCAGCCGGCGCGGCAGGCCACCATCGTTTGCGGCGGTAACGGCCGCATGGCAAAATTCCACTGCTTTCGCAACCTTGCGAATCCGCGTGCAGAAACCTTTTCTAGCACGTCCTCAATAACCCTCGGGAATTCAAGTCCCGCGGGACATGAATTTCCACCATCACCAGGAAATTCATGCAAATCCACCTCACCGTTCCCATCACGGTCCACACCGCGAAAAAGCGCAAGCTCGAACTGTTGCCGGTCATTCAGGACATCCCGCGCCCAAGCGACGATGCCAGTCTGTTGGGTCGTTTCCTCAAGCCGGGCGGAATTCAGGTTCCGCTCATGCCAGGGCAAAGCGCGCTCGTTCAGAGCTACATGCTCCGGAACAAGACGGAAGCGCTGAGCGAAGACGGCATCGTTGCCTTCACCTTGCAGGGCGACGCCCTCGTTGAATGCCTCCCTGAAGTGGGCATGACGCCAACCGAAGCCTAACTGCGCCAGGGCATCGCCCAGGCTCACGCGGATCCAAACCAAACCCATGCGGGCCCGCCTGCATGGGCGCCCCGCATGACACTTACGAAAAGTGAATGCAAATGACAAAAATTGATCCCGGAACTGTCCCCCCTGTGGTGGCGCCGGACAGCAGCAGCAGCATCGAAAATACGATTGTGATTTTTGCTGAAGGCCAGCATGTTTCACATCGCTTTACTACCCAACCGGAGGGTATCGCGTACCTCGAGGCGGTCGCAGAAACCTCCGAGGCAGCATCGTTGATGATCCTCGACGGTGACATGCCGGCAGACTTGCTGCTCAAAACCTCCCCAGTGCTGCAGCAACGCCTGCAGGAAGCCAAGCGCAACCTCACGGCGTTCCTGACGCTCAAGGAAACACTGGACCGTCATGGCGTGCCTAAGGACCGCACGCTCCGTGGTGCGATTCACAAAGCCTTCAGGGAACTGACGGCAGGTGGTGCCTGAACATGAAGATGCTGCAAGCAGATACGAGTCGCTGCTGCACAAAACACCACTCCCAACTTGTGCTTGTCTCGCTGAACGAGCAGCTGAATAGGCGCGCTGGACACTGGTTCACAGTACAAGCGCAGGCACACCCCCATGTGGCCTTCACCTCCTGCGATGCATTGACTCTGTGGCTTGAAGAGCGATGCATCGCCCTGACGCAGGCGATCCCCGAAAGGGGAATCTTTAGCTATCAAATGCTGATTGGGTCCTACAAAACATGCCACTGGCGATGCTTGGACGGGTTCGATTCCCTCAAGTCCTTATGCTCAGGAAGTGCGTGTTCCGTCCAACGGAACCTACACGCTGGGTTTGATCACCAAGGATGACGCGGGTATCACGGTCGTGAACTCGCTCGATCCCACCGCGGCCGGCCGGAAGATCTTCGACATCCAGGAGTCGGCTGCCGGTACCGCTGACTGATGTCATCTGGAAGATTAGCGATTTCAATGCAAAAAGCCCACCCTGTAACACGTTGCAGGGTGGGCTTTTTTTTGATTTCGATTTCCCGTCAGACCTCCGCGAAGCGCGAATTGGCCACCGTGGAGATTCGCGCCAACAGCTTCTTCACGAAGTTCTGCGTGATCGGCTCTGGAGGCGTGAGCGGCTCAGCGGTCAGGACTGGGTAGTCCGCTTCTGAGTCCCATTTCGAAGCCGTACGCCGGGTAAGGGCCTTGCGGGCAAACTCGAGAGCTGCCTCGCTGTTTGGAGCGACGGAGATGCCGACCTGTTTGCCGCCGGCGATGATTTTGAAGACTTGGTTCACGTTCATTCTTTCTGTAGAAAGACGGGAACCGACCCTGACGGGAGGTCCCCGTCAAGGTAAGGTAAGGCTGGTTCTGGACCAGCGTACTGGCAAAAGCCAAGTGGTCGAAGTTTAACCACCGGGCGTTGCCCGTCAATCGATTGGGGTCAGTTCTCCCACGCCGGCAGGAGATGGGCATCGCTGTACCCATCGAAGCCCATGAACCTGCGCCGGGCACCCTCAACGTATTGCAGCATCCGCTCCGAGGCCACCCGCCCAATTGGAGCCAGCTGCAAGTTCGCGCCTATGCCGACAGTGAGGCCAGCTTCTCGGCCGCTTCTTTTTTGCTCATCCGTCGCAGAGCGGCAATCGCCGGCATGTTGGAGGCCCTGGGCCGTGTCATGGCCTCTTCCCATTTGTACACCGACTGATTGGAGACGCCAAGCAAAACGCCCAACTCCGTTGCAGAGAGGCCGAGGCGCTTGCGCTGGGCAGCGAACCCCTTGGCGCTGTACCGATGGACCGCTGGTCCATCATCTGCATCAACATCGGTAGGCGCTATGCTCTTCGGGCCACGTTTTGCCATGCCTTTCACGAGCTTTTCTAGTTCGAGAACGCGGCGCTTTAACGCTGCGACATCGGTCCGGTGCTGTGAGGATGCCTTTTTCAGTTGTGAGTTTTGGGCGCGGGCTTCTTTCCGGGCAACCCGTGTGATTTCACTTTTTAAAACAACAGCTAGGCTAGTCATGACAGGGTGGCGTCGGCATTGCTGCCTATGCATCAGTGAAGGACTGGCCATTGTAGGATGCCCCTCCGCGGGTTCCAGCCCTGTCTATTCGCAAGGTCGGCGTTGTGCCAGCTCCGCCTATGAGAGGTCAATCAACAGATCGGCGGCTTCGCTGATGCGCATGTTCGAATAGGCGCTCACAGTCGCGGGGTCAGAGGCCATCGTCATTGCCTTCTTCGGCACCCGCAGCCCGATTGCCTTCATCGCCTTGAGCTCATTGACCAGCGCCTCGGAGAAATCTCGATGCTGAATGGTTACTGCGGCGGCGGCCGCGCCGGTGGTTTCATGTGTTTGGGTATTCATGCTTCCAAGATATTCCACAAACAGCTTCGCGCAAGGGTGCGTGTCGCACTTCCTGAGTCACCCTACACCTCGCCGCTCGGACGCTCAACGTCGCGATCATCGTCCCTCGGATCAAAGCCTGAGCGTTGGGCGGCGGCGTCCCTTGCCAGGTCCCGGCGGTGAGGCTTCGTGCGCGGGGCGAGCACGGCTGGCTGTCCCGGAAATTTGCATAGCCAGCGCTGGCGCGCCGAGGTAGAGCGCGCTTTGAGGCTGTCGCCCCGCTGGATCACCTGAGTGCCTTCGATCAGCATGCCCTTTTCGTCGATCTTGATCACCTGGGCATAGATCATCACTGGCAGCACGTAGGAGCCGTCCGGCTTCATCAGCTGGGCCATGAGGGTGCTGTCGCCGCGCCGCTTGCTCAGCACCAGCTCGCCGCGGGCAGGGCCGATTTTCAGAACCTCAACCGGGTCCATCAGGCCGCCGCTGTCGATCAGGCGGTAGACATCGAACTGCATTCAGAATCAGTAGTGTCCGGTTAAAAGTTGAACAAATTCAATTGGTTTTCGCCAAACGGCATTTCTGGAATTGGGCAACCGAGCTGTAGGGCGCATGAGAGCTGGGTTTTCTCGAAGACCGAGACGGAAAGAATCTGTAGCAATGTGTAGAGCGAGGCATCAATTTGAAGCTCTTTCTTGACGATGGCGATGAGCACGTAGGTGGACACAGCGCACCAGATCTGCGTCTTTACGGCGTTCTCGCTCGTGCCCAGGAATTTCTTGATCCGCAAATGCTGCTTGATCCACTTGAAGAACAACTCCACCTGCCAGCGACTCTTGTACAAGGCGGCAATGGTCAGCGGCGGCAAGCTCGTGTTGTTGGTCAGGAACACCAACGTCTTGCCCGTCTCGGGGTCTTTGAAGCGAATGCGGCGCAGCAGCTCGGGGTAGTCCTTGCAGATGTAGAAGCCGTTCATTGCGATGCTCTGATCGCAGATCACGCCTGCGCCCCTGTCGGTCTGAGCCGAATACACCCGCCTGGCGTTCATGCCGCGCTTGGCGCGGGTGACGAAGAAGGCGCCGGCCTGATGCATCTTGTACAGGCGAGCGAAGTCCAAATAGCCCCGATCCATCACGTAGAAGGCGCCCGCCTTGACGGGCAGGAAGTCCAGCACGTTGACATCGCCCATCTTGCCGTCGCTGATGTGGATGAAGGCCGGAATGGCCCCGCGCAAGTCCAGCAGGGCGTGCAGCTTCACGGCTGCCTTGGTGCTGCGAAACGGAGCCCAGTCGAACAGGCTCAAGCACAGATCGATGGTCGTTGCATCCAGGGCGTAGACCGTGTTGGTCAAGTCCAGCCCCAGATCCTCCTCGCGGTAGAGCTTGCGGGCTCGACGAATGAGCAAGGCCGCGAGGTCGGACCAAATGCGCCAATCCCGCGAGTCGTTTGCGTCGGCCAAGGTGGAGCGGTGAACGTTGTGACGCAAGCCCATCGAGTAGAGCTTGCCGGCGTTGGCGCCCAGCGTCACCTCGATGTCGCGCAAGGACTCGCGCCAAGTCAACTGCGCAAACGCCATGACGCGAAACTGTTCGGCGCAGTTCATCCGGCGTACCCCAGCGTCTCCACCGTGGCGCTGCACGATACGCGAAAAACTCGTCCATGGAACAAACTCCATGACCTGCGCAAACAGCGTCTTGCCGATATTCATGATCAGGCTCCCGGGGCATCAATCCTGGGAAACTACACAAAAATGGCAAAACGAGTTTCAAATCGGCACCAAATAAAATCGACCGACAGGCCGCGCCAGCATTGGCTTTCACATGAATCCAGATCAATTTAACCGGACACTACTGATTCAGAATACTGGTTAAATGTACAGTATTGCAGTATAGTGCGAGCAAGAGGCGCGCGGGAGGCTAGAGCGTGATCTCGACCTGTTTGGTGGGATCTGCCGCCCCGTGGTGGAAGACGTCCATGGAGGGGAGTTGGATGAGCTGATCAGCCTGGGCCACCGTGCCATTTAGCCATTGGTCCCAGTGCTCGCGCTCCAGCGGAACCACGGCACGTTTGTCTGCCTTGTCGCCTGCCGTTGTAGGGCCAGGTCGATGCATTGCCCTTAGAAGAGGATGCGCGTCACAATTTTGGGTTATTAGTGAGTAGGAAAAGTCACATTCGCCAGTGGCTGGATCCGTCCATTCAGACCAAATTCCTGCCAGGGCCCAGGGATCGCCATCAGCCCGAGAAAACCGCCACCAAATGTTCTTGCCAGTTCCCCAATACGGCTCATCAAAGCTCTCTGCCGGCACAAGGCACCGCTGCCCCCGCTTCCATGGCCCGCGAAAGGTCCATGCAGTTGCCAGGCGCTCACGCCGGGCGTTGTTCGTGCTCATTGGCCGGCCGTCCTCGGTCATCGGCTTTCGTGTTGGCGAGTGTGGCGGAATCAACCCCCACTGACCAACCTGCGCCACTGGAGCCGTTGTCACGAATGGCCCAGACTTGAGGGGCGCAACGAGTGGCAGGTACGGCTGTACGGGCGCACCAACCTGGAACTTCATGCTGATTCGGGCCCCAGTCGGCGCCATGTAGAGATTGCACATGGCATCACTTTAGCGCCGGACGGGAGCGCTGCCAAATTCTGGTCTTCAACGGTGGCGACCTCGCAGCCATGTTTCTAAAATCCACACCTAAGGTGTCACACCGCGAAGGTATTTCATGCTGGTTCGCTTTTACATCACACTCTCACTGGCCGCTGCAGCATTCAGCGCGGTAGGCATCCTCGCACCTGGGGTTGGCGAGTTGCTTTTAGGAATTCTGATCTGCGGACTGGCTCTGATTGCAGCGCTCCTTTTCTACGTTTTGGGGAAAAACCCGACGACCCCAATCGCCCCTCAAGCATCCCTATGCGAACCTTGGCCAGATGCTGTTGTCCCGGAGGGCCTGCCGATTCAGGACTTCCAACGAGTCCCACCTCCCACTGGACTTGCATTCTCGTCCTCGCCGGCCGCCAACGGACCGCGTTTCTGATCGTCTATAGCAATCGCGAATCAAAATGCAGGTTTTTGAATGACCTGAAAGTTGTCTGCAAATCGGGTGGTAAGTGACTTGGAAAGCTTGCCCCAACGGTTCATGAAAAAGTCCTTGATGGTCCATGTGAAGGTTTTTGCGTCAGGGAAATAAACGTTGTCGCGCACCTCCTCGTTCATCACCTTCCAAGCCCGCTCAATCAAGTTGAGGTTGGGCGAATAAGGTGGAAGGTGCCAGAGCTTGATGTTCAGGCGTGTAGCCTCTGCTTGCGTCGCCTTGCTCACGCAATAGGAGCCTTGGTCCAGAATGATGTGGAGCGTGAAAAACCTGGTTCTCGGGTAGCTTCTGCGAAGCCTTACGAAGTGCTCTCCCAGGGTCTGCGAGTTGACCGTTTCTGGAAACGTGGTGACCAGTTTCATGGTCGCAGGCTCAAAAGATCCGAGTACATTGACACGGGTTTTCCCCGCCGTCGTCGCTACGATTTTTCTCTCACCTTTGATCGACCAGCCGTAGCCCAGTTTGGTGGCCATGGTGGGGTGAGCGGCATCAAGGAAAAGCAAAGCCTCCCCTTCGGGCAGATTGTCTTTGAGCGTGCGGTATGTGTCGATGAATTCGAGCTGCGCCTGAGGGTCTGCCTTGGCTGGGGCAGGCTCACTCTTTTTGAAAGAGAAGTCATTGCGCTTTAGCCAATCCGTCATGCCCGAGAGGGAGAATTTGACGCCGAAAAGGCCTTTGACTTTTTGGACGACAGATTGTGCGCTAGCCACGTCACAGGCGGCCAAGATGGCGCTCAACCGAGCGGCCTGCTCGGAGTTCAATTTTCCCTCGGAACCCCCGCTTGATCCACCCAACTTGTCGTTGTCGAAATAGTCTTGCAGGTGCCGACGGGCCGTCTGTTCATCGATGAAGAGAAACTTGGCGATCTCGGCAAAGCTCTCGCCTTGATCGGCAAGCAGTACGACTTTCATCCGGTCGCCAATTTTTCGATCACGCTCGACCCGATGGGCTGATTTCAGGGAGGAGCGTTGGCTGGTGGTGAGAAAATATGACACCCCATATTTTCACGCATCGCGTGAATGAAAAGTCATCCCGGCTGCTGCATTTTGATTCGCGATTGCTATAGGAACCGACGAAGAGGCCACTGACTGCCCAGTCCCGGCCCCACTGGCCGAGTTGCGGCCCCAGGAATGCGGCCAACACGCCGCCCGCGACAACCCAGGAGATCGCCCGACTTGCGTGGTTGGGGTCGGTGGCTTCAACGGCGGCAAATCGATAGTAGTTGGCGAAGCCCTGATAGCTGCCAAGTAGCAGATGCCCGGTGACGAAAAGCACGAATGAGCTTTTCTGCAACGCCAGCGCGCACAAAAGGCTGCCACTCAGGCCAAGTGAGGCCCCGAGCAGAAAGCCAACTCGTCGACCGTAGTGACGCATCAGAAGAGCCGCTGGCAATGATGCGATTGCGGTGCCGATCACCATCATGGCCATTGGCAGCGTGGCGAGACCCTTGTCTGGTGCCAGAACGCCGCCGAGAATGGCACCGAGCGCCACCGACATCACGATGGCTGAAAGCATCAGTGCCTGACTGAATACAAGCAGCAGAACATTACGTCGCCCGGTAAACATCGGATGGCCTTCGGTATGCGGATCGAATTTTAGTGTGTCACCTGGCCGGATGCCTTGACCGCCGAATCAAAACCACCCTTGGCTTTCCACTCGGCGAAGCCACCTTGCAGAATTCGGACATTTTCGTATCCGGCCACGCGCAGTGCAAACCCTGCCTGTGCCGACAAACTGCCAGTGTTGCAGTAGATCAGGACCGGCTTGTCCTTCGGGATCGAGGTGCGCTGGGCCAGCACCTGACGCCACTCGATGTTGTTGGCCCCCGGAATGTGCTCTTTCGCGAACTGGTCCTTGTCACGGGCATCAATCACGAAGAAACGCTTCCAGTCCTCCTTTGGAATTTGCTCCGGGAAGATGGTAGCGCCACCATAGTCGACGAATTCCAGATAAGCTTCCATCGCATTGATGGCGGCCTTCATATCGTCGGCGCGTGCAGGCATGCTGCCTGCGAAGAAGATCAAAGCGATGAGTGAAATCGGGTACGCCAGTATTTTCATGCTTATCTTTCGTTGGGGAGTGAATCAGGCGGGATTGAGCCGCGGGTGGGTTTCTTCCCCCAGTAGCCACAGCAGGCCGCCAGAGACGAACATCGACAGGGCAACGAACCAGAACGCCGCCTCCATTTGTCCGCTGAAGTGCGCCACCATGCCCAGCCCGAGGCCCCCGATGCCATAGCCGAGATCACGCCAGAACCGGTAAATGCCAATGGCTGAACCACGCCAGTTCGGGTGCGATATGTCTGCCACAGCCGCCGACAGGTTGGGGTACAGCAGTGCCATGCCAAAGCCTGAGACGGCAGCCGACAGCATCCACCAGGCCACGCCCTGCCCGAGCAGCATCATCGCCACCCCCGCACCACAAATCCACATGCCCCACACATTGGGCCGGTGGCGTCCGATGCGGTCCGACAGCTTGCCGGTGAACAACTGCGAGCCCCCCCAGACAAAACCGTAGACGCCAATGATCCAGCCGATATTGGGCAAGCTGATGCCCTGCTGGTAGAGAAACACCGGGTAGAACACCCAGACCAGGGCATCAACAAATTTCTCGACCAGCCCGGCCTGACAGAGCGCCGCCATGCGGCGGTCGCGCCAGCTCATCAGTGTGAACATGTCCCAGGTCGTCGGCTTGGCCGGCACATGGACCGGATAACGCGGTATGGGCCCGGTCGCTTTGCCTGCCGCGTGGCGCGCCCCTTCTGCCTTCGCCCAAGGCAGTGTTTCCCTGACAAAAAACTGTGTCAGCACCAGCGCTGAAACCAGCACGATCAGGCCAAAGATCAGCAAGCCCTGGCGCGCACCGAAGGCCGTGGCCATGTAGGCGGTGACGATGCCGGCAATGGCTACGCCGACATAGCCGGCAAACTCATTGAGGCCGATGGTCAGGCCGCGCTGGTCGGGCCGCGTGATGTCGAGCTTGGAGGTCTGCGTCATGGACCAGGCAAAGCCCTGGTTGACGCCCAGCAACACGGTGGCGGCGACGATCCAGCCCCAACTCGGGGCGTACATGATCATGAACGGGATCGGCAGGGCACTGAGCCAGCCGAGCATGAGCACTTTCTTGCGCCCAATCTGTTCAGACAGGCGCCCCGCCACAAAATTGAGCGTTCCCTTGACGAAGCCAAAGGCCACGACAAAGGCGATGAGCAGCATGAAGGAGCCTTTCGGAACCCCAAACTCGGAACTTGCCAGTGCCGGCACAACGGTGCGCATCATGCCCAGTGTCAAGCCGACCAGTAGCACCTGCAGCAGCTGGAAAGTAAACTGGGCCAGGTTGTGGCGAATGCCATGCAGGTAGTCCTGGTACTCGTGGCGGGCTTCGCTGAATTCACTCATGTTATTTTCCCTGAACGGTCAGACGCTGGCGGCCGGATTGGCGCGCGTCGCCATGGCAAGCACCCGGTGTGCCATCCAGGCACCCAGCACCATGCTGGCCACCGCGATAAAACTCGATACCGACAGGGTGGCGACACCCGCCATGCCCTGTCCGATGGTGCAGCCCATCGCGAGAATGCCGCCCCAGGCCATCATCACACCGCCAGCCACATTGCGCAGCATCTGCGCCCCGGTGGGCATGACCCACTGGAAACGGCGTGCCACGATGACGCTGAGCAAAGCGCCGAGGAACACGCCCAGCACCGCCGTGGAGCCGAACTTCAGGGGGAAGCCCAGCCGCTCCATGGTGAGGTAGCGCATCAAATCCTGCGCCGGCGCGACAAAGGCCAGTGCCGATGTAACGGGCGTGTCGAATTCGCTGGTACCCGCAATGCTCGCATACCAGCTGGCAGCCACCAGACCACCTACCACCATGCCCGACAGCGGAAGTTTCCAGCCCCACCATTCGGATTGACGCGGCGCCCGCAATAGGAATGCACTGATCAGCGCGACCAGTCCCGCTGTCACCGTCCAGGCGGGCACACCGCCGAGCAAGGCAGGCAGCGTCCTGGCGGGCAAGGTCATTGCCGGTCCGCTGGCGATCTCCCGCAACGGAGCCAACGCGCCTTCCAGGCTGGCCATGATGGCCAGCACGAAAACCAGCCAGGTCAGCAGGGCACCGCCTTGCCCCTCTGCTGCGCGTACCATGATCCGGCTCGGGCATCCCCCGGCCAGCATCATCCCTGCGCCGAACACCACGCCGCCAATCACCAGCCCCACCAATGGCACGCTGGCGCGCAGATACGGTGTGCCGCTCAAATCCACCCAGCCCAACCCGGATAGCAGTTGTGTACCTGCCAGTGCCACGGCCACCGCCAGCAAAAAAGCACGCAGCTTGGCGTTGTCCTTGCCCTCGAAAGCGTTGGCCAACGCTGCGCGTGCGCAAAAACCACTACGCTGCAAGATGATGCCGAGCAACACGCCCAGCATCAAGCCACCCCATACCGGGATATTCAATCCACCTGCATCCATGTCTGTCTCCGTTCAGTTTTTCAGTCTTTTTTTGCCAGCGGATGAGTGCTCATCAGGCTGCGATGTTCGCCGCGACGATGCGGTCCATGTCGGCCGGACGCGGGGGGATTTCGCGTGTCAGCTCGACGATGAAGTCCTCGCGCGCCATGGAGAGCGCCGGGTTCCAGCGCTTCTCGAAACCGATGGTGGAGGACGGCTTGCCCGACAGGCCGACACCACAGACGCTGCCGGCCTGGTGCCCGGGGTAGATTTCCAGATCGGCCGGCAGGCCCAGCAGCTTGGCGTGCAACGAGTCGTACAGTTGTCCAGACATCTCGCGCTCCTTGCCGGCCAGGTCGGGGCGACCGACTGCGCCGACGAACAGGGTGTCACCGGTGATGACAAACCAGGGTGTCTCGCCGCGGCGCAGGTCGGAAACCAGCAGGCAGACGCTGTCAGGCGTATGGCCCGGTGTGTGCAATACCTCGACCTGCACATTGCCCAGATCGAGCTTTTGCCCGTCGCGCAGCGGCTCGAAAGCAAAGCCAACCTTGCCTTGGTCGAATTCGTGCAGACAATACGACGTGCCCAGCATTTCGGCCAGCCTGCGCCCGCCCGAATAGTGATCAGCATGGACGTGGGTGTCGATCACGTGCGTGATCTGCACGCCGGCCTTGCGTGCCTCTTCGACGAACCACGCCTCGTCGCCGGCCACCACGTCCACGGCGATGGCCCTGGCATACGTGGCACAGCCAAAAAAATAGGACAGCGAGGCTTCCTTCGTTGCAAATTGCTTGAAAAACATTTTTTCTCCTTAAAAAACGATGACTTTGTCGGCTTCGGCGGTCCAGTCAGCCAGCTGTGCGAGCGTTGAACGCTTGGCCCCATCGGTCAACTCGGTGTCCGTCAGACCACGTGCATCCATGCAGGTCCCGCACAGACCCACCTCACCTTGCCGGGCCACCTTGCCAAGCATGAGCTGGATGCTGTAGTAGCCCTGCGGCACCTTCTGGCCTGACTTGGCGCAGCCAACCGCGTCGGCCAGCAGGAACATTCGCACCTGCTGCCCTTCCTTACTGGCCAGGGCGCTGGCCAAACGCAACCCGTTATAGGCGCGCTCATTGCCGTACGGGGCATCATTAAGAATGAAAAGTGTGGAAGTCATGACATATCCTCCGGGTTGAATTTGTGAGTTGAACTTTGCTTCGATCAGGACTCGGCCGGTCGCTCAACCGGCATGCCAGCAGCCCGCCATTCGGCAACGCCATCGAGAATCTTGCGAATGCGGTAGCCCTTGCCGGAGAGCAGCTTCATGGCCTCATCCGACAGCATGCAAAACGGCCCGCGACAGTAAGCAACGATGTCGTGATCTTTGGGCAGTTCGGCCAGGCGCCGCTCAATCTCGTGGAGGGGCATGGAGCGTGCATACGGCAGGTGCGCCACTTGATACTCATCCTGCGGACGCACATCGATAACGATCACCTCGCCGCGCCGTGCCTGTTCCAGCAAGTCCGACCGTCCTACCTGTGTCAGCTTGTCGGGCGCGGACACCATGCGCTGCAAGGCCATCTGCAACTCGACCAGATGTTCTTCGGCCACCAAGCGCAGCGTGACTGACAGGTGGGCCACATCCTCGCCGCTAAGGCGATAGACCATGTACTTACCATCGCGCCGACTCTCCACCAGACGGGCCTCGCGCAACGCCTTGAGATGGGCGCTGGCCAGTTTGATGTCGATCGATAGCTCGCCAGCCAGCACCTCCACCGTTTTATCGCCCTGCGCGAGCAACTCCATCAACTCCAGCCGCTTCGGACTGGAGACGGCCTTGCCGATGCGGGCAACCTGTTCATAGAGAAGGTCTTTCAGTAATCTCTTATTCATTCGTACATTCTAGCGAATAGGCGAATAAATAACAAATATTAGCCATTTCTCTGTTCTCGGACGCCAGCGTCCGGCCACCTGACAATCACGAACCAGCAGTGTTGGTGCC
>Ga0209343_10007331_pt1 | contig 13006 bp, 14 predicted proteins | sample RifCSPlowO2_02_FD_184026 | JGI IMG/M metagenome (GOLD analysis project Ga0209343, IMG submission 184026) | Groundwater microbial communities from Rifle, Colorado - Rifle CSP2_plank lowO2_0.2 (SPAdes) (version 2) | ecosystem: Environmental > Aquatic > Deep subsurface > Groundwater | place... | reverse complement strand
TGCGGGAGGCGGCGGAAGCTCGGGCGGCGGCGGGGCCTCAGGCAGTTGGTAGATTCAACCCTTGTCACCGTGCCACTGAAGAGCGAGCGCCGGTACTAACCGGCCTCGTTCCTCATCAGTTGAGAGTCCCCGTCAGCGACGGCAGTTGCCGGCATGGGCGCTGCTGGCACAAGCCGCTGGGCCGGAAAACGCGCGATGAAGCGGCTTCCGGCTCCGGGCGTGCTTTCGATCTCCAGTGTCGCATCGTGCCGGGTGAGCGCGTGCTTGACGATCGCGAGTCCCAGCCCGGTGCCGCCGGTCTCCCGAGAGCGGCTGCGGTCAACGCGGTAGAAGCGTTCGGTCAAACGCGGGATATGCTCGGGCTGGATGCCGATGCCCGTGTCGGCGACGGTGAGCGCCGCGCCCTGCTCCGTCGCCTCCCAGATCAGGCGCACTTCACCCCCTTTGGGCGTGTAGCGCACGGCATTGCTCGCCAGGTTGGAAAACGCGCTCGCGATCTCCGATTCGGCGCCCAGCAGATCGAACGGGCCGCGCACCTCCAGCACGACCTGGTGGCGGCCGGCGGACAACACGTCGGTCTCGGCGCGCATGCGCTCCAGAAGGCGCGAGATCACGATGCGTTCGTCAGTCGGCGCCGGTGGCGCGGATTCCAGTGCCGACAGGGTGAGAAGGTCTTCGACAATGCGGCGCATGCGCAGCGCCTGCGTCTCCATCAGGTTAATGTAGTCGCGCCGCTGCGAGGGATCGAGCTTCAATTCCCGCACCGTTTCGAGAAAGCCCACCAGCACCGTGAGCGGCGTCCGCAGTTCGTGGGAAACGTTGGCGACGAAATCGCGCCGCACCGCTTCCACGCGCTCCGCCTGCGTCACGTCGCGCGAATGCAGCAGCTTCTGCGACTCGCCGAACGGGATCAGGGTGACCGAGAGCGTGGTCTCGCCGCGCGGCAGGCGCAGCCTCAGGCGCCGCGCGTAGTCGCCCGAGGCAAGATAGGAAACGAAGTCGGGCTGGCGCACGAGATTCGCAATCGGATGCCCGGCATCGGTGGAAAAATCGAGATCGAAGTGGCGTTCTGCGGCAACGTTGCCCCACACGATCTGATTTGCGGCGTCGAGCACGACCACGCCGTCGGGGAAAGCCTGCACCGTTTCCCGAAACCGGGTGAGGGTGAGCGCAAGTTCCTGTTCGCGCTGCGCGGCATCGCGCTCGCGGCGATACAGTGCTTCGAATACGTCGCCCCAGAGCCCATCGTCCTCGGGTACGGCGCCGCGATCGGCGCCCTGCAGCCATGCCCTCAACGCCCGCAATTGACGCAGGTGGTGGGAGAGCAGTACTACGACGACGCAGGCGAACACTGCCCAGCCCGAGCCCGCCCCCAGCAGCGCGGACACGGCAAGCGACGCCGTGGCGGCAGCAAGCAGGACGAGTAGAGTACGGAGAACCAGCGGCTCCATCGGCTCAGCCTAGCACGTCCGCTATCCGCAGGGCCGGCCCGGCGCGCAGCCAGGCGCCGGCAGTCGGGTCACGAAGCGCAAAACCGATAACCCGCGCTGCGCACCGTCTCGATCAGCCCGTCGTGGCCAGTCGGCTCCAGCGCCTTGCGCAGCCGCCGGATGTGCACGTCGACCGTGCGCTCCTCGACGAACACGTGATCGCCCCAGATTTCATCGAGCAGCTGCGCGCGCGACCAGACGCGCTCGGGATGGGTTACGAAGAAGTGCAGCATGCGGAACTCGGTGGGGCCCAGTTCAATCGGCTGGCCGTTTGCGGTAACCCGATGCGTGGCCGGATTGACCGAGAGTGCGGCGACCTCGATGGTCTCGTCGGTGAGGTGCGGCGCGCGCCGCCGCATGACCGCCTTCACCCTCGCAATCAGCTCGCGCGGGGAGAAAGGCTTGGAGACATAGTCATCCGCGCCGGCCTCCAGGCCCGCCACGCGGTCCTGCTCCTGCGCCCGGGCCGTCAGCATGATGATCGGGATGTCGCGCGTGCGCCGGTCCGAGCGCAGGCGCCGCGCGAGCGTGATTCCCGAGTCGCCGGGGAGCATCCAGTCGAGCACCACCAGATCGGGCAGCGCATCGTGTATCGACTGCTGAGCCTCCTCGGCGCTCGCCGCGCGCAGCACGCGGTGGCCCGCGTGCTCCAGATTGACGGCGATCAGCTCCTGGATCGCCGGTTCATCCTCGACGACGAGTATGCTGCTGCCGGGGACCATCTCAACCCAGCGCCGTTCGTTCCACGTTCGCCATGTCGGTGTGCCGCACGTCGGCCCCCTTCACGATGTAGATGACCTGTTCCGCGATGTTCTTGGCGTGGTCGCCGATGCGCTCCACCGCCTTGGCGATCCAGACCACGCCGATCGCCCTGCCAATGATGCGCGGCTCCTCCATCATGAAAGTAATGAGTTGTCGCAGTATCGCCAGAAACTCGGCGTCGATCGCGGCGTCCTCCTTGACCACGCGCGCAGCCTCGGCCGCATCGCTGCGGGCAAACGCATCGAGCGCGCGATGCAGCATGGACAGCGCGACGTTGGCCACGTGCCGCACGTCGACGAATTTTGGTGGCGGCATCTGGTTGCTCTCGTACAGCTGCCGGGTCATGCGCGCAATTTTCTCGGCCTCGTCCCCCATGCGCTCGAGATCGGTCACGATCTTGCCGATCGCCATGATCATCCTGAGGTCTACCGCCGCCGGCTGGCGCCGGGCGACGATATGGATGCAGGCGTCATCGATGCCGACCTCGAAGCCGTTGACCCGCTCGTCCTCCTCTATGACCCGGTCCACCAGCGCCGCGTTGCCCGACGCGTAAGCATCGAGCGCCGTCTGGATCTGCGACTCGACCAACCCGCCCATCTCCAGCACGCGCGAGCGGATGGCGTCGAGGTCCTGGTCATACTGTTTTGAGAGATGCTCGCTCTGCGGCATGCCTGCTCCTTGCGGCTATCCCATGCGGCCGGTGATGTAGTCCTCGGTGCGCCGGTCCCTGGGTTTCACGAAAATATCGTCGGTGCGCCCGAACTCGACGAGTTCACCCAGGTACATGTACGCAGTGTAATCCGAAACGCGCGCCGCCTGCTGCATGTTGTGGGTGACGATGAGGATCGTCACCCGATCCTTCAGCTTGTGGATCAGTTCCTCGATGCTGCCGGTGGCGATGGGGTCGAGCGCGGAAGTCGGCTCGTCGAACAGCAGCAGCTCCGGGTCGGTGGCGAGGCAGCGCGCGATGCACAGCCGCTGCTGCTGGCCACCCGACAGGTTGAAGGCGAGGCTCTGCAGCCGGTCCTTGACCTCGTCCCACAGCGCGGCGCTCTTCAGCGCCTGCTCGACCTTCTCGTCGATCACGCGGCGCGCCCGCTCGCCGCGCACCCGCAGGCCGTAGGCAACGTTCTCGTAGATGGTTTTGGGAAACGGATTGGGCTTCTGGAACACCATGCCGATGCGCATGCGCACCTCGATCGGATCGACCTCGGGCGCGAGCAGGTTGGTGTTGTCGGGAAAGAGCCGGATCTCGCCCTCGTAGCGGTTACCGGGGTAAAGATCATGCATGCGGTTGAAGCAGCGCAGGAAGGTCGACTTGCCGCACCCCGAGGGCCCGATCAGCGCAGTGACCCGCTTTTCGTGTATCGGCACGTTGATGTTTCTGAGCGCGTTTACCGCGCCATAATAGAAAGACAGGCCGCCCGCGGCCGCCTTGATCGCCCCGTCGGCGGCTCCGGTGAATCTCTGCACTTCAGGTCGCGCGATTTCCACGTTGCTACTTTTTCCCCGTCACCAGTTGATGTTGCGGCGCAGGCGATAACGCAGCCAGATGGCGAGTCCGTTCATCGCGAGCGTCATCAGCACCAGGATGAAACCCGCCGCAGCCGCGTTGACCTGAAACGCCGCCTCGGGACGCGACGTCCAGTTGAACATCTGGATCGGCATCACCGTAAACGGCGCGAACAGCCACTCAAAGGACAGGAACGGCGGCTCCGGCTGAAACGGGGGGGACGGCAGGAAGGCGATGAAGGTAAGCGCCCCGATGGTGATGATGGGGGCGGTCTCGCCGATGGCTCGCGCCAGACCGATGATCACCCCGGTCAGAATGCCTGGCATCGAATACGGAATGATATGGTAGCGCACCGTCTGCCATTGGGTCGCACCAAGGGCGTACGAGCCTTCGCGCATCGCTGCCGGGATGGCGCGAATCGACTCGCGCGTGGCGACGATCACCACCGGCAGGATCAGCAACGCGAGCGTCAGCCCGGCCGCAAGCACGGACTGGCCGAGGCCAAACTGGTAGACGAAGAGTCCCAATGCGAGCAGCCCGTAGACGATCGAGGGAACGCCCGCGAGGTTGGTGATGTTGATCTCGATCACGTCGGTCATCCAGTTGCGTGGCGCGTATTCCTCGAGGTAGACCCCCGCCGCCGCCCCGATCGGCACCGCAGTGACCGCAGTCACCACCATCACCAGCGTGGACCCGACCCATGCGGACAGTATCCCGGCGCTCTCGGCGCGACGCGACGGGAAATTGGTGAAGAACTCCAATGATATGCGCGGCAAGCCCTTGACCGCCATGTCCACGAACAGCGCCGCCACCGTGAGAAGGCCGATCATCAGGCACACGATGCCGACGATGGCGAACGCGAGATCCCAGCGCTTGCCGCGCGCGATGACCGACCTTATTTCCCGAATGTGCGCCGTATCCATCAATACAGCTCCCTATAACGTCTCCGCAGCATGTGGCCGAGGATATTGAAGACGAGCGTCACTAGCATCAGCGTAAGCCCCGCGGCAAAGATGGTCTGGTAGCCTATGGAGCCATGTGGGAGGTCACCCAGGGCGACCTGCACGATATACGAGGTGATCGTGGCAGCGGGCTCCATTGGGTTCCAGGTCAGGTTGGGCTGCATGCCGGCGGCGACCGCGAGTATCATGGTTTCTCCCACCGCACGCGAGATACCCAGGATGTAGGCCGCGGCGATCCCCGAGAAAGCCGCCGGGGTGACTACCTTGAGCGCGGTCTGCAACCGCGTCGCCCCCATCGCATACGAGCCCTCGCGCAGCGCTGCGGGTACCGCGCGCATCGCGTCCTCGGACAGCGACGCCACGGTCGGCACAATCATGATGCCCATCACCAGGCCGGCTGAGAGCAGATTGAAGCCCGGCAGCGAGGGAATCAGCCATTGCAGGATCGGCGTTACAAAAAGCAAGGCGAAATACCCGTAGACGATGGTCGGAATGCCGGCCAGCAGCTCGAGTAGCGGCTTTGCGAACTCGCGGATACCGGGCGTGGTGAATTCGGAAAGATAAATTGCAATGATGGTCCCCATTGGCACGGCGATGACGAGGGCGACGAGCGAACTCACCAGAGTGCCCGAGACCAGCACCATGATGCCGAAGTGCGCGTCATCGAACAGCGGCGTCCACTGCGTGTCGGTCAGGAAATCAATGATGGGCACCTGCCGGAAGAACGTCACCGACTCGCTCACCAGGATGTAAACGATCGCAAGCGTGGTGAAAACGGAAAGCGATGCCGCAAGGAACAACACGAACTCGATTACGCGTTCGCGCAGAACGCGCCCGCGTCGCGTCGCCAGGCGCTCGCTTACAGCGGCGGGCAGGGTCATTGCGGGATTATCGAGCATCGGATGCCGTACCTCAACCCGGCGCGCGCCCTGCGCGCGCAAAAAAACGGCGGGAAGCATTCTGCCTTCCGGCCGCACCAATCTACGGGATTAGAGCTTGCCTTCGCGCCTGATCAGTTCTTCGATAGTGACGCCGACTTCGGCGACCCCGCCGAATACGGTGCCAAGCTTGCGTTTCGCCAGGTGCTCAAGGTTGGCCGTATACGCCTTCCCGGGCAATGGCACATATTTCACTTCCTTCGCGAGTTTCGCGCCGTGCTTCATGTAGTACTCGGTGAACTCGCGGACCTCGGGCTTGGCAATCGACTTGGCGTTGACGTAAATGAAAATCGGACGGGCAAGCGGTGAATAGGTGCCAGCAAGCACGGCGTCCATGGACGGCGCGACCGGCTTGCCTTTTTCATTCACGATCGGCACCGCCTTGAGCTTCGCTTTGTTCTCAATGTAGTAGGCGTAGCCGAAGTAGCCCAGACTGTTTACGTCGCGCGAGACGCCCTGCACCAGAACGTTGTCGTCCTCGGACGCCGTGAAGTCGCCGCGCGAGGACTTCGACTTGCCGACGATCGCTTCGGTGAAATAGTCGAACGTGCCCGAATCCGCGCCTGGCCCGAAGAGCTTCATCGGCTGGTTCGGCCACTGCGGGTTCACCTGGTTCCAGTGCGTGACCTTGCCCTGAGCCGCCGGCTCCCACATTTTCTTCATCTCCGCGACCGTCAATTGCTTGATGAAGGTGTTCTTGGGATGAATTACAACCGTCAACGCATCAAACGCAACCGGAAGTTCGTAGTACTCGATGCCAGCCTTCCTGCACGCCTCCATTTCCGACTTGAGGATCGGACGCGAGGCATCCGAAATGTCGGTCTCGCCGCGGCAGAACTTCTTGAATCCGCCGCCGGTGCCTGATATTCCTACGGTTACTTTGTACTTGCCTTTCGTTGCCTTCTGGAAATCCTCGGCGACTGCTTCCGTGACTGGAAAAACGGTGCTGGATCCATCCACTTTCACCACCTGTGCGCTGGCGACCGCCGCCGCACCAAAACACGCGACACCGAACACCGTCGCGGCAAGTTGACCGGGCTTCATCATCTGTCTCTCCTCGTCCGTTGGGTTGAGGCGAGCAGTATAGGCAGGCAATGTTACGCTTTTATTAAGGCGGGGCTCGTAATCAATGGCGCGGGTCGGACGCGATCTGCGGTGGCATCATGCTGTATTGGCGGGCTTTTTCTTGAGCTTATCGAGGAACTGCTTGCGGAACTTCTGCACCTTCGGCGCCACCACGGCCTGGCAGTACGGCTGGTACGGATTGCGGGCGAAATATTCCTGGTGATACTCCTCGGCTTCGTAAAACGCACTGGCAGGCGCGAGTGCCGTAACGATGGGTGCACTCCAAAGCCTGGCGCCGTCGAGCCGCGCGATTGTCTCTTGCGCCGCCCGCTTCTGCTCCGGGCTGTGATAAAAGATCGCCGACCGGTATTGGGTGCCCACGTCGTTGCCCTGGCGGTTTAGCGTGGTGGGATCGTGCACCACGAAGAACGCCTCGAGAATTTCCTTGAAGCTCACGAGCGCCGGGTCGAACGTGATTTGAACGACCTCGGCATGCCCGGTGCGCCCCGAGCATACCTCCTCGTAAGTCGGAGTGGCTGTCTGGCCGCCCATATAACCCGACGCGACGGACGTCACGCCCTCCAATCCGTCGAACACCGCTTCCAGGCACCAAAAGCAGCCGCCACCCAGTGTGGCAATTTCACGGACGGCCGTGCGGTCGTCAACGGTTGCTGTCATCGCTTTCTCCTGCCCCCGAGAGGCACGGCTCCGAGTAAGAGACGATTCGAATCACGCGCCCGAGGGCGCACCAGAAAACGTCCATCAGTCGTGTGGCGCCGCGCAACCTTACCTCGATTGCGCGCCTGCCGCCAGCCGGGGCGCGACCATGCTGCGTGCGCTCACCGGCCGCGGGCTGGAAGCCGCCGGAACAGCGGGCAGATCGCGTGCGGTCAACCACGGCTTGAAGAGCAAGCGCTGCGCCAGCCCCAGGGGGAGGTTGCGGCGCACTACGCAGGCGAGACGGGCGACGAAATCGGCGTAGGTCAGTTCCTGGAACGGAACGCTGCCATACCAGTGACTTCCGTTGAGCCGGCTGAACACGAGCTGCACGTCGACGTCGCGCGCCCGGGAGGCACAAGAAACGATGGTACGGTAGCTTGCCAGCATCCCAAGGTGTTCGCGTTGGCGGTGACGCTCGTAGCAGCGGCGGAAGTTTTCGAAATGCGCGGCCTCGTCCGCGGACATGTCCTGCAGCAGACGCCGCAGTTCCGGGTCGTCTGCCGCAGCGCCCAGGCCACGGTAAAAGACCGCGGCCTGGGCGGCGGCCATGCTGCAGGTAAGCGCAACCTTCGCAACTCCGGCGCCTGTCCCGGTCGTCAGTGTCAGCCGCCGGTGATCCGCCGAGAATTGATCGCAGGCAGCCACCCATTCGAATTCGGGCCACATCGCTTCGACGTAAGCGCGGGTACGCTCCGCATGCGCCCGCTTTGCGGGCAGCCAGACCTGCTCGATCCAGCTACGCGATTGCGCGTCCGCGCCGAGTACGGCGAGCAGCGCCGCGCCGCGGGCAGCGCCGGCCGTCTCCAGGAGGGCGGCGGCGGCGATGCCATAGAACATCACGGGATTGTGGCGGGTCACGAGTTGTTGAGATGAGGCTTGCCGGCGGAGCGGACGCGTGCTGCCCAAGCTGTTCGGTGTCATGATCTCCTCCTGATCGATGAGATGAAAAGCGCGGTGTGTCAAGGTCATTTCACCGCACCGGCGGCGGCGCAGCAAGCGCCTCCGGCAAGGTTGCTACCGGTTTACCCGCGGGTATTAACATGTGATACTGCCCGTCCCGGCAGCTTCCCGGAGACTGCGATGACGGCCAGCGCTGCATTGATCGATGCGTTGAAGCACACGCTCCGGGCGCGTGGCCTCACCTACGCGCGCGTCGCCCGCCACCTCGGCATGAGCGAGGCGAGCGTGAAGCGGATGTTCTCCCAGAAGAACTTCACCCTCAAACGCCTGGACTTCATCTGTGATCTTGCGCATATCGAATTCTCGGAACTGGCGCGCGCGCTGCACGCGAACGAAACCCACCTCTCGCAGCTGACTCCCGAGCAGGAGAAGGAAATCATCGCCGATCGCAAGCTCTTTCTGGTCGCGGTGTGCGCGTTGAACCAGGTGACGTTCGAGCAGATCGTCGGCACCTACGACATCTCGCGCGCCGAGTGCACCCGTCTGCTGCTGCGCCTGGACCGCCTGAAGTTCATCGAGCTGCAGCCCAACAACCGCATCCGACTGCTGGTTTCCCAGGCATTCTCCTGGCTGCCCGACGGCCCGATCCAGCGCTTTTTCAACCAGCAGGCCCATACCGAGTTCTTCCGCTCGCATTTCGACCGCTCCCACGAGTTCATGGTGGTGGTGAATGGCATGTTGTCCAGGGCGTCGAGTGCCGCCATCGTGTCCCGGCTCAAGCGCGTCGCGAAGGAGTTCTCCGAGATGCACAACGATGACGTGCACCTGCCCCTTGGTGAACGCTCGGCGATGAGCGTGCTGGTGGCAATCCGGCACTGGGAACTGCAGGCATTCGCCGAGTTGCGCCGCCACCGCAAGTAGGCGAAGATGGCGCGGCGGCGCAGGCCGTCCGCAGTCTGTAAGGCCCGGGCGGGCATCGCGACCAAGGCAGCACATCATACGGACATGCGAGGACAACCATGAAGAAAATCGCTTACCTCTTTGCCCTTGCGGCGGCGTCGCTGGTGGGTGCCGTGACCGGCCCCGCTGTTGCCCAGACCGTAAAGCCCGTGGCGGAGAAACCGGTCACGGCGAGAGCGACGTTCGCCGGCGGCTGCTTCTGGTGCGTGGAGGAGGCCTTCGACAAAGTTCCCGGCGTAGTTGCGACGACCTCCGGCTATTTGGGGGGCCACGCCAAGAACCCCACCTACGAACAGGTGTCGGGGGGGCGCACCGGGCATGCCGAAGTGGTGCAGGTCGAATACGACCCGAAACGGGTCGGCTACGAAAAACTGCTCGAGGCGTTCTGGCGCAACGTCGACCCGACGCAGAAGGACGCGCAATTCTGCGACCATGGCTCGCAGTATCGCAGCGGCATCTTCTATCACGACGCGGAGCAGCGCAGGCTCGCCGAGGCGTCAAAGGCGGCGCTCGCGAAGAACAAGCCGTTCAAAGGCGAGATCGTGACCGAAATCACCAAGGCGTCGGAGTTCTACGCCGCGGAAGGCTACCATCAGGACTATTACCAGAAGAACCCGGTGCGCTACAAGTTCTACAAGACCGGCTGCGGCCGTGAGGCTCGGCTGAAGAAACTCTGGCGTTAGGAGTGTGTCGGCCTCGCGTCCAGCACACTCCTTATGCAAAACCGCTGCCTGATCAAATTTAGGGTCAGGCAAAGACGTCCCAGCCGGGTCCGGAGAACGTGGTTGGGATCAATCTCCGCGTCATTCATCTGCTTTCCTCGTCGCGTTTCTTGTGAGGCGGTTTTGCAATAGGGGTTTCTCGCACTTAAGTGCAATACTGTTCATTTAATTATTTTGATCGCTTTGCCAATATCGATCGAGGGGAAACGGCGCGCATGGCGACGACGTATCGGAAATTTGCTCATCTTGCGCTTCACCCCGCGTGGATTGCGCCGGCCGCGACTGGAAACCACCCGCTCTTGCAGAATCTCATGCAACACGCACTCATGGAACTGTTTCCTCTTCCGAGGGGGGAATAGCGTGGAAGGTGGCCAGTTTACGCCGCACCACGCGCACGGCGTGCACGAACGAGAGCCGGTCGGTATCTTCATTGGCCGTGAGCGCGGCTTCGTGCATCAGTCCTCGAATCGCGAAATGCGCCAGCATCAGGCCGTAGAACTCTTGGCGGACCAGATCGGCGGTCTTGCTGCGCAAGACGATCTTGGCGCCGCGCAAGTGGGTCTTCAACTCGTCCAGGGCGGTCTCGATCTCCCAGCGCTCATGGTACAGCGCCGCCAGTTCCTCGGCGGGGGCCTGCTTGGGGTCGAGCAGGCTGGTCACCAACCGGTAAATTGGCTCGGCCCCGAGGATCCCCTGCAGGCGGTATTCGATCACCCGCACGCGAATGCCATTGGTGTGGTGGCGACGGTCTTTGTTGGAGGGGTAGAGGGTGCTCAAGTAAGAGCCGTCGGCCAAGCGCTTCTCGCATCCCAGGCGGGCATTGGTCTTGAGTCGCCAGAGCAAATCCGCCCCCGTGGCCCGCGCCTGCTTCCAGCACTCGAAGCCAAAGAACTGCCGGTCGGCCAAACACAGCATCCCCGCACGCAATGCCGGCAGCACGCTCTTTGCCAAGGTCGTCTCGCCGGTGCGATAGGCACCCATCTGGGTGCCGAACAGCACGTGGGTGCCATTCTCCACCAGAGACACGAAGCGCAGTTGCGGAAAGGCGCTCGCCCCGCGGCTGGCCCCCGGCCGGCCGAAGGCCTGGGCATTGGACTTCTCGTCGGCCACATCCAGGGTGCTGCCGTCCAGACTCACCAAGCGCCATCTGCGATACCAAGCCCCGTGCGTGGCCGGAAGCGCAATCGGCTGAACAATCTGGTCATGCAATTCTCGCAGCGGCTCCCAGCCCAGGCGCGTGCGCGCCTGCGAGATGCCCGATTTGCCCGCCACCTTGATGGGCAAGGACGGATTGATCAACCACTGCACCCCTTCGAGCAGGCAGCGCAGCACCTCCCGGTAGGAGCAATGCACATACAGCGCCAGCGCAATCACGTAGTACACCACCACGTGTGCCGGCAGGTCGCGCTCGCGAATGCTCGCCTTGCCCGTGGTCTTGAGCACCGAGCGGATTCGCTCCGCGGGGAAGGTCTTGGAAATCACCCCCAAGCTCACGTAATCCGTGATCCGGCTACCTTCAGGCAGTACCGCAACCGTGCGTGCCATGCGCCATCCTCCGCTCACACAAAAGCACAGGATAGCGCAGGACGGACATAAAGTGAACAGTATTGGGGCTAAGTCCGACAAACTCCTAGACGATGCCTTCCTTCTTCATGCGCTTTACGTCCTCGGGCTGTACGCCACAAAGTTCGCCAAGCACGCTCTCGGTATGCTCGCCGAGCATGGGCGGACGGGTGACGCTGACGGGCGAATCCGAGAGCTTGAGCGGACAGCCCACAGTCTTGAAGGCGCCACGCGGCGGGTAGTCGAGATCGAGGATCATGTCCCGCGCCTTCAGGTGCGGGTCGGCGAGAACCTCGCTGGTGTCCTGGCAGGCGCCGGACGGCACGCCGGCGTCGCCCATCAGCTTCATGACCTCGTGCTTGGTACGCGTGGAGGTCCACTCGGTGACGATGGCGTCGAGCGCCGCGCGGTTTGCCCAGCGGTCGCTCGCCGTCTTGTAGAGAGGGTCCTGCTCGAGCTCGGGCCGTCCCAGCACTTTGCACACCGCGGGCCACATCTGCGGCTGGGCATAAATATAGACCCAGTCGTTGGGACCGCCGGGCGCGCACCGGTATGTCGTGCCCGGCACCGTCTTGCCCAGTTGATTGCCGGTACGCGCCGGCACGCCGTTGCGCTGGTGCTCGCGCAGGCTGACGCGGATCAGGTTGAGCACGGCCTCCTGCATCGAAACCTCGACATGCTGGCCGCGTCCCGTCGTATGGCGCTGGTTGATTGCAGCGAGTATGGCGATGGCCATATGCATGCCGGTGCCGCTGTCGCCGATCGCAGCCCAGTTGTACGTCGGCGGGCCGTCCGCGAAGCCGGTGACGCACATGGCGCCGCCCATCGCCTGCGCGATCGGCTCGAAGCTCTTCATGTGCGCGTGGGGGCCATAGGTGCCGAAGCCCTTGATGGTTGCGAAGATCAGGCGCGGGTTGATCTTCTGCAGGTCCTTCCAGCCGAGGCCCAGCCGGTCCAGCGCGCCGGGGCCGAAGTTCTCGATCAGCACGTCGGACTGCGCGATGATCTTCCTGAAAAGTGCCTTGGCTTCGTCGCTCTTGAGGTTCAGCGTCAGGCTGCGCTTGTTCGAATTAAACGCGAGGAAGAACAGCTCGTCATTGTTTTGCGCTCGAGCGATGTCACCGCCTTTCGGCTCCTCGAGCTTGATCACTTCAGCGCCCAGGAATCCAAGCATCTGTGCGCAGGCGGGCCCAGCCTGGTTGTGGGTCATGTCGATGACTCGGAGTCCTGCGAGGGCTTGGCTCATGGGAGTTCTCCTGAGAGAAAGTTTCCGACTTCAGGCAGCTCGTGGACGAACGCCAAGTCTTTCATCGCCTATGATAACGCCGCGGCGATCCGAGCACCGGAGAGGGCAAACTGATAGCGCCCAACGATTACAGAGAAGGTGTCGTGTGACGCGATGCCCGGGATC
>Ga0209343_10007324_pt1 | contig 13017 bp, 12 predicted proteins | sample RifCSPlowO2_02_FD_184026 | JGI IMG/M metagenome (GOLD analysis project Ga0209343, IMG submission 184026) | Groundwater microbial communities from Rifle, Colorado - Rifle CSP2_plank lowO2_0.2 (SPAdes) (version 2) | ecosystem: Environmental > Aquatic > Deep subsurface > Groundwater | place... | reverse complement strand
TGAAACCCAAATAATTTAAGCAAATTCCCGCTAATCTCACCATCCCTGCTCGGACTTACAAGCGTATGATGTTTATTCTGGAAACGATATAAATATGGGAAATATAGCTCCCTCCCGTGCCAGAATGTATAGATGGGATTTATACCTTTATCAAGAAGAGTTTTTTCTGTCTCTCTGTTAATCAATATCTTTCTACTGGTAATCCCAATAAAAAATAAAACAATAAAAGCAAAAAATGGAATAATCCGTTTATATAAAAAATTTTTCATACGAAAATACTCCCTCTCTGTCATTCTGGTCCCTTTGCCCTGTCATTCCGAACGAAGTGAGGAATCTTTATCTGGCTAAGGGCAGGCTCAGCGAAGAATCTTAATATAAGACCCTTCGCCTTTGGCTCAGGGTGACATTTTCATTGTTCTTTATGTTTCTTTGAAGCATGAGTGTTTCATACAGAAATTCCCTCTGTAAATATTAGCTTTAACATACCATTAACTATATAAAAATAAGGCAATCTCTGTCAAAAATATAATTTGAAATACATCAAAATGAAGATTATAATATAGTATAATTTTTAATACACCTGTTACCTATACAGTACACCTATAAAGATTATAGGATTTAAAAATAATCTTTCTATAACCATAACACTATTATTTTCAAACAGTTTAAAATTAAGCACCATATCTTACAATTTAGGTATATATATTGCTATAAAAATAGGTAGGATATAAATTAGCCCCTCACCCCACCCTCTCCTCAGGGGAGAGGAGAAAGGTGAGGGGTGGTTTACTACCAGAGGATTTTCAAATGAGACACTTAAGACTGAATAACGGTTTTACACTAATAGAAGTCATGATTGCCATGGTGATTCTATCAGTTGCCCTTCTGTCAACGGCATCAACTACAGTATCGGTTATTAAAGGCAATCAGGTCAGTGATAGGGTGACTGAAGCTGTTGCCCTTACGCAGGATACAATTGAAGAATTGAGAAATAAAAATTTTTATCTGGGTGCAGATGGGGCTATAGGAGGAGGAGATGATGTGATAGATACAGAACTTCTCAACAGTAATACTGGAAACGATAACACAACGGCAGCAGCTGACCTTTTCGCCTCTCCTGACCATGCCTATCAGATTAATGCGGATGGTAGCGAGACAACAACCACTCTTAACTCGCCAGCACTTACAACAAGTGTATCCTATCTCCGCAGGTCATGGATAATCAAAGATAATGCTACTTTAAATACGAAAACAGTTACTGTAGTTGTTGGATGGGTTGAGACAGGATTTAACAGATATGTTGCAATTTCAACAGTCATTGCTGGAATGAGATATTCCGGAATGCCAGGAACAATATAATGGTGAGTTATGAGTTATCAGTTAAGAGTTAAAAATGAAGCTGGTTTTACATTGTTAGAACTACTTATTGCAATGACTATAGGATTAGTAGTGCTCGGCTCTATTTTTTCATCCTTTACAACACAGAAAAAATCCTTTGAACTTCAGGAGCAGATTACTGTAATGGAGCAGAATCTGAGGGTTCCATTAGATATCATTACAAGAGATTTAAGAAATGCAGGCGTCAATCCTAATCCCGACACAACTCTGGTAGCAGGCACATCAGTTGGACTTATTCCAGATGACCCGAATGATGCAACTGATGCAAATGTGCCAATAACTACAAATAGTATAAAGATATTATCGGATATAGATGGTAACGGAGCTATTCCTGCTGGCACAACAGATCCTCAGGAAAAGGTTACCTATGATTTAAGTGGAACGACTCTCAATAGAAATGGTCAGCCTTTGGTTGACAATATAATTACGCTGACATTTACCTATTACGATTCTAACGGAAACACCATCGCTACTCCTATCACAGGTACCAACCTGTCTAATATAAGGGTAGTACAGCTATCAATAACTGCCCAGACCAATAGGGAAGACTCAACCTATACAACAGCAGAGGATGTAAATGGTAACGGTGTATTGGATGCCGGGGAAGACTTGAATGTTAACGGTATTATAGACGGTATAAATATAACTGGGACAGTTGCCGATGGCGGATGCAGAACAAGGACTCTTACGGCAAAGGTGAGGACAAGAAATATCGGGTTACAAAAGACTTATTAATACAAACGAATTAAATATATTTACAAAATCTCCCCTAACCCCTCTTTGTCAAAGAGGGGAAACAGTTCCCCCTTTGGAAAAGGGGGATGAAGGGGGATTTTCAGAATAACTTTTTATCAACATATTTATTGCGTTTGTATTAGTTAGGTGAGTTATGTTTACATTTATCAATAATGAAAAAGGTGTTGTGCTTGTAATAGCCCTGATGATTCTGGCGCTTTTGACCGTACTCTCTTTGACAGCCGTATTAACTACAACTACAGATATGGAGATAAGCACGAATTACAGGGCTTCACAGTCAACATTTTACAATAATGAGGGGAGCATGGATATTGCTGCTGGGACAGTTCGGAGGACTATTGAACTCAAAAATTCTACATTCGCAGGCTCGCTGGGGATATTAGATACGAATGATGATGGTAGAACAGCAAACAATGGAATATCTGACACAGACGAGGCAGGGACTGACCCATTAGCTGTTATTAATATCCCCATAACTGATACCGATGGCAATGGTACGGCAGATTTTGCCGAGGCTATTATGGGAGTTGAAGGTGTTTCAGCCCCTCAATTTACAGTTAGAGTAGACCTGAATAACAATGGAGCTATAGATAGAGGGGATATTAGTACTACCGTAACTACAACGAGGAGAAATCCTCCTGTTCAGCTTAAAGGTTTTTCAACAGGTTTTGCCACAGGCTATGAAGGTGGTGCTATGACGGGGAGGGGTATAGATTTTACAATGACGGGAGACACCGATTCAGCAGTGGCTGAAAGAAACTCTCAGTCGTCAATACAATTGGTATACCGCTGTATAGAAAGGAGCGGAGGAGGATGCTTATGAAAGACAGAAGACAGAAGACAGAAGACAGAAGTCAGAAGCTTGCCCTGAGCGAAGCCGAAGGGACAGAAGCTTGCCCTGAGCGAAGCCGAAGGGACAGAAGACAGATATGGGGATACATTATAGGGTTGATAATAATATTATTTTTAGTAAACGGTGAAGTCATTGCAGTTAGCAAGATTATTAAAGGTGAGGGGACATTAACCTCAGTGGAAGATGGGATTGTTATAATTGATGAAAAAGGGTATAAAATAGACCCCTCAGTCACGGTTATTGACAAGAAAGGGAAAAAGACTACCCTTCATAGCCTTTCAATCCCGACTAAAGTCTATTTTGAATATGAATATAGTAGAACCGGATTTGTTATAAAACAGATAGAGGAGTTTCCTGAGATACTCCCTAAATGAAAGAGGTGACAATTATGAAAAACTATAAAAATATCTTTAAAGGTGTTTGTTTATTAATCATGATTGTGTCGTCGCAGGCATTTGCTGTGCCGACTAACAGCGATTATGCAGCTTCCCCACCATTTATAGCAACATCAGTTGAGCCAAATGTCCTTATTGTGCTGGACAACTCAGGGAGTATGTGTGACCAGGCATATGCAGGTTCTTATGACCCATCAGGGTTCACAAACGGGCAGTATTACGGGTATTTTGACGGCTCAAAGAATTATAAATATACCGGTAATGGCAGATGGGAGGAGACTTCAGACGCTATGACTGCCGGGACAACTTCCAACCCAATCGCCAGCGGAAGTTTTCTTAACTGGGCAACAATGCGAAGGGTTGAAGTGGCAAAAAAACTCCTTATTGGCGGAAAGGCAAATCCACGTTCTCCCACTGCCGAAATTACTGTAAAACTTGATGGTGAGACTGCATGTTCTTCCTCATGGAATTTTAGTAAAGACTATAATACTACAGGACAAAATTTGATATCATTTGATGGGAATTATCGTTTCACGAGGTCAAGTGATGATTTGAGTGTAAGCCCTATTGGCGGCGTCTCTACATTTTATACATATCCGAATAGTAATATAAGTGTTCCTGCCGGATGGACTGTTTTTCCTGTTGCCACAAATGCATGGGCTGATGTAGATGAAGCGGCTTCAGATAGCGATGCAACTTATATTCAAAATAACAACACCACCAGCCCTGTCATACTGGGTTACAATCCCGCTGATGTAGATCCTCCAGGGGAGGATCCTTCCGGCACTATTACTGTTACAGTAAAGGTAAGGGCAAAGAGATCAGCCAGTGGGAGCACAAGAAATATAGCAGGGGTAATCAGGATAGACGGCGTGGATTATGAGTCAAACACATCCAGCATCGGCACCTCATATTCTCTCTATTCATTTGCATGGACAACCAACCCTAAAACAGGGGCAGCATGGACATGGAATGAGATTAAAGGGATAGCCGGCTCAGGGAATTTACAAAGTTTTGGAGTTAAGGCTGCCGCCAATTATACATCCTCTCCATATCCCCGTGTAACACAGGTCTATCTTGATGTTTCAGTTACAATTCCCTCTGGCGGACCTTATAATACAATCGTTGACCAAGGGATGGTAAAGGCAGAAGGAATTATTGACACACTTGGTGATGAGGCAAGATTTGGTCTGGCTTATTATAATAATGGTAGCGGCCTGGAATCTGGCTATAGCAATGGCAGATACGATGGAGGGAAGGTTGACAACTATATAGCCTTTAGCACTGCCACCAATATGATTACTTCTATCCAGAATATGACTCCATCTACATGGACACCCCTTGCAGAGACTCTTTATGAGATGGTAGGATACTTCAGGCAGGACTCCCCGTATTATACAGGCAATGCCCCTGCTGACTACCAGACAGGGCTTAATTATGACCCGTATTATTTTGACTATCCGTCTTCAAGCTCTGATTCTGACCAGTATGTCCCATGTGCCAAGTCATTTATCTTATTTCTTACAGATGGTGAATCAACACAGGATACTAATATTCCGGCTTCCATAAAAGGCTATTCCACCGGATACAGATTCGCGGGAACTACGGTCGGTACTACTTATGGCAGCAATGGCAGGGATTATATGATTGATGTTGCTTTCTGGGCAAGGACAAATGATATGCGTTCGGGGTCATGCACAACAACTCCAACCTCGTTTCAGCAGTGTCTTCCCGGAACCCAGAATGTAGTTCTTTATCCTGTGTTTATGTTTGGGACAGGCTCAACCTTACTAAAAGATGCTGCAATTACAGGCGGGTTTAAAGACCTGAATGCTAATAATGTGCCTGATTGTACAACAACCCCGGAGGAGTGCTACAGGGATTCAAGTGGAAACGGGACAGTAGAATCTGATGGTAGTGACCTCCCACTCACCTATTTTGAGGGGGATGATGGGTATGCATTAGAGACAAATATTACGAATGCCATAAGAGATATCTTAAAACGTGTCGCCTCAGGCACATCTGTATCAGTAATAAGCACTTCTGCAAGCGGAGCGGGCAATATATATCAGTGCTATTTTCTTCCGGTCAAGACAGTTGATAATAACGATATTACATGGCTCGGTCATTTACTCCAGCTTGGTGTGAATGAAAAAGGGGAGCTTCTTGATAATGTTGGTAATGAGATTACATTTTCTTTTGATGAAAACGAGGGACAGACTTATATCAATGTAACAGGAGGAAGTTCATATTCACTTACAGAGTGGACAGGCTATAAGTGGGATACAGGTGAGAAGCTGGTAACAATAACTCCGGAATCAAGGACAATAAAGGCCTTTGTGGATACTGATAATAATGGTGTAGTTAACAGCGGGGAATTTATCTCATTTGAAGAGACAAATAAAACGACTCTAAAGCCATACTTAAGGGCTGCAGATGATACAGAATCTGCAAATATTATTAATTTTATCCGCGGCTCGAATATCTCAGGATACAGGAACAGGACATACAGCGGAACGGACCAATATAAATTAGGGGATATAATATATTCCACTCCGACAGTTGTAACTTCTCCTGCCGAGAACTACAGTCTTCTCTATGGAGATAAGACATACTCTACCTTCTTTGATGCATATAAAGGCAGAGATACGGTAGTCTATATTGGCGCTAATGACGGTATGTTACATGCAATTTGTGCTGAGGATGGCGGATGCGATAATGGAGCGGCTAAAGGAAAAGAATTGTGGGGTTTTATACCTCATAACCTGCTTCCTCATCTGAAGTGGCTCACAGACTCAAACTATTCCCATGTCTATTATGTAGACTTGAGGGCAAAGGTTACCGATATAAACTTTGGAAACACCTCAAGTCCTAACTGGAAGACAGTTCTAATTGGGGGTATGAGACTCGGCGGCGGGGAGATTAGTGTTACAGCCGATTTTGGGAGCGGCAGTGAGACAAGGAAATTCCAGTCATCTTACTTTGCAATTGACATTACAGACCCTCATAATTCAACTCTTTTATGGGAGTTTACATTGTCCGATGCCAGCCTTGGCTTTACCTCCTCCTATCCAACAATTGCAAAGGTCGGTAACAAATGGTTTGTCGTTATTGGCTCAGGCCCAAAATCTGAATACACCCCTGACTATACAGGTGCAAGCACCCAATCAGGGAAAATCTTTATCCTTGATGCAACGAATACTACAGGGGCATGGACACTAAATTCTACATACTGGATAAAAGATACGAATAATATATTGTCTCCTGATATAAATACTGCCTTTATGGGGGACCCCCTCGCGGTTGACATTGATTTTAAGGCGAATAATACCGCAACAGATGATTCAGAGACCTTTAATACAGAGGTTGTCTATATCGGTATGACTTATGGCACCTCACCAAACTGGAAAGGCAAGCTTTTTCGTCTTGTCCTGAATGGAGATGTAGATCCAGCAAACTGGAATCTATACACCCTCTTTGATGGAGATTCATTTGCTACAGCAACTCCAATTACTGTATCCCCTGTTGCCACAAAGGATGAGCTTGATAATTTATGGGTTTACTTCGGGACTGGCAGGTTTTATACTAATACAGATAAAACAACATCCACTGCTCATACATTCATAGGGATAAGAGATTCTTACTGGGATGTCTCAGAATGGAAACCCTGCTGGGACGGCACATCATGGAGCACAAATACTCAATGCACAACAGATGGAATCACCTCCACAACCTCTCTCTTTAATGCAATAGATGTATCAGCAGTTACTGAGATTGATATAGGCACCACAGTAACTTCAAGCTCAACAACATGCGGATCTGACACATGGGATAATTTCGTCAACTGTATATCTACAAAAGATACAATTCGGGGGTGGTATAGCAATTTTACGGCAGGAACTTCGGAGGCCGGTGCAGAGAGGGTTATTACAAAACCAACTGTAATTGGCGGAAACCTCCTCTTTACCACATTTATTCCAAAGACAGACCTCTGCTCATACGGTGGGACAAGTAACCTCTACTCGCTGTATTATAAGACCGGAACAGCCTATAAGGAATCTACATTAGAAACACCTCTCACAGAGGAAGAAAGACAAGCTGAAGGATTCACAGGCAGGGCTGTTAAAAAATCCATAAGCCTTGGTTATGGCATGGCATCAAGCCCTGCTGTGCATATAGGACAGCAAGAGGGAGGAACAGCAACTGTATTCGTTCAAGATAGCACAGGGAGAATAAATACCATAGAATACCAATTAAAGCTTCCAAAAAGTGGTGTTATATCATGGCAGGAATTATAAGCAAGATGGAGGATGAGAAAAGTATCCTGTCCCTTTTTCTTCGGGATTTGGGTTATTGACTCCTTGTGGAAAATGTGATACATTTTGTATTACGATATTTAAAGGGAAAGGGGGGTTACAATGGGTATCAGTGTTCGTCTCGGTAACGAAATAGAATCTGAACTTGAAAAAACCGCAAAACTCTTGCATACAACCAAAAGCAATATCATCAAGCGTTCCCTCAAGGAATTTTGTTCCGGTATTCGGGAGGAAAAAGAAAAGTCCCCCTATGAGCTTATCAAAGATCTTCTTGATAAAGAGGGAAGTGGCAATGGTAATCTGTCGGTGCGAGGTGAAGATATACTAAGGGAGGCATTCAGGAGGAGAGGGTGATAATAATTGATACAGGTCCTATCGTCGCCATTTTTGACAGGGACGATAAATATCACCAAAGGTGCATAGAAATACTTAAAGGGATAAAGGAACCACTCATTACAACCTGTCCGGTGATTACAGAGGCATTTTACCTCCTGAACTTTTCTCCATCTGTACAGGATGATTTCTGGGAGTTTATTCAGAGGGGTGCTTTAAGGATAAAAACACTCGGAGAAAATATTCATTCGAGATGCAGGGAACTTATGAAAAAATATCGTGACCTGCCTATGGATCTGGCTGATGCTACCCTTGTGGCAATTGGTGAGGAGATGAAACTTACAACTGTCTTCACGCTTGACCACAAAGATTTTCATCTGTATAGACCAAAACATAAAAAACGATTTACTCTGATTCCATCAGGGTTATAGAGTTATGCGAGGTAAAATGAGATTAAAGGTTAAGTTTGTCTTATTAATTTCTTTTTTAATATTTCTTTTCAGTGATACTGCCTTCCCCGAAATCTACAAATGGGTAGATGATAAGGGAGAGGTGCGTTTTACAGATAATCTGTCTGTTATTCCAGAACAGTATCTTAATCAGATACAGCGTATGCCTGTTAAAGAGACAAAAGAGAAAGCCTCTCCAGAACCATCTCCTCTAAAGGAAAAAGAAACTGTAATTGAGAAATACCCCGTCCCTCCAAAGGAAGAGACAAAGATCAAAGAAGGCGTTTCTCCTGATGACCCGAATGCAGTTATAATTGATGGTGGAATAAAAGAAGAGGCTACAGAAAAAAAGGAAAAGGTAATCTATTCTGGCGCTGTAAAGAACAACAGCAATGCAGAGTTAAATGGTGTTGAGATAACTTTTACAATCAAGGGAAAAGATGGTAAAGAAGAGAATATCTCTTCTCCGGTAAAGGGTAAAAAGGGGGAAGGGATACTGGAGCAAGGTGAAACGGCAAGTTTTTCTATTCAACCGGAAACACCCTTTCCTTCTATAACAGGTTATGGATACAATTTTAAGTGGAGATTTGCTACAAGAGAACCTCAAAAATAGAACGTAGATGACACAGATTAAACAAGATTTACACAGAATTTTACACCCCCCTGTGTCCCCCCTTATTAAGGGGGGAATTAAAGAGGGGTATTTATCTGTGAAAATCTGCGTAATCTGTGGATTAATCAGTTTTTTATTCTTTACCTTGATAGATAGCTCCTTTTCTCAATCAGAGCCGCCTCCACGGATAACCGTTACTCCGAAGCAGGTAAATCTCGGAGTTATGAAAAAGGATGAGGTTAAACTTTATAAAGTAATTGTCGGTAACAAAGGAAAGGGGAATCTTTATATTGCAAATATACCTGCCCCTAATGAGAAGACTGGTATCTCATTAAGCAAGAATGCTATTAAGCCGGGTAAAAAAGTTGAGTTGACATTTTTTTACAGAGGAATTGATACAGGAAAAATTAAAGATTTTGTATCCATAGAATCAAATGACCCAAAGAATCCTTCTGTTAAAATTATTCTGAAGGGGGAGGTAATATGAAAAGCAGTCTAAAAGTCTAAGAGTCTAAGAGTAGATAACTTTTGGACTTTTAATCTTTTAGACTGAAGTTATATTTTATGTTTAAAAAATTGACTGACAAAAGTGGTTTTTCTCTAATTGAATTAATAGTTACACTTAGCATCTTTGGACTAATGATGGCAATCGCCATCCCTTCTTTTCTTATCTATCGTCCCACAATGAGGATAAAAGGTGCTGCAAGGGATATAGTCTCAGTATTTCAGTTTGCGAGAATGAAAGCTGTGCAAGAGAACAATACCTTTGCAGTAAAATTTGTAGGAAGCGATTATTTTATTTACGATGATAATGACAACGATGATGTATATGCCGACACAACCGACCCGCTCGATATAGCAGTTAGAACATTAACTCTCCCCGATGGGATAAGTTTTGGAGTGGGGGCAAATGTAAATCGTAGTGTAAGCGGTGGCGGCACACCAGCTGATTTTATTACCTTTGGAGGCGATGCATGTGATTTTCAACCCAGCGGGACAGCAGATACTGGAACTGTTTATATAACAAATACAAAAGGTGAGTCCTATGCGATCACCGTATCCAGCTCGGGAAGGGCAATAATTCGTGTTTGGGATGGTGATAGCTGGGAATCGTCTTAACAATGCAACTATTTGATTTAAAAGACCACTCTCTTCAGGAGATGGAAGGTCTTATAGAATCTCTTGGAGAGAAACCTTACCGAGCTCACCAAGTATATGAATGGGTATTTCAGAAGGATGTGAGTGACATAGGAGAGATGACAAATCTCTCCCTAAATCTTAGAGAACAGTTAAGCAAATCAGCCTATATATCCCGCCTCTCTATTGCCGATAAACGAGTTTCAAAGGACGGCACTATAAAATACCTTTTTATACTACCTCCCCTTTATCCCCCCCTTTTAAAGGGGGGGAGCTGGGGGGTGTTGGAAGATGGTAATAGTATTGAGAGTGTCCTGATTCCTGATGAAGATAGACTTACATTATGCGTATCTGTTCAGGTTGGCTGTAAATTAAACTGTGCATTCTGCCTTACCGGAAAGGGTGGATTTGTTAGAGATTTAAGTCGCTCTGAGATAATAGAACAGATTCTTTCTGTCCAACGAGATATTAAAAAAAGCTTAATCAGACAGGATATCCAGGATAAAATTTATTCAAAAACAAATCCTGTTAATCCTGTCAAAGAAGAAATAACAAATGTAGTCCTGATGGGAATGGGGGAGCCGCTTGATAATTACGAAAATGCAGTAAAATCTATAAAAACCATGATTTCCCCTCATGGCTTAAAACTACCTGCAAGAAGAATAACACTCTCTACATCAGGGCTAATTCCTGAAATTAAAAAACTCGCAAAAGAGAACCTTAAGATAAATCTGGCAATCTCCCTTAATGCATCAGATAATAAGACGAGAGATAAAATCATGCCTGTAAATAAAAAATATCCAATTGAAGAATTGCTCAAGGTTTTAAAAGAATACCCTTTGCCAACTGGCAGGAGGATTACCTTTGAATATGTTATGATGAAAGGGTTAAATGATTCTATTGAGGATGCAAAAAGACTTTCAAATATACTCAAGAATATAAAATGTAAGATTAACCTCATTCCATTTAACAGTTTTGAAGGGTCAGATTATGAGACCCCTGAGTATAAAAATGTTGAGGAGTTTCAAAATCTCCTTATTTCAAGGCATTATACCGCCATTATAAGGAAAAGTAAGGGGGCAGATATATACGCCGCCTGCGGACAATTGAGGGGCAAAAGATTAGAAGGTTGAGGCTGAGGTTAAGGTTACAAGAAAAATAAAAACTCAACCTTAACCTAAACCTTAACCTCATGTTTAGGTTTTTATGTCTGGAACACTATACATAGTCTCAACACCAATAGGCAATTACTGGGATATAACTCTAAGGGCACTTAATGTTCTTAAAGGTGTTGATGAGATGATATGTGAAGAATTTAAGGAAGGGAGAAGGCTTTTAAAACAATATGGAATTGACAAGCCTTTAAGAAGACTCAGTGAGCATAATGAAAAGAAGGATACACCACAGATTATCAAAGAATTAAAAGAGGGGAGAAATTTTGCTCTTGTTACAGATTGTGGGACACCGGTATTTGCTGATACCGGAAGCTATCTGATAAAAGAGGCGATTTTATCAAATATCAAATTAGTTCCTATCCCTGGCGCCTCATCTCTCATGGCAGCACTGGTAGTGGCAGGAATCTATATTGATAAGTTTATTTACTATGGTTTCCTATCCCCAAAAAGAGAAATACGGAGTAAAGAGCTTTTAAAGATTAAAGATGAGAATCTGCCTGTAGTTCTTATGGATACACCTTACAGGCTACTTACACTCTTAAAAGATATTTCAGAGATATTGGGCAGAAAAACTTACATCATCCTCTGTATGGACCTCACAACGGATACAGAAGAAATCTTGAGAGGCAGGATAGATGAAGTATCTAATAAAATTAAAGATAGGGAGAAAAAGAGGGAGTTTGTATTAATTATTAAGCCACAGACTTTCACTGACAAATAAAGTGTAAGTGAAAGTGAAAGTGAGAAGCAATACCCTATGACAATGATTGATAATCATAGTCAAGGGCAATAGATTCCTTACACTTACACTTGCACTTGCACTTCTGTTAAGTCTGTGTAAGTCAGTGGTTAATTAGTTTTTATGAAAATTACAAATCAGGAAATATTAAAATTCATACGGGAGTCTGTTTATCGCCCCCTTACAATGAAGGAATTAATAAAAACCTTTAATATACCTTCAGAAGAGAGGAGTTCCTTCAGGAGATTAATAGTAGGGCTGGCAAGCGATGGAGAGATTATAAAGATAAAAGGGAACAGATATGGACTCCCTGAGAAGATGAATCTTGTTACTGGTGTTGTCCAAGGGCATCCGGATGGTTATGGATTTGTTATTCCTGAAGCATGTAGTGACCATGAGCGGAGCGAAGGGGAATCTAATGGCGGAGAAGACCTATTTATAAATCCGAGGAATATGAAAGAAGTAATGCATGGGGATAGGGTCATCTGCAGAGTTGAGTCTGCCCAAAAAGGTGAAAAGAGAGAAGGAAGGGTCGTAAGAATATTAGAGAGAGGGCATAAGACAATAGTCGGGATATATGAACCGAGTGGACACTTTGGTTTTGTGATACCTGATGACAGGAGGATAAGCCATGATATTTATATACCGCTTAAATACAGCGGAAAGGCTAAGAGGGGGCATGCAGTCATAACAGAGATTACAGCCTATCCAACTAAAAATAGAAACCCTGAAGGCAAGATAATTGAGCTCATCGGTTATCCCGATAACCCCGATGTAGAGATAGATATTGTCCTGAGAAAATATGATGTCCCCTCAAAATTTCCAATAGATGTTTTAAAAGAGGCAGATGCCG
>Ga0209343_10007323_pt1 | contig 13019 bp, 11 predicted proteins | sample RifCSPlowO2_02_FD_184026 | JGI IMG/M metagenome (GOLD analysis project Ga0209343, IMG submission 184026) | Groundwater microbial communities from Rifle, Colorado - Rifle CSP2_plank lowO2_0.2 (SPAdes) (version 2) | ecosystem: Environmental > Aquatic > Deep subsurface > Groundwater | place... | reverse complement strand
CCGCGCCCGAGTTGCACGATCTTGACTCGCACCTCGCCGAAGCTCGTCGGCACGGTTACCAGCGAGCGCGACAGCATGCGCTTGCCGACCGTGTGCAGGCGCACGCCAATGGTGGTGGATTCCTCGAATAGCACGTGCACCAGGGCATCGACCTTCTGGTGCTGCCCCAGCACGGAAATCATGTGTGCCAGCCGGCTTTTCTTCATGATGACCGGAGTAAGAAACACGTCGCTGGCGCCGGCGGAAAACAAGCGCTCGATCAGGGGCTCGTAAGACTCCGGCGACATGTCGTCGATGTTGGCGGTGATCTCCACATTGGTGTGCTCGCTCCAGGAGGGCGCCGCGCGATTGTCCGTGACCCCGTCGGCGACCTCGCCCAACACCACACGCAGAACATTGGGGATCGCAAAGTCCCGCTGACCGATGCCGTAGCCGACGCGTTCCGGCGTAACGGCAAAACGTTGGCCGAATTGCCGTACCGTGGCCTTGAGGATGGCGGCGCCGGTCGGCGTCGTGGCCTCGCCCGCGACGCCGCCCGTCAGGCACGGCACGCCCTTCAATATTTCCAGCGTCGCCGGTGCCGGTACCGCCAGGCGCCCGTGCGCGCAATTGACGAAGCCCGATCCAAGCTCGACAGCGGTCGAAAGCACGGTATCGACACCCAAATAGTCGAGGCAGATCGCCGCGCCGAAAATGTCGACGATCGAATCCGTGGCGCCGACTTCGTGGAAAGCAACCTCATCGACCGCGATATCGTGGATCCGAGCCTCGGCTTCGGCGATGACGGCAAAAATCCGTCCGGTCGTTTCCTTGACGCTCGCCTTCAACGCTGAGGCGGCGATGATTTCTTTGATGTCGCGGTAATGGCGATGGGCGCGCGCCCCGCCGGAATGTTGATCATGGTGAGCGCCGTGATGCTGGTGCGCCGACAGCGTCACCGTGGCGCGCGTACCGATAATCCCCTGCTTTTCCGCTTTCACGAAAGTCAGTTTGAACTCTTCGCCAATATCCAACCGCGCAAGTTCACTCAGCACATGCTCTTGAGGGACCCCGAGGTCGACAAGTGCCCCGAGATTCATGTCGCCGCTGATGCCGCTCGGGCAATCGTAAAGCAGGGCTTTCACGATCGATGACCGTGGGCTAATACGGCTGTCATTGCACCACCTTCGCCAAAATCTCGACCACATCCAGCCGCATGTCCAGCAGCGGAGCGTCGACAATGGGCCGACCGACGTCGACCACATCGACACCGATCTCAGCCAGGGCTTCGATATTGCCCAACTGAACGCCGCCCGCGAAGGCAATTTCGACGCCGGGCCGGAGCCCGTGGGCCTTCAGCGCCGATATCGCGCGCTCGGCATCGGCGATCTGCCCGGAATCGACAAAGACGATCGACGCCCCGCCCGCCGCCACTCGCACCGCCTCGTCACCGATATCGCCATATTCGCCGCGGATCTGCACGATTCTGGTTCCGGCTTCAAACCGACTGGCCGCGGCCATCGCTTCCTCCAGGCCGCCATGCATGCGGACGAAGTTCTTGTCGATGTAAATGAAAGGCCATTCGGCGATGCGTGGCGCGGCGCCGCCGACCATGATCGCCTGCCGGATCATCTCCTTTTGCGAAAACGGCAGCTTCTTCCACGCGCCCGACACCACCCGCATGCGGCCGCCCGCGCGGGCGACGAACCGCGCGGTGGCACTGGCGATACCGGACGGCTTGGCCAACAGGCCGATCAGGCGCTCTTCGGCCAGAGCGATCTGTTTGGGCGAGCCCGCGATCTCCGTAACGACGGCCCCTCGATCGACCGGCGAGCCGTCGGCAAGCAGGCGGATGGCCGTCATGCCGATTTCAGCGAGTGCGGCCGGCACGGCGCCGGCGCCGGCAATGATGCCGGGCTCCTCGGCAATGAGGCGCGCGGTGACGCGTGCGCTCGCCACGGGCTCGAAGAACTTGTCGCGCGGATCACTCATGCCTTACGTGCCTGCCGAGATCGAAAACGCGACTGATCGGCCCGCGCTCAGGCCGCGATCGCTATTGCTCTCTGCTTGAGCCACAACGGCATCAACTCGCGATCGACCTGCTCTGAGATCTGCGGCGCCAACGTGTACAGGACCTCGGCGAGCGACTCGCTGACGTTGAACCCTCCGACCGCCCCGTCAAAAACCAGGACATTGTCGGTCTTGGCGAAATTGCGTGCGAACGCCATCGCCTTGGGCAGATCTTCCACCTTGATCGCGTGATTCATGAATTCGGCGTTCTGCTCGTCGTTCTCCATCAATTCCGCCTGGGCGCCGACCACCCACATCGGCAGCAGCTTCGGAAAGAAGGTGCCGGGATAGCCCTTGGAGCAATAGTTCAACACCACCGCCTTGATGGCGGGATTGGGCGGCGGCAACACGCCGGTAACCAGGGGAGTCTTGCCCGGGTAGAGCATGTCGCTGTAGCGCGTGAACGGCGTCAGCTTGCGCAGATCGAATTCGTCGACATTGGCATTGAGGAAATTGCCGAACAGCACTCCGCCGGCGACGGTGTAGGGTATCGGGCCGGGGTAATCGATGACCAGGACGACTTCCTTGATGGCGCCGAGCAAGGTGATGATCTTTCCGTACCATTGCAGATTGAGCCTGGCGAATTCCTTGTCCTGGGTGACGAGATCCGCGCTGGCATCGACGCCCATGATGCCTTCGGGTCCCACCTGCAGCATGCACGAGCAGAGGAATCTCTTTTGGACGTATTCGGATTCCCAGATCAGCCGGGGCAGCAGGTTGGCGCTGCGCGGACCGATGCTTTGATGATAGGACGACCGGGTTTCGATCGTCGCATAGGACATGGCGAACGGCTTGAACAAGCGGCCCATCTGCCGGTGGTAGTGAAGCTCGCGTACGTCGTTGTTGTGCGCGTGGATGATCCAACGCGCGTCGTAGGCTTCGGCGATGCCGTAAAGCGTGCCGATGGCGGTCCTGATCGGAACGCCGCGATCCACCGGGGCAATGCCCTTGGCCTTGCCCTGGAAATATTCGTCCAGTCCGAACTTGGCGATGTACTCCTCGGTTTCGCGGAAGCGCAGACCCACGCCGGCGCGCAGGCGGATGTCGGTGGCTCCCGTGCGGCGCTGCACCTCGTCGCGAAGGGTGCGGACCATCTCCGCATAGGCATGTCCGCCGTGGATCGAATAGCCGTGATGCGAGGTCAGAATGTTGACCGAGTCGCCGGGACGGACCTTGCTCAAGTCTATTTTTTCGAAACTCGCCAGTGTCCGCCTGCGGATCTCGGCGCGCATCGCCTCAGACATGGGCGCCTCCACGGGCCGCTGATCGCCCGGAAAAAGGTCCGATGTCTTGACCGAGGTCAGGCCGGGAAGATCCGCGGCCCGCATCTTCAATTCCTTGGGGTCGATGTTGTAATAGGACACCCTCGCTTCGGCAGGCTTGATCGTGCGCTTATCCAAGATCAATCCCCGCCCGGATAAAGTTCGTTCGCGGCCTGCAGGTCTTCCTTGAGGAAATATTCGGGGTATTTCTCATAGGCTTCCGCCGGCAGGTCCCATATGGTTACGTAGGTCCCGTACCACTGCCAGCCGGGCGCCTTCTGCACCTCGACACCGGCCGCCTTCAGCAGGCGCAGCACCGAAGTGATGCAAAGAACCCCGCAGCCCGTGCGAATGCCGGTGGCAACGGCGAGCTGCTCCGGCGTGCGATGGCCAAGCAGGATGGCGGCCGCCACTTCGCGAGCCAGCGTCTGCCGACAGAAACAGATGATCTGTTCGGTATGCATGTGCGCGGCATGGCAGATCCGCGTGACTTCCTTGGGGTCGGCCAGGGTCCAGTCGACGCCGAAGGCGAGCGGCTCGTCGCGAGCCTGCATGCTGATGGCGTGATGCGGACAGCGCGTCATGCAGATGGTGCAGTCCAGACACTTGCTGCCGTCCACCTGAACCACGGGATCGCGATTCCTGTCCCAACTGATGGCGTCGGTCGGACAGGCACGGACGCAGAAAGGGCACCTGCGGCACAGGCCGTAGTCGATGACGGCAACCTCGCTCACGTGCGGCATGGCCCAATATCCCCACTGGCAACCCGGGATTGCGAGTGTTCCTCCCCAGGATTGCCCACATTAAACGCTCTATGTTCGTTCCGTTTGCGCTATGTCAAACCCGATTCCCGCGCCGTGCGTCGCCGAAGGGGCACTCGATACTGGCCAGGGGACGCTTGGCGATTCTCCCTATGCACGCGACCTCGAATCCGGTCACTTCAGCCTCGTACCGCCACACCCGCGCACGACGCGTAGGGTAGGTGTCGCTCTCTGCACGTGTCAAGCGCGCCGATCGTGTTGCTACTATGGCAACGCACCTTACCAGCTTGACAAAGGGACAAACCGGGGGCTAAATCCGCTTCACCCGCCGGGCCATGTTGCGGATATCGCAACATGGCTACGATCAAGCTGCTCGCGCCATTCACGGCCGAGATTGCCGCACGCTTAGGCAGATCGGGAAAACATCCATGCCGGGAAGCTCCCAATCCACACTCAAGACCGTCGAACGGGCGATGCGCCTGCTGCAGGCTTTCTCCCATGATCGCGCGGAGTTCTCGGTGGGTGAACTGAGCCGCGAGCTTGGCATCCACAAGAGCATCGTCTCCAGGCTGGTCAGCGCCCTGAGGCGCTCCCGCATGCTTGATCAGGATCCGCAAACGCGCCGCGTGTGCATCGGGGTTGGCGCGTTTCGCCTCGGTTCGATCTTCGCAAACCGGCAAAGCATCGTGCAGCGCGTCACGCCTTTTCTCGGGCTGCTGGTCGCGCGAACAGGGCAATCGGCGCACGCGGCGGTTCTCGACGGCACGCTGGCCCTGGTCGTGGCGAGTGTGGAGAGTCCGAGCACCCTGCGCGTCATTTCGCGGGTGGGCGATCATCGGTGCCTGCATGCGACGGCCACGGGAAAGCTGTTCCTCGCCTACTCCGATCCGCCATTGCTAGAAGCGGCCGCGCAGGATCCCGGACTGATCGCCCTCACGCGGACCACCGTCACCGACCTGAAGAAGCTGCGCGGCGAACTGGAGCAGGTACGGCGCAGCGGCGTGGCGTGGAATCAGGGCGAGAGCCATGCGGGCACGGGCGGCGTCGCGGCGCCGGTCCTGGGCGAGGGCGGGCATATAGTCGCCGTCATCTCCTCGATGTTTCCGCTGAACTTCATCAACGAGCGCCAGCGCCGGACGATCGCCGCGGAAACCGTGGCGGTGGCGAAAATGGTATCCGACAAGTTCCGTTCGCCGGTGTTCGCGCCGAAGCGAAGCACCGAGAAGACTTCCGGCCCGAAGCGCAACGGAGCAAAGAACAGAGGATGACGCCGGCGAATTGCGTGCTGCTATCAATCGGGCAAAGCAGCTGCGCCGTCTGACCGAACAGCGCAGCCCGGGGTGATTCGCTTACTGCGGCTTGATGCCGATGTCCTTCATCACCTTCGTCCACTTGGCGAGTTGTGCCTTGTGCCACGGGGCGAACTCGGCGGGCTTTATCCCGTTCCTGTTCGTCTCGTAGCCGGTACCGAGAATGCGCTCGTTCGTCGCCGGTTCCTTGAGAACGCCCGCCAAAACCGCGTAGAGCCGGTCGAGGATGGGCTGCGGAGTCCCGGCCGGCGCGAAAACACCGGTCCAGGCGACGCCTTCGAAATCGACACCCTGCTCCTTGACGGTCGGTGTATTCGGCGCGAACTGGCTCCGGGTTGCCCCGGTCGTTCCCAGGGCGCGAAGCTTTCCCGCCTTCAACAGCGGCAACGCGTTTCCCAGACCCGTCGCCGCGACGGTCACCTCGCCCGACATGGCCGCGGAATTCGCCGGGGCATCCCCCTTGTAGGGAACGTTGACCAGCTTGATCCCCGCTTCTTTCTCGAACAGCGCGAAGGCGATGACGTGCGGCGATCCGGCCGAGGCGTAGAACAGCGCGCCGGGCTTCGCTTTGGCGAGGGCGACGAATTCCTTGATCGTGCCCGCCGGGATCGATGGACCGACGGCGAACAGCAACTGCGTGTAGCCGATCATGGTGATGGGCGCAAAGCTCTTGATCGGATCGTAGGCCACGTCCTTGTACAGGCCCATGTTGTAGACCATCTGCCCGCTCGCCCCGCTCATGATCGTGTAGCCGTCCGGAGCGGCTTTGGCCACGAATTCCGCCGCGACGCGGCCATCGGCACCGGCCTTGTTGTCGACCAGCACCTGCTGGCCGAGCCGTTCCGCGACTCGCGGCGCAATGACGCGCGCCAGAATATCGTTGCCGCCGCCGGCGGCGAATCCGACGACCCACCGGATCGGCTTGGTTGGGTAGGTCTGCGCCGCAGCGTCCGCGCAGACGAGTAGCGCTGCTGCAAACGCGGCAAGCAGCTTGCATTGCATTTTCATCTGTCACCCTCCGTTCAAAAAAACACGACTGGCAAGCCTATCCGCGGCTCACCGCAATTCCCGAGCAAATCATTCCGGTTTCAGGTTTGCTGCCTTGATCAGCGTGCCGATGTTCTCGTAGCTTTTCTTCACGTACGCGGAAAATTGTTCGGCCGTCAGATCGACCGGAATGGCGCCGAGGTCCATCAGCTTCTTCTTCAGCTCGGGCGCGCGGATCACCGAGCGCACCTCGGCATTGAGCCGCGCCACGATCGCGCCGGGCGTGTTCGCCGGCAGGAACAGGCCGAACCAGTTGGTCATGTCGTAGCCCGGCACCCCGAGCTCGGCGATCGGTGCGACGTCGGGCAGCAGCGGATCGCGCGTGGACGACGTGACGCCGAGCGCTCGAATCCTCTTCTGCTGGATCCAGCGCAGCACCGAGGGCGTGTTCGCGAAGATGACGTGAATGTCGCCGGCCAGGAGCGCGCTGTTCACCTGAGCCCCGCCCTTGTACGGGATCGCAACGATGTTCACCCCGGTGCGGATCTTGAACAGCTCCCCGGCAAGGCTCATCGGCGTGCCGACGCCGGGGTGACCGAAATTGATCTTGCCGGGATTCGCTCTCGCGTAGGCGATCAGATCGCGCACGCTGTCGACCGGGACGGACGGGTTCACGACCAGCACGCCGTTCACCTCGCCGATCATCGCCACGGGCGTAAAGTCCGTCAGCGCATTGTAGCGAGGCCGCTCGATCAGGTGCGGGTTCGCCGCATGCGTCGCCTGGCTGCCCAGGAGCATCGTGTAGCCGTCGGGGGCGGCCTTGGCAACGTACTCGCTGCCGATCGCCGCGTTGCCCCCCGGCTTGTTGTCCACGACGACCGACGTCTTCAATGCCGGGGCGAGCGGTTGCGCAATCAGTCGCGCAAGCACGTCGTTCGCACCGCCGGGCGGATACGGCACGACGATGTGCACGGCCCGCACAGGATAGGGCTGAGCGAGCAGATCTCCAAACGTTGCACCAATCAGCGCGACAGCCGTTCCGACTAAAGCACTCCGGCAAAGTCTTTTCATCATCAATTCATGCCCTTCTTCTACAGCCTGCCGGCACGCCGTCAGTAACCACCGCATCCGTGCACGGCGCATAGGTTAAGTGTCGCTCTTCGCGCGTGTCAAGCGCGGATGCCGTTGCTATTATCACAACGCCTCCCGCGTTGCTTGACAAATCGAAACCCCGGAAGCTAGATTGAGTGGTTTCGATCGTCTTACTGTTGCAGATATAGCAACATGGTACGGACCTTTCCAGGTACTCCGCAATCTTGTACCCGCGCTTCCTCTTTCGCTTGCCTGCACTCACCTGCAGCTCGGCGAAATGCGGCGTGCAAATCCGGCAGCGACCAGTGGCTCGGCGCGGACAAGCGGCCCACGGTCATGCAATGAGGTGGCATACGGGACTGTTACCGGGAGAGCGGGCACGATGAACCCGGGCATGCGGTCTTACCTGGACAGGCTGGAACGCGACCGACCCTCCGACGTCTTGCGCATCGAGAAGGAAGTCTCGCCGGAATACGAAATCCCCGCGGTCCTGCAGCACATCGAGGCGCGCGGCAGGCGGCCGGTGCTGATCTTCGAGAACGTTCGCAACCTGAACGGGACGCGCTCCGGGTTGCCCGTGGTCATCAACTTGTTCGGCGCCCGGGAGCGGCTCGCCGACGCGCTCGGCACGACGGTCGCGAGGCTCCCGCTCGACTATGTCGCGCGCGAAAAGCCTCTCGCGCCCGTGGTGGTGGATCGGGCCGCCGCGCCCGTCAAGCAGGTCGTCCGAACCGGAGCGGACGCGGATCTGTACGAATTGCCGGTCCTCACGCACCACGAGATGGACCTCGGACCCTACCTCACCAGCCCGAGCGTGTGGGTCAGGGACTTGGAAACCGGCTGGACGAACTGCGGCATCCTGCGCGTCTACGTTTCCGGCCCGCGGCAGATGGTCGTGAATTTCAACATCGCGCGGCACACTTTCCATTATTTTCAAAAATACAAGGCAGCCAAGCGCGACGTTCCCATCGTTCTGGTCATGGGCCATCACCCCGCGTTCTATCTCGGTGCGCAGACCAAGCTGCTCGCCGACGAGCCGCACATCATCGGCGGCGTCATGGGCGAGCCGCTCGAGCTCGCGCCCTCGGAAACCTGGGGCAGCGACATCATGGTCCCCGCTGCAGCCGATATCGTCGTCGAAGCCGAAATGTCGCATTCGCAACTCGAAATCGAGGGTCCGTTCGGCGAATACACGCAGTACTACGGGGGCCAGAAGCTGAGCCCGGTCGCGCAGGTTCGAGCCATCACGCGCAGGAAGGATGCGATGTATCTGGACATCATGCCGGGGCGCGCGGATCACCTGCTGCTCGATGCCCCCATGGTCGAAGCCTATTTGTACAACCGGCTCAAGGACGTGGTGCCCGGCGTGACGGCCGTGCACATGCCGGTGTCCGGCACCGCGCGGCTGCACGCCTATATCCAGATGCGCAAGACCAACGACGGCGAACCGCGCACCGCCATTGCCAGCGCGCTCAGCTCGGATTACCGCCTCAAACACGTCGTGGTCGTCGACGAGGACGTGAACATCTTCGACGATGCTCAGGTTCTCTGGGCGATCGCTACGCGTTCGCAATGGGACCGCGACTTGCTGGTACTTCCCGGCATGATGGGCACGACACTCGATCCGTCGGCCGACGACATTCTCACGGCCAAGGGCGGAATCGACGCCACCCGCCCGATCGACCCGCACCAGTTCGCGATGAAGCTGTGCATACCCGAAGCGGTGCTGTCGCGGGTCCGGCTGGAGGATTATCTGACGCCGGAGGGACTGCGGCGGCTGTAGGCAATCCAGCGCGGCAGGCGATTATGCGAACCATGAACTACGTGACGTGTGCCCATTGCGGCAAGGAGTATTACGTCGAACGAAACCTCGCGAGAGCGCTCGCCGCGAATCCGCAACAGAAGCTGAAATGCCCGTTCTGCAAGCGGGATTTCCAGCTGGGGCAGAAGAGCCCGGGGACGAGGGGCAACCACGAATGAAGCCTGGATCGAAGCTTCGTCCCTCGGCGCAGCCTTCGAATACAAAGTTCCAAGATTACGGGAGCAACCAAAATGTTCGATCTCTACACCGTCGCGTTAATGCAGCTGAACCGGGTCGGCATCGACCACCGAAGGGATATCAGAAAAGCAAATTTGGATCGCTGCATCGAAATATTCGGCTACGCTCCCTTACGGCTCGCTTTCCGCGATTATGCGCCGCTGAAACTCGTGGTGATGCCCGAAGTTTTCATGCAGGGATGGAACGACAGCCCGGCACCGTATTCCAATATTTTCACGAAAGTTGCCAAAGACATGGCAATTCGGATTCCCGGTGAAGAAACAGACCTTCTCGCCGAACAGGCCAGGAAATTCAAGACATATATCGCCGGCAGCGCGCACGAGGTCATTCCAGAGATCAGCGAAGAATACGCTTTCAACAGCGCGTTCATCATCGACCCCAACGGCGAGGTCATTTACAAGCGCCACAAGTATTGTCCGTACTTGCCGTACAGCGGACGCGACGACGTCAGCCCGCACGACGTGTGGGACCGGTACATCGAAAAGATGGATGGCAAGTACGGACGCAAGAAGGGCGACATCCTGAGCTGCATGTTCCCGGTCATCGAAACCGACATCGGCAAGCTCGGTTACCTTATCTGCAACGAAGCCTTCTATCCGGAGCATTCCCGCGCCCTCGGCCTGCAAGGCTGTGAAGTGATGATCCGCTCAAGCGGGATGGCGGAACCGGATGGCTCTCCTCCGCAAGATCTTTGGGAAATCTCAAATCGTGCGCATGCCGCATTCAATACGATGTACGTGGTTGCCTGCGCTCCGGGCACCCTCCACGTGAAGGGAAATCCGCATAACGCTTATCCAGGGAATTCGATGGTGATCGATTTCCACGGCGCCATCATCCAGCAGATTCCCTATCCCGGAGAGTCGGTGAGCGCGGCGCAAATAAGCATCGAAGCGGTGCGGAAACGGCGTACCGATCCAAGGCAAAACTGGCTGACCCAGCTTAGGACCGAAGGCCTCAGGGACATGTACAGCAAGCCGATCTATCCGATCAACATGTACAAAGACCGCTTGCCGACCGATCAGGCCGAAAGATCCCGCGCTCAACCGATCAAGCGGTTCCTCGATGAGAAGATCTTCATGCCTCCTGCAAAATGAGCGTGAGGAACCTGAACCTAAGTCCATCATGAAAATGAGAGCGTTCAATTGAGGCTTTCCGAATTATCGTTGAACGGCAAGGTGGCGATCGTGACGGGTGGCGGCCAAGGCATTGGCAAAGCCATTAGTCTCGGGCTCGCCCAAGCCGGAGCCGCAGTCGTAATCGCGGACATCGACCCTGCCGCCGCCGAGGATGTCGCGGCTCAGATAAATTCTTCGGGACAAAGAAGCATCGGTGTGCCCGTCGATGCGACCGACAAGGGCCAAATCACGAAAATGGTCGAGCAAACCATCGAGGCCTTCGGGCATATCGATGTGCTGGTGAATAATGCGGGCGGCGCAAGCGGACCCACTTTCAACATTGGTCGCGTCACGAAAATCAGTGAAAGAGATTGGGATGACACGATCAAGATAAATCTGACGAGCGTATTCTTGTGCACCCGGGCCGTTGCCAAGCTCATGCTGGAACGCAAGAACGGCAGTATCATAAACATGGCTTCCATCACGGGTCAGTTTCCGTGGGCCGGATTGCCGGCTTATTCGGCGGCCAAAGCGGCGGTCATCAGCTTAACGCAGTCCTTGGCGATGGAATTGGCCCCGCATGTTCGGGTTAATGCCCTCGCTCCGGGGTTAGTCGAAACCCCGCGCACCTCGAAGAACAGACGCCCGGAGCAGTTGAAAGAACTCCTGAGCAATGTTCCGTTGGGGCGTATGGGCCGGCCGGAGGAGATTGCCGACATCGCAATATATCTGGCGTCCGACGTTGCCGCGTGGATCACCGGGACCATCGTGAACTGCAACGGCGGACAAGTGTGGATGACCGAGGGCGGGCATCCGAACTTCAGAGACGCCGATCGACCGGCCAGAAGTTAGAGCGCGCGCAAAGCGTGTTCAAACCGATTGGCCGAATGGGAGGATGTGACGAGCTATGAAACTCGAGGGAAAAGTTGCCCTGATAACGGGGGCTGCTACCGGCATTGGACGCGCCTCGGCGATCTTGTTCGCCAAAGAAGGGGCGAAGGTGGCGATAGCCGACATCAATGAAAAGGATGCATTGGAGACGGTGCATTCCATCAAGAATGCCGGTGGAGACGCAATCTTTGTCTACACGAACCTTATGAAGGTCTCCGACATCGAGAATATGGTGAAAACGACGGTCGATCGGTTCGGCAAGCTCGACATATTCTTCCATAATGCCGGCGTTGCCGGGCCGGGTCGCATCGAGACGACGACCGAAGAAGCCTACGATCAGATCATGACCGTCCACGTCAAGGCTGGCTTCTTCGGCGCGAAATTTGCAGCGGCTGAAATAAAGAAAGCGGGCGGTGGTGTAATTCTCTTTACCGGCTCGGGATTGGGCATACGTCCATCTCGCCAGACGCCCACTTATTCCGTGTCCAAAGCTGCGCTGCTCATGCTTGCAAGAACGTTGGCTGTTGCACTGGCAGCCGATGGTATCCGCGTAAATGCCGTTTGCCCAGGCCCGATCGCTTCCACGCCTTTGTGGCAAGGCGTCCTTGCCCGCAATCCGGATATCGTGCCGGATCAATACGAAAAGATGAATATGGAAGTCCGGCCGATCAAACGGCTCGGTACGCCGGAGGAAATGGCCGCGGCGGCCTTGTTCCTGGCCTCGCCCGATGCGTCTTACATCACCGGTGTTGCGTTGCCGGTCGACGGCGGCGGAGCCATAAGCTGAAGCCGCAATTCGCAGCAGAGTACCTGCCGGGGATGGATCAAGCGATAAATGCGGGCGCTTAGAAAAGCGGGCGCTCTGATGAGGCGGTTCCGCCGGGCCGGGATACTGCCGCTCATTGTCTTGCGGGCAATTTCACCCTGACCTCCGCCGGTACCGACCGCAGCACGAGCTCATTGCCATCGCGCCATTCGGCCTTGCGCCCATTGACGGTTGTTGCGCCAGGCGCGGCGCGATACGGCCAGCGAAAGACGATTCCGCCCGGCGGAACAGCGGGCAACTCGAAGCTGAATACCCTTGCCGACCTCGTCGCCGCGGCGAAGCAGGACCAGAAGCGGCCGGACTTCGGCACCTTCTCGAACGGCTATCGGCTCGGCATCGAATGGTTCGCCAACGCCGCGGGCGTGAAGATCAACAACGTTCCGCGCTGAAATCGGCCGTGCTGTACACGGCTTTACAAAGCTCCAAATTCGGCGAAAATGGAGCATGTGAAAACCATCCCTCGGATGATTGAGTCCCGCGTCCGCCATGCGTTGGGTCGGCAAAAATCCGTGCTGCTGCTCGGGCCGCGCCAAACGGGCAAGACGACGTTGGTGGAGAAGCTGAAGCCCGATCTGCTGCTGAATTTTCTCCGGCCGGAGGTGCGCCAGCGTTACGAGCGAGCGCCGCATCTGCTCGGCGCGGAAGTCGAGGCGCTCGCCCCGAGGAC
>Ga0209343_10007313_pt1 | contig 13034 bp, 13 predicted proteins | sample RifCSPlowO2_02_FD_184026 | JGI IMG/M metagenome (GOLD analysis project Ga0209343, IMG submission 184026) | Groundwater microbial communities from Rifle, Colorado - Rifle CSP2_plank lowO2_0.2 (SPAdes) (version 2) | ecosystem: Environmental > Aquatic > Deep subsurface > Groundwater | place... | reverse complement strand
TGTCGGGAAAAACCATTACCTTATCATCCTGATATTCAAACTCTTTAGGAATTTCTCCTTTGGCAATTTTGCAAAAAATACAATCCACATGTTAATTATTGCACATTGCCACTTTCAGATCAATATAAAATTATCGACATTGCTCTTATAAGTTATGGTACAATGTCGTATTATAATAAGCCAATGCAGCTAGAGAAAGATTTAGGTTATTCAGCAACTGAAATCGAAAATAAGCCGGAAAGACAATTCAAAACAAGTAGGGGGGTATTTTTCCAGGGCCAAGGAACACAAAGACTACATATGGGGATGAGAGTGTATGAAGTTTCTACAGCCGCACGAAGAGTTTACCAAGCTTTCGATGAAACCCTGGGTTTTTCTGTCAGAGATAAGAGTTTTCATGATCCAGATAAAGATCTGTATAGCACCACCATAGCTCAACTTGCCGTAAGCGCTCGAGCTATAGCCTGCTATGAAGCGATGAGGGAAGAGGAACCAGGATTCGAGAGCTCAGTTGGAGTTTTTATGGGACATAGCTTGGGAGAATATATGGCGTACTACGCCGCAGGAGTAATCTCGCTTTCCGATACTATCAGAGCCATTTATGCTCGGGGAGAAGCTTATAAATATGCTATAGGAATTAATCCCGGTGTTTTGGTGGCTATGAGCATAATCCCAAAAGAAAAGAATCAGCCTGCTACTCCTGAAGAAATTGACAGACTTCGCGATGTAGTTTCCGATCTCATCGATGGAGAGTTTTACTTATCTGCCGACAATGATCCAACACAATTAGTTATTGGGGGAAGCAAGCAAGCGTTCAACAGGCATGAGGAACGCATACAAAGATTACGCAAAGAAAGAATAAAAGGAAAACTTCTGCCGGTAGACGGAGCTCCTCATACTCCGCTTATGGAACCTGCTGTTGAAAAATTTTTACCGGTTTTTAGAGCTTTGGAAATAAGAAGTTCAAATGTACCTCTTATTCTTAATGTCAAGGCAAATGTTCTTAGAGAAAACGATCCCCTAACAAGGCCTCTTTTAGAGGAGGAGGTAGCAAGGCAAATGGTTAGCCCTGTCCTTTGGAGACAAGGCGTAGAACACTCAAGAGAAGGAGGCATAACAGAAACAATGGAAATTGGAGTTGAAAATCCAGACAATGATGGTATTCTTTCAAACATGAATTTAAAAACGGTTGGCGGATACATATCGGGGGGGCTTATGATTGCAGGAGGCCTCGTTACTGTTGGTCTTGTATGGAAGCACCATCAACATCCCGAAAAAAGGTAGCTGTCTTCTTGCACGGCTCATCATACCCCCAGATTTCGGGCTACTACTTCAAGCAGGTAGTCCATATCAAAAGGTTTTGATATAAAATCATTTACCCCGGATTCGTGAGCCGCTTTGATTGCGCTTGGGTGAGCAGACAACATGACAATTGGAATTGCTGAAGTTTTACTGCTGCTTTTGAGTCTTTTTGCCACATCCCTTCCGTCTTCCCCCGAAAGCAGAAGATCCAGCAAAATCAAATCCGGCTTGAAACGAACCACAGTATTTTTTATGTTTCCGTCTTCAGAAGTTTTTACATGATAATTATTGTCTTCAAGAATCACCTTGATGACTTCAAGAATAGCCGAATCATCATCTACAACCAATATTTTTTTCATTTTAATTCGGTAGGCAAAGTAAAATAAAAAGTCGAACCCCTTCCCTTTTGACTCTTTACCCAAATTTCTCCTTTGTGCCATAGTATTATCTCGCGCGACAAAAAAAGTCCACTTCTAAAACCCGGGAAAGTTTTGTCTCTGGAATCCTTTACTCTATAAAATCTGTCAAAAATTTCATCTTTCTCATCTTCCGCTATTCCAACCCCGTAATCCTTAACTTTAATCTCTACCTTGTGATCCATGTCTTTTGCAGAAACTATCACCCGATCTTTATTTGAAGAATATTTCATGGCATTTTCTATTAAAACCATCAGAATCCGGTAAATTTTTTCTTTGTCTCCAAAAAGCATCGTGTCCGTATTGTTTTTGAAAATTATTTTATGTTTATTAGATGCCTTTTTTATATCATTGACTGCTGTTTCTATCAACGCACCAATATTAAATTTTTCTACATTATATTTCAATTTACCACTCTGCACCTTAGACAAATCGAGAAGATTTTGGATTAATTCAGTAAGCTTATTAAGCTGATTGTCCATTTTTACAAGAAAATTGGAAATCCTTTCATTTTCTCCTTTTAAATCTTTCTTAAGAAGCTGCATGAAACCCTTAATGCTTGTTATGGGAGTCATTAATTCGTGACTTGCAATACTGATAAAGTCATCTTTCCTTCTTTCAAGCTCTTTTCTCTCTGTTATATCATTCATTATATTAACTACCGCCCGCAGTTTCCCCTTTTCAGTGATTATTGGCCTTGCTTTAATAACTGCCCATTTTGTCTCTTGGTTTTCCCGATTTATAAATCCCACAGTTTCCCGAGGATTTGCTTCACCTTTAAGTACCCGTCTTCCCGGCAGCCTTTTCAAAGGAAACGGTTCTCCATTTTCACTTTTCAGTCTAAATCTTTTTTTCCATTTTGCTTGATTTTTCAACATCTCTCGGCTTGAAGGATACCCCGCGTTTATTGCCGCCACATCATTTGCATAAATCAGTTTTCCTTTGGAATTTTGAACGGTTATGCCATCTGCCACATTCTCCAAAATTACCCTCATATTATTTCTTGATTGCCGGAGCTTTGCGTTCATCATTTTTCTGCGTTCTCTTGCCTGTACCGCCCCGGTATTATCCCGTATAAAAGCGGACAATCCCACAACTTTCCCGGTTTTTTCCTTGATCGGAGAGATTTTTGCCACAATAGGAATTCTTGTTCCGTCTTTTCTAACTCTTATTGCCTCGAAATCTTCCATTGGCTTCCCTCTTTTGACAATTTTCTGAATTTTATTCAATTCCGCCTCATTTCCTGGAGGAAATAAAAATAAAATGTTCTTACCTATTACCTCGCGGGCACTGTATCCGAATAGTTTCTCAGCAGCCGGATTCCAACTGATGACACTTCCTCCAAGGGTTCGACTGATAATTGCGCTATCTGAGGACTTGACAAGATTTACATAGTGAAGATGTTTTTTTTCTCTTTGCGCCAAAAGTTTTTTTAACCGGTCTTTTGTTTTAACTTCCATTTTTACAATGTATACCCGACAAAAAAGCCACCTTACTACTTAATTATTGTAATGAAAATGTTTGGTAAAGAAACTGTAAGAAAGAGATAAGAATTACTGAGTACCGGGCATTTTTAATTTTTCACGGATCAAAAAGAGCAACATGCTCTTTGCGATGAGTATAAATCCAAAAATCCTTATTGCGACATCCACCCCAAGATGCTCCGATGCAAAACCTATCAAAAAGCTTCCGATGGGCATCATTCCCACAAACATAATGGTATATATGCTCATGACTCGGCCTCTGAATTTATGCTCAACCGCATGCTGAATTGCCGTATTCATCATTGAGAAGTAAAAAAGAAGCCCCGCGCCTGCCATAAAAAGCAAAAACAGGGCGGGACCAAAGGTTTTTGTGAATGAAAAAAGCGTGAATGATATTGAAAACAACATGCTTCCTCCAATTATAAAAATCGGGGCGCTGATTCTTTTTGAGAAAGCGGAAACAAAAACTGCCGCCAAAAGCGCTCCGAGACCGGAAGCCGCCAAAAGCGCTCCGAGACCATCGGCCCCGGTGTGAAATATATCCCTTGCAACAACCGGCATTATTGTTGTATATGACCAGCCAAAAATAGATGCAACTCCGGTAAACAACAGGAGAGTACCTATGGTCTCGTGCGAAACAACGTAAGTTATTCCCTGCTCTATAGTGCGCAAGGGGTGAGCATGATGCTCCTGGACAAAACCTCTAATCCTAATAAAGAGAAGCGCTAAGATTGCGGCAATATAGCTTATCCCGTTTATTATAAAAGTTCCGCCTATTCCGATCTGGGCAATAAGAAGCCCCGCAATGCTTGGGCCAATAACTCTTGCCGCATTGAATGTTCCGGAATTTAGCGCAATTGCCGATGCGAGATCTTTTTTACCCACCATCTCAACAACAAAGGACTGGCGAGCCGGCGAGTCAATTGCATGAATACAGCCAACTAAAAACGCCAGAACTGCAATCTGCCAAACCGTCACCATTTTAAGGATAGTAAGGATTCCCAAAATAAGGGCTAAAACAGCCGAAGCGCTTTGGGTCAAAAGGAGAATCCTCTGTTTTGAAAACCTGTCTACTATAACTCCGCCGAAAAGAGAAAAAACAAGCATAGGCGACAACCCAACCGCCGTTACAAGTCCTACCTGAAAAGCAGAATTTGTAAGGGTCAATACAAGCCACCCCTGCGCAACTATTTGAAGCCATGTGCCGATCAGAGAAACCACTTGTCCTGAAAAATAGAGGCGATAATTTCTGTTGCTTAAAGCCGGAAATACAGCAAAAAAAATTTTGCCCATGAAGATCAATTATAGCCTATACCCTGCTTTTTAGATACGCCCTGTGAAGTTTTTCGGGAAAGCGCTCAATGGCGTACCTTAGCATTGTTCTTGGCATTTTTTTATAATGTTTTTCTAAGAACTCTTCCTCCGTTTTTAAATCCCTTTTTCCCACTTCTCTTAACATCCACCCCACTGCTTTTTGTATTAAGTCATGTTTATCCTGCAACAAAATTTCAGAAAGTTTCAAGGTCTCATTGAACATATTATTTTTAATAAACTGGTAAGTCGCCATAACCGCAATCCGCCTTTCCCAAATGTTTTTTGAGTTGGCAAGTTTTAATAAAATTTGACTGGCTAACGGATTAACCGATTTACCGATTTCTGACAACTGAGAACCGAGAACTGACAACAGGTACTCTCCTACAATTTTGTCTGCTGATAAGTCTACCAAATCCCAATTATTTATGTCTTTTGTGTTTGAAAGGTAAAAATCAAATATTTCTTTTTTTTCTAAATTCGAGCCATTTTTGAAATTATCGACCAGAATTAAAAGCGCGATTAACCTCTCTTCATGGATTTTCGAATGGAGTAATTTTCGAATTGAAGAGAAATCAAGATCTTTATATTTTATTGCTATTTTTCGCGCCTCGGGGACTGTAATTCCCAAAAATACATCCCCCTCCCCATACTCCCCCTTCCCGGTCTTGAAAAATCTCTGTAAAACCCTCGCCCTATCTTTATCAGCTTTTCTTTTTAATTCCTCCCGAAGCTCAACTATCCTTGACATATTACTTTTAATAATTGATTATTAGATAGGACTTATCTACCTATTCTAAACTCCACAACATCCCCGTCCTGCATGATATAATCTTTCCCCTCAAACCTTGCTTTACCCTTCTCTCGAGACGCCTTCCAACCATTGTTCGAAATAAAATCCTCGAACTTTACAACTTCCGCTTTTATAAAATTGCGAACAAAATCCGTGTGAATTTCGCCTGCCGCGTTTTGAGCAGTAGTTCCGGATCGAATTGTCCATGCGCGCACTTCTTTTTCCCCCGCGGTGAGAAACGAAATTAAGCCTAGTTCGCGGTATGCTTTTTTAATTAGCCGTTCGAGCCCTGACTCCTCAAGACCCAAATCGAGTAAATATTGTTTTTGTTCATCTTCTGAAAGCACCGCCAACTCCTCTTCGATTCTTGCGCAAATGACCACTATTTTATTACTCCCGTACTCCAGTTGACGGAAGTATTGTTGCGTGATCTGCTCGATTGTATCTTTCGTATAATCGCTTTCGGCAACATTCAAAACTACAATCTCAGGCTTCCCCGATAATAAATTAAGCTGCCGAACAAAGTCTTCTTCTTCTTTTGACAAGTTCGAACTATCGAATGGTTTGCTATTGTTTAAGACTTGCTCTATCCGCTCTAAAATCTCTATTTGATTTTTTATTTGTATATTTGCTTTTTTATTTTTTATATTTGATATAACTGACAGATCCGATAATGCAAGTTCAGTTCGAATCGTTTCGTAATCGGTTTTTGGATCAACGGAACCTTCTTTGACAACATTCGGATCTTCAAAAGCCCTGACAACATGGGCAATTATCCGAACTTCTCGAATATGAGATAAAAACTTATTTCCAAGCCCTGCCCCTTCTGATGCTCCTTTTACCAAACCCGCAATGTCTACGAACTGAACGACCGCCGGCACTATTGGCGGTCTTTTTAACACCTCGGGGGTGGGCTTGCTTGCCCCAAGCGTAGTCGAGGGGGACTCCCCCGAGGTGGACATTTCAACGGCAACGATATCCGCCAATACTTCAAGCCGTTCGTCCGGAACCGGCACTACCCCAACATTTGGCTCGATCGTCGCAAAAGGATAGTTCGCCGCCAGCGCAGCTTGCTTCTTCAATAGCGCATTAAAAAGCGTCGACTTCCCCACATTCGGAAGCCCTATAATTCCGACCGATAGGTTCATATTTATCTCTTTTTTACCTTGACTTTAGGACAATAGTATTGTAATATATTCATATCACGATGACTGGACTAGCCTAAGGTTTCGACCGACCGCGAATGCCAGTCTTTTTTTGCTCTAAAGAATCTTTCAGTAAATCAATACGAATAATATAATGCTTTTGGTTAAATTTACGAAGTAAACTGGAATAGTGTTTCGTTGGCGCGAGTATCTTAAGCAGCTTCCTTTTCTCTTCCAAATATTCAATCAAACAATGAAAATCTCCATCTCCCGTAACAATAATTGCTTTATGATAATTTTTGTATTGAATCATTGTATGAAGAACGAGTTCGGCATCGACATTGCCTTTGATGATGGTTTTATCCCCTACGCGATGATACAAAGTTGGTTTGAAGATTAAAATATAGCCACACTCTTGCAAAAAAGTGTACAAAGATTCGTTTCCGGCTACTTGACCAATAAATAGATATGTCTTAATGACACCGTATTTATTATGCAAATATTGTATAAATTTACGCCAATCTAACTTCCACCCCTGAGAACGGACGCCAAGATTCAAATTCTGACTATCAATAAAAGCATAAGTTTTAATCGTCTTCGACCTTATCCTCTTCACCCTTTTCGCCATAAAAGAAATTATATCAGAAAGTGACATTGACGATGCTATATGGCCGTGTTATAATCTTGGAAATCATATGCTACAAGAAGGTGGTAGTAAACCAGGAGTGCTTCCGTCTGAAACCAGCAGTCCTTTGCCTCTTGATAAATTCGATCCGCATATTGCCCAAGAAGCAGTAACGCGAGATTGGAGTTACCGCCCAGCAGCAATATTGAATCTGCGGTCAAAATGAATTCCAAAGAACTTGATCTGTAATTTCGTGATGAAAAATAATCTCTGAAGTTTTTACTTTTCTTCCGAGTTCTCTTGGTGATCTGTCAGCGGCTAATTCCTTATAGTACAAATATTTTCTTTTATTTTTCTCCCCAATAATTTTATCCATGAACTTACTGGACTTACAAAGCTTAATTGCTTCGTTGATATCGCTTGGAAGAGATCTCACGCGCTGCCTCTTTGACTTATCCGATGGCAACTGCTTGCCTTCAAGACCTACGCGTAGGATAGCATAGTGACACAAATACGGATTAGCATCCGGCGCAACAGAGCGAATTTCGATACGAGAAGTTTTTTCATTTGCAGCTGGAATTCTAATCATCGCTCCCCGATCAATAGGTGACACTTTTATTTGGTTTGGCGCTTCAAAATGCGGATCCAATCTCCTATATGCGTTCACACTTGAATTAAGTATTACACAGATTTCAGGAGCGTGATTTAAAATTCTCCTCAGAAAATCCCAAGCGTCTTCTGAAAGACCATCTTGGCCTTTTTTATCGTAAAATATATTTTGTCCTGCTTTTGCCAAAGAGATGTTAATATGCATACCGCTTCCATTAATCCCACTAACCGGTTTTGGAATAAATGAAGCGGTCATTCCCATACTATTCGCGACCTGCCTGCAGACTAATTTATAGAGTTGCGTCTGGTCACATGTTCTTAATACATTTTTATAAGCAAAATTCATTTCAAATTGAGAAGGGGCAACCTCCGGGTGATCTTTTTCGTTCATAAAACCCATCGCTCGCTGCGCTTCCGCTGCCGCATCAATAAATAGACGCAATCTATCAAGAGGCAACGAATGATAATATCCACCCATTGATATCAGCTTGAATCCGATTTTTTCATTAAAATTTTGCTCGGCATCAACGCCATCAAGTAAAAATCCCTCAATTTCCGGTGCGGCATACGCAATGATTTGCTGTTCTTTTTCAAGTTTTTTTGTATATTCCTGAAGAATCCCCCGAAAATCAGATTCATATTGGGTCTTGTCTCTATTCTTTATGTTGGCAAAAAGGATTACTTTTCCGGAGCCAAAAATGTCTGCCGGAAGCCAATGAATACTCGACCAGTCAACAGAAAGCCTCAAGTCTGACTCTTTGAGTTCGGAAAATCCACGGATTGATGAACCGTCGAATGTAAGATTTTCGGCAGATTCCAAAAAATACTTTTTATCATAATCAAGCATGTGAAATCTGCCTTCGATATCGCTAAAACATATCGTCACTGCTTTTATTAATTTTTCTTTACGAAGATACTCTTTGTACTCTTTTTCAAGCTCTGCATGACTTACGGTATCTCTTTTTATATTTGCGGTCAAATTCATCTCTTCAAGAACATCGTAGGGTATTTTGAGGAATGATTTTAAGGGATTATTATCCATTGATAATTAACTATTATTAAATTACATCAATTTAATGTAATTGTCAATGATTTAATGGTAATTATGTAGTTTTTTATCCACAAACAATCACAATTCCGCTAACTTTTTAATTATTTTTTATGTGAGGCGAGATGTTTGTTGGTGGTTCGAATCTCTGCGTGAACATTATATAAAGCGGTAAGAACGGCAAGCAAAAGGTAAACATTCCAAATGGGTATATCGTAAAAATCCGCACAGGGAACAGCTGTCCAAGGTAAAACCGCCGAGCACAACTGCTTATATAGAAACCTGTCCAGGTTCAACAAGTCTACCCCCGCAACAACAAAAAACAGAACAAGAAAGAAGAAAAACAATCTGTGATTTATCAATAGTTTCACAGTATATATAGCATATGCATATTGCTTCAGTATTTGCAAGAGGGGTAATTCAAACCAACCGCTTATTGCTTTTGCTTCTCATAACTCCTATGGCAAGGGGTACCCTTGCCAGCTAACTAATTCTTTATAAAGGCAGGCGCTCCTTCTTGGATTGGGTGAGCTTCAGTTTGCGGAGACTCCGGTGACTCGGTTTTTGTTGTGCCACCTGATTCAGTCTTTATTTGTGGAATCTCAGAAGGAATGGGGAAACTTCTTCTTGGGATTTTTATCGTAGCCTCGTCGTGCTCAACGATCACAGTGCATGATTTCTCAACTTCTGCTTCTTTACCGCCTGCTCCAAACCGCACTCTGATATCAACAAAATGAGGAACACTTCGCTTTGGAGGATCAATATCCTTATTGGAAGATTCAAATGTAAAAGTATTGTTCTGGATTGCGACTTGGCGTTTTGGGTCTTTGGGTTTAAAATTTTTACCAAATTGTAAGTCAAAAATGGGCTCGGAAAAGAAATCCGGAAGAATTTTTACCCCACCCTTAGAACCGTGATTGATTGTGAGCGGATCAGGCATACAATAAAAATTGTAGTATTTCTCCTCCCCTGGTGACTTAGGTCCGTAATCCTCAACCTCACCGCTTGCAAATTCACCGGTCGCGGTTTCATCCATTTTCTGATCGAGGGTGACTACTCCCCGGTACCAAATCTTTTCTGTGTTTTTTCCAGCGGTAAATTGAGGTGCGTAAACAGCAATTTCATTTGTTTGTTTTCCAAGATCAATAGGAAAATTTTGTACTATCCATTCCGTTGCGCACTCATCGCTACCACGCCATCTGCCGTCCTTGTTCCAATCTGCATACAAATTCAGATAGGCAGCGCCTTTCATTTTGCCTGGATTTTTAATACGAACAAAGAAGTATGCTGTACTTTGTTTGCAGGAAGTTGCGTTGAGCTTGACTCCGTCGTCGGCTTCATCTATATTCACCTGTTTGGAGTCTTTTTCAATGGTTGCTACTAGTCCGAGCCACACATCATCGGTTTTTTTGGTGCGAGCGCCATTGGATATAAGACGCGATGGGAACTGTCCTTGCTTTCCATCCGGCGCATCACCAAAGTCGAAGTTGGTTTCAGAGGTTTGCTTGCCACTCAGCGCATTACTAGAGTCGAAGTTGGTTTTATACGGTTTATTTATTATGTTTCCAAAAATGAAGTACCCGACAAAACCTAAAACAAGAAAGCTTACAACCGCAGCGATTGGTTTTTGATTCATATCATCCTACTAGCTCCGTGGCTAGATATTCTACGTTGGAGCATTTATACTCTTTTTCATCATCAATTTCAAGGCTTGGTTCGATTCTTGACTTCTTATAAATCATAATGATACGCTTTTTATAAGCTTATGGGAAATTCGACAAAAGGCCTTAAAACAACCCAATTATGCAAGAGAATGGACCGGGAAATTGAAAATTATCCTTAAATTTCACATCACCCGTCCGCCTAAATCCGCTCTTCGAGCCGCGCTACGAATCTTACAAACTTCTCTATAGTTCTTGAGCATTAGGATCAAAGATAACAACAACAACACCGGGGAAATATATTTGAGGTTCTCAAAAAGAGGAAGGAAGATGGAGCCTCCTATAAAGCTTGAGGCTATAATAAAAGGAATGGTGCTGCAAACTACAACGCATCCGCTTCCAACCACTCCGGCAAGGGAACTCCCCCCGGAAAATAGGCCGATTTTATGTTTGATCAAGTATTTAAATCTTTGGAATAAAAGAGTAAGATTCGCTCCCGTAAGTATCGAGACAGAAACAAGCAGTAGGAAATTTATACTATTCACGCTTCCAAATCCAAAAAGAATAATGAAAAACAATTTTAATTTATTGGTTAAAGAAAATTGAGAAAAAATGACGCTTAAGACAAGCTCTTTGTTTGTCAAGGCCATAATTGAAACATAGTAAAAAAACGAAATTACTATTGTCATTAGAATAATATTTCTACTAATTATTTGTTTCATTGGATTGTAAAAGCTCCTCGATAATTATTTTAAAAGCCGCATAAGGCATTGCGCCTAAAATTTTCATTCCTTTTATAGTATTGTCTTGCGTAGTTAATCCCAGAAAAAACGTTGGCGTACCTGTTATTCCGTTATTCATGCCGTCAAAAAAATCTTTTTTAACTTCCTCTTTGAATCTCTCCGATTCAAAACATTCTTTAAAACGCATTTCATCAAGCTTTAAATTACTTGCTATTAAGAAAAGTTGGGCCACCTCAAGTCCTCTTCCTCCGGAAGTAGTCGTATTAAAGATTCCATCATGATAATCAAAATATCCCTCATCTCCTTTTTGTTCTCCGGCGCAGTCTGCGGCCATTGCCTCTTGCGTTGCCAAAGGATCATGGGATTTGACAGGAAAATCACGATAAACAAGCCTTAATTTTCCCGTATTAATATATTTCTCTTTTAAGAGCGGGAGGGTTTGCAGAAAAAAAAGCCTGCAGTTGCCACATTCAAAATCCGAAAACTCGATCAACGTAATGGGCGCATTTTTATCACCCATGACAGGGTCGTCATCAACTGAAACAGTCTGCTTTGAAAAATATTCAGATGGAGATTCTTGAGAGCTTTTTTTGGCGTTTTCCTGAAGGGATTTTATTACCAAAAATAGAATCGGCAAAGCAAAAATCAGCACCAAGACCAACAATATCAAGAAATTGTTCTTATGCATATTGGGCAGGGTTTTTGTCAAACTCTTCCTTGCATGACGGTTTTATTGACTAATGTCAGCTCTTCTTAAAAGAAGAGCATTAAAAACTACAATTATTGAACTTGCGGACATCAAAAGGGCTGCCCATTCGGGCCGGAGCAATATCCCAAAAGCCTGGTAGAAAACTCCTGCCGCGGTTGGAATCGCGAGAATATTATACCCTGTTGCCCAAATAAGATTTTGGATCATCTTGGAATTGGTTTTGCGGCTTAAAGAAATCGCTTTTACAACATCTAAAGGATCGTTTCGCATCAAAACAATATCGGCCGATTCAACCGCGACATCTGTTCCCGCGCCTATTGCAATTCCTACATGGGCTTGGGTCAAGGAGGGCGCATCATTCACTCCGTCCCCAACCATTGCCACAGTGTTGCCGCGGCTTTGAAGCTCCTTCACTTTATTGACTTTATCCTCCGGCAAAACTTGCGCAAAAACAGTATCTATCTTAAGCTTCTTTCCTACAACTTCTGCCACATCTTTTGTGTCTCCTGTCAACATTGCTGTTTTTATTCCCATATCATGAAGTTTCTCAATTGTTTTTTTCGATTCCTCTCTTATCTCATCCGCAAGCAAAATCACTCCCTCAAACTTTCCGTTAACAGAGGTATATATTGGAGTTTCGTCTTTTATGTCAATTTTAATATTCCCGACATCAACCTTTAACTCGGAAAGCAATCCTCTATTACCCACAACTACTGTTTTTCCGCCAACCTCGCCCAAGGCTCCCTTCCCGGGGTAGGATTTGAAGCCGCCTATTTTTGGAACCGAAAGGCCCCGTTTTTTTGCCTCTTTCACAATTCCTTGAGCAATTGAATGTTGGGAATTCGTTTCGACGGATGCCGCCAATTTCAGCATATCTTCTTCAGAAAGATTTGAACTTTGAGATCTGATTATTTTCGTTACGCCAAACTCTCCTCTCGTCAATGTACCGGTTTTGTCAAAGATTACATAATTTATTTTTCTTGCAATCTCAAGACCTTTCATCTCCTTTATCAAAATGCCGTTTTTTGCGCCTAGGGTTGAGGTTATTGTGGTAACGGTCGGTATAGCAAGACCCAAGGCATGAGGACATGCCACAACAACTGCCGAAACGGCAAGAGTCGCCGCAAAAACTGCGCCTTGAGGAGAAATAAAAAACCAATAACCGAAAGTGCCCGCTCCCGCAATTAC
>Ga0209343_10007311_pt1 | contig 13034 bp, 6 predicted proteins | sample RifCSPlowO2_02_FD_184026 | JGI IMG/M metagenome (GOLD analysis project Ga0209343, IMG submission 184026) | Groundwater microbial communities from Rifle, Colorado - Rifle CSP2_plank lowO2_0.2 (SPAdes) (version 2) | ecosystem: Environmental > Aquatic > Deep subsurface > Groundwater | place: Rifle... | reverse complement strand
TGCGACGTCCCCCCGGATTTGAGTAGCGGCTGACTCTGGAGTCCAATCCCGAAGACAGGAGATTGGACGTGAAGAAGAGATTTACGGAAGAACAGATCATTGGTTTCCTGCGCGAAGCTGAGACGGGCCTGCCGGTGGCCGAGCTGTGTCGCCGACACGGCTTCTCGGAGGCCAGCTACTACCTCTGGCGCAACAAGTTCGGTGGCATGAGCGTCTCGGATGCCAAGCGCCTCAAGGAACTCGAGCTTGAAAACGCTCGCCTCAAACGGCTGCTGGCCGAGTCGATGCTTGAGAACGAGGTGACGAAAGAAGCCTTGAGAAAAAAGTGGTGAGCGCACCCGCACGGCGCGAGCTGGTGCGCCACATGGTCGGCAGCGGACTGAGCGAACGCCGTTCACTGCGGATCATCGGCATGAGCGCCAGCGCCTACCGGTACGAGCCCGCCGCAGACCGCAACGGTGCGCTCAAGGAAAAGATCATGGCCCTGGCTCAGCGTCATCGGAGGTATGGGGCCGGCATGATCTACCTCAAGCTGCGCCAAGCCGGTGAGGTGGTCAACCACAAGCGCGTCGACCGCCTGTATGCCCAGGCGGGGCTGCAGGTCAGGAAGCGCAAGCGAAAGAAGATTCCGCTGGCTGAGCGTCATCCTCTGCAGCGCCCGATGGCAGCCAACCAGGTGTGGTCGATGGACTTCGTCTTTGACCGCACGGCCGAAGGACGCAGCATCAAGAACCTGACGGTAATCGATGACGCGACTCACGAGGCGGTGGCCATCGTGGCCGAGCGGGCGATGGGTGGCAACCAGGTGGTGCGCATCTTGGATCAAATCGCCGCCACGAGGGGACTGCCCAAAGCGATCAGGACAGACAACGGAAAAGAGTTCTGCGGTCGAGCCATGCTGAACTGGGCCCACGCCAGGGGTGTTCAGCTGTTCCTCATCGAACCGGGCAAGCCCAACCAGAACGCCTACATCGAATCGTTCAACGGCCGCTTCAGGGAGGAATGTCTGAACGAGCACTGGTTCACCAGCCTGGCACATGCCCGTGTGATCGTCGAGGCTTGGCGCCGGGAGTACAACGAGGAGCGGCCCAAGAAGTCCCTCGGCGGACTGACCCCGGCGGCCCATGCTCAAAGGCTGATGCAAAACCCGTTAAATTAACCCCCGGACTCCAAAGCCCAGTGCTACTGAAAACGGGGGGACGTCGCGCCAGGCGGCAAGGGATTCCTGGCAAGGCCACACCGGACGGAATCTTGACCGAGTTCGCAGGTACTACTTTGGGGCACCTGATTGAGGACATCGAGGCGAAGCCTGACCCCGGCACGATTGACCTGGGCTTCCTCCTCCTTGCTATGAGTGGCGATTCGATCAAGGAAGCAAATCAATTGATCGAGCAGGCCGCGAAGAAGGCGCTTCAGGACGGCGAAACGCACGACGCGACGTGGCTCTTTGATGACGTGGGCCTTACCGTCCACGTTACCGACCGCTCATTGCCTGATTCGATGGAGGCTCTCCAGCGGCATTCCGAGCGTCGGAAGTACGCGCAAAAGGCAAGTTCGTGGCTCGGCGTTTGCCTGAACGTGGCTGAGAGTCGGCTGCGGTTCGGCTTGAGCCTTGACTACCCGTGGAAGCAGGACGCGACTCTCGACGGGCTAACGAAGGATCTTCCAAAGCCGACCAAGGGCTTTTGGAACGCGTTAAGCAAGATTCGAAGAAGGGTGGGCGACAAAGTCGGTCGAAACGATCCCTGCCCCTGCGGAAGCGGCCTCAAGTACAAGAAGTGCTGCCTCCCATAGGACTTCCGGCCCTGCTGGTTGACCTAGCGTCCGTCTCCACCTTGAGCGCAGGCGGGCTAACGACGCACCACTACGGCTCGGAGTTAGGGTTGGCGACTGATCGTCAACCCTGCCTTACCGAAGGCATTGACCATCTGCTTGGCTCCATCACCGTCCGCCACTCCGCACAGAGGCCGTCCCGACTCTGACACTGCCAAAGCGCGAAGGCCGCTGCGGAGCGCGACGCTCTGCAATGCGCCATACGTACGAAAATGGGCGTCGATGATCACTCCAGAAGACCAACGTTGGGAGCAGACGCGCGCCGGAGCACGTGCTGGCCGCGGCTTCCGCTATCAGGATGCTGCAGCAGCCTTCCTACTTGTGGAGCAATGGAATAGGGGTACGACCGCCAAACTCGTGCCTGAAGGTCTGGACGACCTGACCCTCTTCGTTGACGGAGTAGAGAACCGGATCCAGGCGAAGTCCATGCACGATCCGAAAGGCATGTTTCGCGGTTTGCAACTCGCAGAGTACCTGGAGAAGACTGCGGCCCTACTGTCGCAGGAAGAATGGGTTCAGGGCAGTGTGCGCATCGCTGTGATCCTTGAGCGCCCTGTCATTGGCCTGGAGGCCAAAGGATGGGAGGTGCCTCTGTCATCGTACGAGGATGTTGGTGTAGTCCGCCAGGCCCTGGACGCACTGCTTCCCTCAGCGAGAAGCTTCACAGTGGAGCAGTTGCTTGAGCGTTCATTTCTCCTGGTCGAGAGCACTCCAATCGAACGCTGCGTTCAGCTCCTCACCGAAAAGCAAGGCGCGCCCGCCTTCGCCTGCAGGCTCGTGGCACAACAACTTCGCGTGGACGCCGGCCGCTGCTCTGATGAGAACTATTCTGCGAAGGCATCCAACCCCGCAAACATAACGACTGCCGACGTGGCAGGGGCGACGGAGCGCGTTCTCCTCGCCACTCAGGAAGGCGGACTGCAGCGCGCCGTCCAGGACGGCATCTGTGAAATCGTTGACTTCTCCTTCAAGGTTCATGACGAAGCGTTCTACGCAGGCGTGAACGTAGTAGCTGGCCATGTCGCGGCCGGCCTGGTGTTCGAGCGTCCAGCCGTCACTGAGCAGGTCGAGACCGCTGTCGAAAGCGGAAGAGCGACCCTCATCGCCGGCCAATCAGGCAGCGGAAAGTCAGCCAGCGCATGGCTGTATGCGAACTCTACGCGGCACGATGTGATCTGGTACAGAGTTGCGAGACTCGCGCCGGGTGAGTCCGCTCTTTTGCTACGTCTTGCGAAGGCCAACGAGGCGAGTCGGACTCGCAGGGTCGGATTCATCCTGGACGACGTAGGCAGAAACTTCGCCGACACCTGGGACGAGGTGGTCAGCATGGCCGGGGAGTCTGAAGGAGTGATCCTGATTGGCACGATTCGAGAAGAAGACCTCGATCTCCTGGCTGACCTTCGGAGCACTGCGGTCGTCAGGCCACAGTTGGACGAAGAACTCGCAACTCGGCTTTTCACTCAGTTGCCATCGCCTGAGGCGCGTCGCTTTCATCACTGGCGCGAACCATTCGAAGAGAGCAATGGGCTGCTACTCGAATTCACGCACTTGGTGACCCAAGGGAAAAGGCTCGAAGCGGTGCTTCGCGACCAGTTGCGCCAGCGCGTCAAGGAGGCTCGTGACGATGAGCTCTTGATCTTGCAGGCGGTGTCATTCGCCTCACGCTTCTCCGCAGCTACCGACAAGGATCGTCTACGCGAAAAGACTGGCCTGACCCCAATCGCATTTGCCAGAGCTCTAAACCGCTTGGTTCAAGAGCACGCCGTCGCGTTAGTGGGCGACGACTCCATCGGCGGGCTCCATGAAATCAGGTCACGGCACCTGGACATCCTGTTTCGGGAGATAACACATCAGACAGAGCTATCCTCTCTGCACCTTGCCCTGACGTGCATCAGATTCAAGGATCTCGCCAGCTTTATTGCCAGTCTCTATCGCGAGCTACCCACAGTTCATGACGCCGTAGTACAAGACTTGGCCTCCTTGCTCCCAGGCTCCAAGATTGAGGCTTGGACTGCGGCGTTTCACGGCTTGGGATTGGTCACCTGCGATCTCGTCGGCAAGGCCTGGATGGAGATCTGCAAGGACGAGAAGATCGACGAACGCTTCGCGCACACGGTATTCGGGCTCGCTATAGCGAACTCGAATCTTGAAGGGATGGACTTTTGGGAGAGGATTCGAGGTGCGATGAGCCGCTTCTCGGGCATCGGCATACCGGACAAGCGATTGCAGTTGTCAATGCAGCTCTCCAGCTTACCGCCACCTCCCTCCTGGAGTTTGCAGCAGGCGATCGAACTCGCCGCTGCACTCATGCCCCTACATGGCACAACGAAACCGCCGGCCACCCCCCAGTGGCTGGTGAGCACCCCTTTCAGCGAGCCCGCATCGGCTTCACAGGTGCTTGCCTTCATCAGCGTGCTGCGCGAGTTGAGCGAGCAACTTGCAGCCGAAGCTCTCAAAACCCAGGGCGGTTCGGCTCACCTACTCGAGAGATTGCACATTGACACCGCTTGGCTGACGAAGCCCACCCTTGAAAACGATGGCGACGGTGTATCCGTCATCCGGGCCAACATCCGCCTGGTGAACGACGCAATCCAGTCTAATCTGCACGAACGCGCGGTTTCAATCTGCGACATGCTCATTGCCGCCGAGCCGGTCGCGCAAGCGGCCGCTGTCTCCGCAGTGCTCGGAGATGGCGGCGTTCTGAAGGTTGGTGACTATCCGGTGGCTGACGTCCGACTAGACCGCAGCCGTATAGTCATTCCGGCGCGGGTGGCTTGGAACCGGGCACAGCTTCGCAGCGTTCAGCAGGTTCAGGAGACGGACGGGGAAACGGCTCGCGCCAATAGCTTGGCGACAGCGCTAAGCGAGACGCTTTCGAATTTGCGCCGTGCCGCAGAGTGCTTCTGTCGCTTGGAGCCAGTCCCCCCGAAGCTGCGTGCGCTTGCTTCAATCCGGCAGCTTCTTACAGGAATGATCCTCCCTGGTCGCGTTCGCTCGTCCGTCTCCGGTGTTCTGGACAAAGGAAGTTATGACACTTCAGATACCGTCGCCGACGTGGTGCAGGGAATCCAGGAAATCACAAAAGACCTCGTGTCAGGGAAGGTCGAACGGCCCCTGCTAAAGGCGATCAACACGATAGAGATCTCAAACAAGATGCGTGCGGTAGCCTCTTCTGAGCTTTGGCGGTACACGGACCTGGCGAGCGATGTCGACTTCGAGGGCGCCGCACAGTTGCTCAAAGAAATTTCCTACGTTCTGGCGGATATGCACACGTGCCCCTCCGAGTCGCACTCAGGTAGAGCCGCGCTATCGAAGCGGTCACGCAAGCACTCAGCTCTTGGCGCCGCCAGTGCTCTGGCCCTCTCCCGTGGTCAACGCATGATTGAGACGCGTCGTCGAGAGCTCGAAGTCCAGTTTCGAGGAGTCCAGCCCGAATGTGTGGTGGTGGCCCGCAATGACCCGTTTGATCACCTGTGGCCTCCCGCATCGTTTGCCATTCTTGTGCCGTGCAGCGAACTCGTAGAGTTTTTTCAAGCTTTCGATCGCTTTGCAACTGAGCACACCTGGGACGGCCCTGACCACCGCGTAGCGGCTCCTTTGTTACGCGGGAAGGTCGCCGCTCGGTTTGCCATGGGCGGAGTTTCGACTGTCTTTCCCCATTTCGAGTTCACGAAAGAATGGCAAGCGCTGCTTCCGTATCCTCTGCTCGATGACGTTGCGACTGCGGCATTCGACAGAATCCTTGGCGACTGCACCAGTATTTCTGCGGTGATGACGGGTCTTGACCGGGACCTGAACTCCGAGGAAGCGGACTACCTCAACGAACTCGTGGCACCGCTTGCAGGTCGTGTGGGGAGTTTTCTGACGCTCAGGAAGGGCCACGACGACGAAGTGATAGTGGCCGCAAGCACGTTTCTCGCCGAGTGTGCGCAGAAGGCGATTAGCCAGGTCCAAGAGAACGGTGCCGGCCCGTCCATTGCGCAGGACCAAGCCTCCCTCTTTCGCAACGAGATCACTGATGCGAACGCGCAAGTGTTGGGATACAGGCTGATGCTCGCAGACTGGGACGCTGCCTCCCAGCCGGTACAAGCAAACTAAAGATGAATGGGTCCACTTCTCCCGTACTCGCGCTTCGGTACAACATCCTCAGTGCATTTGAGAAAGCCAACGAGAGCTTCCAGGCACGGCTACAAGTCGCCGTAGAGCAGGGCCGCATCAGCCCTGAGATCCAGCTCGATGAGCGACCAGGGATTCCGGTTGCGCCGAAGATTTCTCGCGAAAGCCGGGGTTCAGCTCCGGAAATCCGGCTGCAGGTCACCTATCTGGAGGTTCTATGGGCGTTCATCTATGCCTGGATGGTCTTGTACGAGGAGGGTGTGCACAAGCCACTGTTGCGAGGAGAGTCACCGGCGCAGATTGATGACCGTACACCTCTTCTGAGTCGCGCGCGTGAGTTGTTCGAATGGGCGCTCGGTTTACGCGCCTCGTATACCCCATGGCCCGCGCATCTGCCGTCGCCAGAGAACTATCGAAGCAGTCAGGAACGCTGGTACGGCGAAAAGGCGAATCTTGTCTTTCAGGAAGCCACCAGCTTCATGCTGGTTCACGAGTTCATTCACGCTGAACAGAGGCACCTCGACATCCGGGCTGAAAACCCTCCTAAAGAGGTGATTCTTGAACTTGAGAAGGATGCCGACAACGGGGCGTTTGAGGCATTGGTCAATCCCATGCTTAATGACACAGAGAAGCTGTCACGAGGATGGGCAATTCTCGCGGCGCTTCTGAGCTCATACTTGGTGAAGGGCGAAAGCACAGCCAAGCAACCGACAACGCACCTGCCGCTGCATCACCGGCTGGAGCATATGCTTCGCGGCCTGAACTTCGAAGGCGAAGCTGAGCGTGCCTACTTCGAGTACCTAATTTCCTTGGTGCTGCGGCACATTCTGCATAAGGATCTGGACGCACAAAGTCCATCCGTTTTTGACACCGCCGCTGACGCCCTGACCGATAAACTGGATCGCCTCGATGGATTGAAACCACAAGCCTGATGCGCCCCGGTGACGACCAGCACGTGCCTTCGGCCACGATCTAGCGATGGTAGTTGACGCTCAGCAAAGCGGTCATAACGCGTAAAGGTTCGCAGATGCGCGAAAAACACGCTGAACGTGCGACGAATTTCGCGGAACTTGCAGGCAGGCTCGACTTTCTCGCACATCCTGCTCGCTTCACGAGGCACCGCAGTCTTGCCATCGCGCCAGCCTGCTAGGTGCCACAGGGCAGCGGCGGGTAGGTATTGCCGGGCCAACAATCTGAGACAAAGGTACAGCCGCGACAACAAAGGCCCGCGTCGATCATGTGGATCTGACAACGGGGCTCTCTGCGGTCCATGACATCACGGTGGGCGCAGTGGTGAGGCGTTTCGTCGATGAAAAGGGCCCTCGGTATCGACAACACAGGCTTTGAGATTGCAGATGGTCCTGCCGCTAGGCGAGCGACATTGCAGACACTCCATTTATGGAACCTGCAGTCCACACTCGGGCTACTTATGACAAAGTGGGTCGCCTGGCCTGTGACGATGATCCAGTTATCGCGCTCTCTTGGATTCGAACGCGCCAGTGGCCGTTTGACCACCGGCTTGTGCATCGACTCGCGCGGGAACCCAGGAAAATCAACAATCGGCGCGGGCCGAAGTTCAAGGTCGATCTGCTCTCCCGTTCGCGCAAGTAGTGCTGCAGCACCGGCAGCAAGCTTGTCAACGTGCAGCCCCAGAGAGAGATCGTCCGTTGTCTCGTCCTTCGTGTACTCGAGCAAGGACTCCTCAGATTCCTCGAGCACCGTCAGGAGCATGTTGTCCGGCCCCCGCAGCACCAGCGCGGGATAGACCAGTACACGTGGTTTTCGCCCGAAGATAGGTGATCCGCTTGCCTCGTAGCTCACATGAACCGCGTGAAAACATGCGACCAGCAAGTCCTTTGTGAGGTAGTTCAAGACCTGTGTAGGCCGCACGTTGAAGGGCGTCTCGGCAGCGAGAGCCTTCTTCGATATCAGCGCAAACAATTCGCTGGCCTGTGCTTTGAAATTCTGCTTCTGAAAGATCTTGACCTTGACATCTTCGACGGTGCCCTCGACGAAGGCCTGTACTGGGTCAACGAACACGACGATCCATTGCCCACTTGTGATCACTGCTCTGGGTAGCGTGTGACCATGTTTCTCTTTCAAACCTTTAACGTAGCCGCCCACTTGATCGATGTAGGCATGCCATTGCCCCGCCACAGGAGAGTCGTTCGCCTCACCACCGCGCCTCCAATGATTGATTCCTTCACCCAATAGGGTTGGCGCTTCAAAAGCCACCTTCCTTCGCGGCTCCAGAAACGCCTTGTCCCAAGCTTTGGCCTCAATGAGTAGTGCCGGAGCATTGGTATCTGCTTTGACGCCAAGATAGTCCATGAATGTGGTCGTCTCGCCCTTGAGACGGGCCTCTTCCGCCATGTCCCCACCCAACCCGAGCGACCAACCAAGCAGTTCTAAGAGCTCATCTAGAAAGTGAACGCGAGTCGTGTGTTCGTGAGGATCACCTGCCTCCGCGCCAGCGAAGTCTGGGCGTGCACCGGGAGCGATCGATGTATCGAAACGATCGATCAGATCGACGAACAGGCCGGGGAACTCCGCTGCAGTGACCTCTCGAATCACTGGAGAAGCTCCGGCAGGCGGTAAAGCAGTTTTCTTGCAGACGGCCACCCTGCTTCCATGAAGATTTCGAGGCAATCTACGAGCGCTTGGCGCCGGTCTTCAGCCTCAAAGATCTCTTTGCTGTCTGCCAGAAAGCTACTTATCAGTCGCACCATCAACTCGGCGCCCAACGGTTCGTACTGGTAGCCACCCTTTGCACCCCCACTTCGAATCGCACGCGCGGTCAGATCGAATGTGCGCTCCGGGTTCTGTGGAGCCAAGATCTCGATCAGTTGTAGGAGTTGGTAAATTGTGTGCGGCTGTGCTTGGTCTGCGATAAGTTCGAGCGTCGGCGCTACTTCGCGCAGGTAGACCTCACACCCAGCCTCATCGATTCCGGTACCGTCGCTGTCTCGACCGGTCGCGAAGTAGAGCTGCATGGCTGCCTTGTCAATGAGCTCGATGCATGCTCTCAACTGCGGCACCTGGTCATCGGGAACAGCGACGCTCGGGTCATACGTTGCAAGTGGGCCGCTGGCGGCAACGACGATTCGATGAAGCAGGGCCTGGGCTCGGCGCCGAAGCGTACCGTCCTCGGATTGGCCGGGCTGCAAGCCCAGCACAAAGGCATCGCGGAGCGTATACAGAATCGTTCCGAGCTGTTTGCTGTGCACAAATGGGGCGTCCAGCCATCTTGACAGGACAACCTCCGCCGAGGCTCTCAGATGGGTCACAGAAAGAATCGCAACGAGGTCGGCCAGCGAGTCCTCAAGATCTGTCTGCTTCGCTGCACCGCTGTACCGCGCAAGGAGTGCGAGGATCAGCCGTTCGCTTCGTTCGGGCTCGACATGGATGACCATCCGCAGCACATTGACGGCTGAGTCCAAGACCGCAGAGTTGGTCTCTCGTTCGAGACGTAGCTCGAGGCGCCGCCAGAAACCAGCCCGATCGATATCCCACAATCGAATGAGATGTTCGACCGACTGAGACCGCGCCGCAGGATGGCGATCATCCAGAAGACGATCTATATCCTTCGCAAGTCGCGGGTACAGATCGGCCCGCTGCAGGCAAACGTCCAGCATCGCCGTTGCGGCCTCAATGCGAGCGGCAGGCCCACCCCAAGACTGGGACCGTTCGTATTGAGACTCCGTCTCGGCGGTGACCTCCGGGTTGCAGGAAGTGGCTGCTATCTGCAAGAGTGCAAGATAACGATCAGTCGGATCGAAGCCCACCCTTACAACCAAGCGCTCGCCCTGCGCAAGTCGTTCACATCCCTGGCCGATGATGCCTTCGCCATGGCTACGGAGCGCTTCGTTCAAGTCAGGAGCCTCTAGGCCATGAACGATTGCCTCGAGCAACTCAAGCATGCGCACTGTATCGATCTCTTCGCTCGACGGGCTACCAGGCTTGGCCTCGATGTAGTCCCGGGCCGACTCTATGGCCTCCATGACGGTGATATTTGACGGTCTATCCCTGTTCAGGTCATTGATCCAGAAAAAGGGCTCCGACCGACCGACTCCTCTTGTGATGCGAAATGGGCGCTCGTTTCGAAGGCTGCGCTCAACCGACTCTGCTGGCGTGGCCGCAAGAATGGCACGTGCATTCTCGGTGACGAGTTGATCAGGCCCAATGACGCTGTAGAGACGCTGGATCAGGTGTTCCTTGGCCGCTTCCGGAGCGGTGTACCGCTCCATTGAGAAGGTTGTCACCGAAGTTTCAAGCACCTCCCGCTCAGCCATGCTGCGCCGACCATACCCGTGGGCCACAAGGTCGATCGCATCCTTCTGGGTATCGATATTGGAGAGCCAGGCTTCATCTGCCGCAATCGGCCAAAGCAGGTCGATCAAGCTATCGTTGCGTCGCACTGCCGCAAGAAAGAGCCTTGCCCATGTCAATGCCCATGCCGATGAAGTCGAAATCTGGTCTGCAACCAAGCGAGCATCGGACTCGGGCAACGCAACAAACGCAGGCAGGAACTTCGCGACAAGGGCGTCTCCATCTTGACCATGCTTGCGATCAGGGTCGTGACCCCAGATGTGACTCAGATCGGTTTCAAGTCGGAGAGTCCGACCATCGATCGTTCGGGTGACAACTACTCGCTCTGCTAGCTTATGCTCCCGCCGAATGTAGTGGTCTACCGATTCCACAAACGCTCGGGTCGCGGCTCGAGGGTGATTCTGCAGAAACGTCGGGAAGAACTCGCACAGCGAGAACAGCGCCATGCTGTAGTCCTGCCTGGAGTTAGACGTCAGAGATAGGATCTGACTTCGACCGCCCATGCTGGTAGTGACATCATCTTTGATGGTGCCTCCGTACGTTCTGGAATACACGGTCGCAGCGAAATCAGGATCGGCGTCGGCCAGTTTGGAAATCTCACGGCACAGCGCCGGAACGTCCTCCCAGTTGTGGGCATCAGCGCGCTCTGATTCGAAGATTCGTTCTAAGAGCGCTCGAGATTCCGAAGGCGCAGTCGAGTAAGTGGCGACGACATTGGGGATAACTTGCGCGGCATCGATTCTCGAGTCAGGATGGTTGAACACGAATCCCAACAGTGCTCTTGCCGCAAGACCGACCGCCTCACCTACCTGAGACGGACGCGCCGTGTTGATCAAGAGGTAAAGCAGCGTCCTCAATGGGAACGGGACTTGCTCGACACTGGCAGCGAGTTCACCGGCAAGCGAGACCCACGGCGTAAGACTCACATTCGGATGGTCTTCGAGGCGCACCGCTAGCGCAGATACCACGTGCCAAAGTGCCTTAGGCACCATATCTCGACCGCCGGAGACATGCTTTGCGATGGCATGAGTGTCTGCAGAATTCTCGGGGAGCTCGGCGCTGAGCCTTCCGGCCACGCTGCGCAGGATTGGGTCTCCCTCCGCTATGCCGACCATCCTTTCGACGGCGGTCCAATAGCGTTCGTGATCCGGCTGTGATCCCCAGAGCTCTTGAAGCAGGAAGCCCATCGCCGGTGCCAGCATCAAACCAATCGAATGAGCTTTCAGGTACTGCACCTTCCCTGAAACAATCCCATCGACGTCCATAAGAAGTCGCGAGGCGGCATAGTCGAAAAGAAGATGGTGACGGAACTGGATAAAACGCTCGTTCTCGACCTTGGCTAACACGCCCTGGAGAAGAAGTACATCCAAGGCATCGGGCGCCGTGGCAGTGACGACATGCGTCTGGGCCCGCAGCGCTCGGCTCTCGACCATCGCCTGAACAACGAGGCGCAAGCAGGCATCTGCGCGCGACCCCAATGGCGTCACCCGGTGCTCCCAATACAGCCTCAGCAGGCCCGCTTGGTTAGCGAGCTCGCGAAATGCTTCAGCGCCCATTCCTGTGCGAAGCAACTCGCCGATGAGACGCGTGTTGAAAGGTACAAACGCAAGTTGTCGAAGCTTCGTTGGAGCGCCATCGAGGGCCGTACGGAGTTCTGGCGCTTGGTTCAGTATCTGATCGAACTCTTCCTCCGACCAAGGCGGCACAAGCAGATGCCTCACCGTTGGGAATGCAGCATCCCGGTAGTCCGGGTTGGCTGGAGGACCTGCGAACAACTCACGGAATCGGACGCCCATGCGCAGGTCGAACGTCCGTATCGAGGCCACGACTTTCCAGCGTCCCTTCAAGGCGAGAACGCGCTCGATCAGTGTTCGGAACGCGCCCTCTCCGTGTCCACCACGAGTAGCATCGAGGGCGTCTATGACTAGCCATCCGCCCGATGGGCCATCCCAAGCCTCGAGCACTTTAACAAGGTCGTGTTCGAGATCCAGTTCGTGCTTCAGTCCAACGAGGTCTTGAACGCTATAGCGATCGACCGCGAGCTCGACGACGTCGCCATGGCGCCTCAACTCACGGGCCAGCGCGTTGATGACAGCGCTCTTGCCGGCACCGGGCTCGCCAATCAAGAGGAGCGATCCTTCTTTAGCCGCGGCTAAGGCGGCTGCCTGGCATTCCCTGTTGATTCGGATGACGCCCTGTGTTCTCTCGATCTGCTCGTAGGGCCGCAAGTCGGAGGCAATTTGCGCCGAGTGTTCCCTAAGCTTGCGGATATCTTCTTCGAAGCGTGGCGGCGCAGACAGTGGCACTCGTGCATGCATGACGGCTTGCCGCAGTTGAGGTAAGTCGCCACCGCTCCGCTCGGTCATCCAGCGCTGGCTGATCTGGGTCAACACGGCGATCAACGGTCGCGCCTGATCCGTCGTCGTCGCCTTCGCCGCTAGCCCCTCCATGACGTTGGCATACGCGCCAGCCGGGTCAAACGTCATCACCCTCACAACCTGTGCAACGCTACGAAGCACAGTCGGGCTCCATGGTTCGGTCGTGGTGTTGGTCCAGGCATCCCGCATGCATGTCTCGAACACCTCCAGTGCCCTTTGCTGGCCTTGCGTCAGCGCACCCGGCGATGGCTGCAAGTGAGACCTCAGAGCTGCCGGCAGATCCACACGAATCGAAGCGGGTGCAGTGGGCCCTACTGCCAGGACGAGCCGATCCTTGATCGGATCGAGGCGGCGATCCCAAAGTTGTTCGTCCTGACC